>ERZ1026901.1927-NODE-1927-length-10569-cov-3.127069_pt1 | contig 10569 bp, 8 predicted proteins | sample MGYA00380179_ERZ1026901 | MGnify/ENA primary metagenome ERZ1026901 (study PRJEB33269, sample SAMEA4719815) | human gut metagenome | biome: human-associated habitat; feature: organic feature; material: feces | place: Cameroon | collected 2013-10 ...
CGTGAAGATGAAAAGAAGGCCAAGCGCATCCGCGACCGCGACGTTCGTTATCGAAAAACCCTTGCCTTGCTGCCCGAAGGGGTTGCTATTCTCGGCGAAGGCTGGCGTATCGACTGGGTGAATGCTCGCGGCGCCGAACACTTCGGTATTGCGCCGGAGATGATCGGCCGGTCGTTTTTCGATGTCGTCACCGATGAACGTTTGCGTCACTGGCTCTTTGAGCGCAATTTTGCCGGGCGCTGCAATTACACCTCGAAGGCGGGTCTGGATCTTGACGTCTCTGTGGTGGCGCCGGACTCTCGCCACATGATGATCGTCACGCATGACGTGACTGAACGTCTGCGCATTGATGAAATGCGCCGCGACTTTGTCGCCAATGTTTCACATGAACTGCGTACGCCGCTCACCGTCATCAGCGGATTTCTGGATATTGAGTCTCAGGGAAAAGTGCCCGCAAACGTCATGCAAAAGCACCGCGAACTGATGCTTGATCAGGCCAGACGCATGCAGTCGCTTCTGGACGATCTGCTGCTTCTTTCGGGACTTGAAAATCGCGACGAAACCGACAGTGATGATGCCGAAGTCATCAGCATGACGAAGCTTCTCGAAGATGTGGTCAACGAGGGACGGGCGCTTTCACTCGGCCGCCATGTGATCACTTTGGAAGCCTGCCGTGCGTCGCTCGTCGGCGAGCCGTCTGATATTCGCAGCGCCGCGATGAATCTCGTTTCCAATGCCGTGCGTTACACGCCTGAAGGCGGCCGCATTGATGTGCGCTGGTTCCGCACATCGAGCGGTGCTGTGCTCTCCGTGAAGGATACGGGCATCGGCATTGAGGAAAAGCACATTCCGCGGCTTACCGAGCGCTTTTACCGCGTCGATAAAGGGCGCTCCAGAAGCACCGGCGGCACAGGACTGGGGCTTGCCATTGTCAAGCATGTCTGCCGCAGCGCCGGGGGACAGCTCAAAATTGAATCAACGCCCGGCAAAGGTTCGACCTTTTCGATGGTCTTCCCGAAGTCGCGGATTTTTGACGACGAAAGCGTGTGAACACTCTCCGGCCTGAAGGCCGGAGCTTCTTGATTCGCTGACCCACGCGGCGTCTGCTTCCTGATTCAAAGCCGCCACGATTCCAACGCCGTGAAGGACGCAGGAACACACGGAGGACTCTGCAGGCATCGATTCGGGGCGATCCACCCCCTATGTTTCTCTTCTTCGCACGTGGCACCCGAAGGAGCTTCTTCGACTCCTTCTTCTTCACCAATCCTTCAAGAATCATTTTCACGCTGCGCTTCCTGATCACGCGGCTGGCGTTCAGATCGGCGTTCTCCTCGTGCCCTGCGGTGGTCCTGTTGAGAAAGCTGCGGGCGGCAGCGGCATAGGGGGCTTGCAGCAGATTTCTGCAAAGAAAAACTTCAGCCGCACGCTCAGACCAAGATCGACTGCGGCAGTGGGCTACAATCCAAAAATTCCAAAGTCCGCTGTGTCCGCTGTTGCGCCCGTGCGCTGAGCGATAAACCCATCGCTCAGTCGGGCGCCGGCTGCTTTTTTGACCTGCATGAACATTCTCATCTCTAACGACGACGGCTACCGCGCCCCCGGCATTGAAGCCTTGGCGCGCGCGATGCGCCGTTTTGGGCGCGTTACGATCGTGGCGCCCGACCACAATCATTCCGGCGCTTCCAACTCATTGACGCTTAATCGACCGCTTACCGTTGAGCACATGCAGGGAACAGACCTCTATGTGCTTTCCGGGACGCCCTCAGACTGCGTGCATGTGGCGCTGACGGGGCTGCTCGATGAAAAGCCGGATTTAGTCGTTTCCGGCATCAACTGCGGTGCCAATATGGGTGACGACACGATGTATTCGGGAACGGTTGCTGCGGCGATTGAAGGCTATCTCTTCGGCGTTCCATCCATTGCCTTTTCGCAGATTGACAAAGGCTGGGCAGAGCTTGAGGGTGCGGCAAAGGTTGCCTCGGCCGTGGTCGAGCGTTTCATCGAACGCAGGGATGCAGAGATTGAAGCGGGCAAGACGGCAGACGAACCCGTGCTGCTCAACGTTAATATTCCGAACATGCCGTTTGAGTCACTTCGTGGCATTCTCGGCACTCGCCTCGGCCGACGCTCGAGTGCAGAGCCGGTTATCGCTGAAATGAGTCCGCGCGGATTTCCAATCTATTGGCTCGGCGCAGCCGGCAAACCGATTGACGCCGCAGAAGGAACTGATTTCTGGGCAACGTCGCACGGTTATGTTTCCGTGACGCCGCTGCAGGTTGACCTCACCAGCTTTAAGCAGGTTGAGGCGGCCAGCCGTTGGGTAGGCGGTGCATTTGCTGCACAGGCAGACCTTTGATGTGAGTGCAAGGAGTTTTTAAGATGAAGGCGTTTCCTCTTCGCGCATGCGGCATGGCCGTCGGTGCTGCCGTACTCCTTGGGGGCTGCTCGTCGCTGCCCCTCGGAGACGTTCCCATCGTTGATCGGTCAGTGCCTACGAGCGGCGAACACACCACTGCCGGTTCGCAGAGCTCGAGCTTTGCGCCGCTCGGCGACGTGCGCGATTCCGGCCGTACGCATACGGTGACGGTCGGCGATACCATCTACAACATTTCCGTGCGTTACGGTGTGACGCCTTCGGCACTGATGCAGCTCAATGCCGTCACGGATCCGACGCAGCTCGCTATCGGCCGTGTGCTTCATATTCCGGAATCAACGGCCGCGCCGCGTGAGGTGACGATGCCTGAAGGCGTGCGCGTCAACCGTATCGAGCATGTCGCTCCGATTGAGGCCGCAGCCGTTTCGCCGGCCGCCGGCAGCAGCTCGTCCGGCGATCAGACGAGTACCGGCTCAGTGCCGACTCCGACTGCTCCGACGTCAGCGGCAGCCGCGCCTGCGGCCGAACCGGCCCCGGCAGCAAAAGCCGCAGAAAAGCCGGCCGCAGCAGTCGTTCCCGGCACTCGCATGATTTGGCCCGTGCGCGGGACAGTACTCTCGGATTTTGCGAAGAACGGCAAGGGGCTCGACATTGGCGCTGCTGCGGGCAGCGTTGTGGTGAGCGCCGGCGCAGGCGAGGTGATCTTCGTGGGATCAGGTGTCAAGGGATATGGTCAGCTGGTGATCGTGCGCCACACGCCGACGCTGGTGACCGCCTACGGACACAATTCGAAGATCGTCGTTCAGACGGGTGACAAAGTGAAGGCCGGACAGAAGATTGCTGAAAGCGGCAATACAGAGGCCGAACGTCCGATGCTGCGCTTTGAAGTGCGCGACAGAGGACAACCCGTCGATCCGATGAAATTCCTGCCGCCGCTGCGCAACTAAGCGCTCCTTTGCGGTAAATTCCTCATCCCGCCGGGAAGCAGCGCTTTGAAAGGGCGTTGCACCAAGACCCGAGGCGCCGTCGGCTCAAGCAAGCTGAACGGCGCCTTTCTTCTTTTTTATTCATCGGGTCAAGGCGGTCGGCCGGCGCAAAGTTCCCGGACCGGTTAATACCAATACAAATTAGACCCCAAACAGTTTTTCTTAGGAGATCATCATGGGCCGCAGAGGACGCTCAAAAGAACGGACGCCCGAATACTTCACTGTCGACGTGGAGCGTCTTGATCAGGAAGGACGCGGCATAGCGCATCTTGACGGCAAGGTGGTCTTTATTCAGGGGGCGCTTCCCGGCGAACGCGTGACCTATGAGCGTCTGCGTTCGAAATCGAGTTTTGATATCGGCCGCACATCGGCGGTGCTCACGCAAAGCTGGGCGCGCGTCGCTCCCCGCTGCCCCAAGTTCGGTTTCGGGCCGGGATCCTGCGGCGGCTGCACGATGCAGCATATTGAACCCAATGCGCAGGTGGCCTTCAAGGAGCGCATTCTGATGGACACGCTCTGGCACATCGGCAAGGTCAAACCGGAAAACGTTCTGCCGCCCATTCGCGGACCTTTTTGGAATTACCGCCATCGTGCACGCCTGACGGTTCGCGATGTTGTCAAAAAGGGCGGTGTTTTGGTGGGGTTCCACGAAAAGGCTTCGAGTTATGTGTGCGATATGCATGCCTGCCCGATTCTGACGCAGAACGTTTCCGACATGATTGATCCGCTTCGTGAGCTGATCTCTGTGCTCGATATGCGCCAGCGGATGCCTCAAATAGAAGTCGCTGTCGGCGGCGACGGCCGCACAGCGCTCGTTTTCCGTCATCTGGATCCGGTGTCGCCCGAGGATATGGAAAAGCTGCTGGCTTTTGGCCGAGCACACGGCGCGGATATTTGGCTTCAGCCAAAAGGACCGGAAACCGCTCATGCGGTCAATCCGGAGGATGAAAAAAAGCTCGGGCTGGAGTTGACGGAATTCGGCGTACGCATCGCTTTTAAGCCCACAGACTTCACGCAGGTCAACCATGCGCTCAACGAAACGATGGTCGGCCGCGCAGTGCGTCTCCTGGGACTCGAGCCGGATCACAAGGTGGCCGATTTCTTCTGCGGCCTGGGCAACTTTACGCTGCCGCTCGCCCGCTGCTCCCAGCGGGTGATCGGTATTGAGGGATCCGAAGGCTTGGTCGCCCGCGCTCGTCAAGGGGCGGCTGAAAACGGATTGGCTGAGAAAACAACCTTCCGTGCGCGGAATCTTTTTACGTGGAGCGAACAGGACTGGGAAGAGCTCTGGCAGACCATGGGCGGCATCGACCGCGTGCTGATCGATCCGCCGCGCGAAGGCGCCTTGGCGCTGGCCCGCGTGTTGGCAGCAACTGAAAAACGTCCGGCCCGCGTGGTCTACGTTTCCTGCAATCCGGCTACGCTTGCACGTGACTGCGCAATTTTGCAGCATGAAGGCGGCTGGCACATTCGTGCGGCCGGCATCATGAATATGTTCCCGCATACGGGACACGTTGAATCGATCGCAGTGCTCGAACCGGGGCCAAAGCCTGAGAAGCTCGATGAAGAAGCCGAACGAATCGAGGCGCGAATCGCCGCGCAGCATGAAGATAATGTCAAGATGACGCTGACCGACGGATCAGAAGGCTAATCCATCGGGAATCATTTCCGCTCGAATGAAAATCGGCAGGCACCTGAATGGATGTCTGCCGATTATTTATACGGGTCGTTTCAGCGCTTCTTCGGATCTCGCTGGTAGGAGAGCGGTTCGTTGCGGGAGATCTCGGCGAGCTTTGCAAAAAGACCGTAGGCAAGACCGACGTGCAGAGCCATGGCTGAAACGCGTGCCGGCGCAGCTTCGTTGGGCGCTTTGCCGGTCAGTGCTGAAAGAAATGCGCGCGCAAAAGCATCCTTGTCAGGGACGGTGCTTGCCGCAGCGCCAAGACGCATGAAGCGCTGGCGAAGCAATGTGTAGTCACGGATTTCGTCGGGCGACAGATGGTCAAGGATCGGCGCCTTGAGGAGTGCATCCGTATAGGCTTCCATCTGTGAAGTGATCTTGCGCGAGAGCTTGGGATCAGCCTTCAGTTCGGGAATGACGACCAATGCCGCCCAGAGTCCGATGCCCTGCAGGAGGGCTGCCCAGCGGGCGCGAAAACGCACTTTCTCAGCGCGTCCGAAAAAGGGCAGGGGATTCCAATTGGCACCGGCCGAACGAGCGATTTCCGGTGAAAAAAGGTTGAGCGACTGATCTCGCACACAGCCGCCAAATGCTGTGCCGAGGTTGTCGGCAAAAATCTTGTCGATGGTGAGATTGGCTGCCATGCGTGTCCTTCCTTTTGGTGTTCTTTTGATGTTTTGGTTCTTCTACTTTTTTGGCCAGCTTTTCATGAGCAAGTGTCGAGTCTTTGCGCTCAAGCATCGAGCCGCATTCTAAACAAAGACAACTGAACGGCGCCCGTTCGGGTCAAGAATCGTGCAAACTGCTCGAACCGTATTAGGTGCGGCGCATACGCACTAGAGAAAAGAACCAAACAGAACGGGATGGTTATGACGACAGTTGGATTACTCGAGGGTTCGACGGAGGCGCTTTATGACAATGAGGCCGAACTTCGCCGCCTGATCGGCGAGCGGCTGATCCTCCTCGGCGCAGCGGCCGAACCCGGACAGTCAGAGGCGCTGGCGGACATTATTCTCGGACGCATTGCCCGCGAAGCCGGCCGGCTTGTCAAAGCTGCCGAACCGGAGGCTGCGGACTCGGCAAAGACACCGCAGCACAAACCGGTTGTGATTGTGGGCGGCGCGGGCGGCATGGGGCGGCAGCTCCATCGAGCGTTCGAGCGCTCGGGCTGGCCGGTTCGCATTCTTGAGCAAGGGGATTGGCCACAGGCAGCGGAGATTCTCAAGGGTGCCGGTACGGTGGTGGTATCGGTGCCGATTGATAAGACCATCAGCGTCATCGAGGCGCTCACCGGACTTCTTCCGCGAGAGGCGCTGCTTTGCGATGTGACGTCGGTGAAGGCCGGACCGGTTGAGGCGATGATGCGCGTGCACCGCGGACCGGTTGCGGGGCTTCATCCGATGTTCGGCCCCGATGTGGCGAGTTTTGCCGGTCAGGTCTTCGTTTATGCGCCCGGCCGGGATGCTGCAGCGGCCGAACCGCTTTTAGAGCAGATTCGCCGCTGGGGCGCGAAGGTAGTGACTTGTTCGGCCGAAGAGCATGACCGCTCGATGGGCATTATTCAGGCGCTGAGGCACTTCACGACCTTTGCCTACGGCGTGTTTCTCTCGAAGCTCAATCCGGATCTGTCAGTCATCCTGCAGCTCTCGTCGCCCATCTACCGATTGGAACTGGAAATGGTAGGGCGCCTCTTTGCTCAGGATCCGCGTCTTTATGCTGACATTATTCTCGCCAATCCCCGAAATACGCAGCTCATCCGCGGCTACGTTGAAAGTCTTGCGCCGGAGCTTGCAATGATAGAGGCGCGTGACCGCGATGAATTCATTCGGCGGTTTGAGCGCGTACGGCTCTATTTCGGTGATTTGGCGCCTGCCTTTATGAAGGAAAGCGGCAGGATGCTCAATCTCATTCAGACCGAACGCGCCGAGCGCGCAGATGTGATGAGCTTGAAGGATGCTCCTGAATCGGACGGCAACACATCCTCGCAAGTTTGAGGGGTTTAAGAGCCGAGAGAAATCAAAGCCTCGTGATAAAATTGCGCGCCTGATGAAATAGGCGCCAACCAATGCATAAACGGGCGTCGTCTCATCCGCGAATAACCCTCACGGGGTTTCATATATTTTTCCATTACGAAACGATAAGAGCAGAAAATGGCTATTGAGCGCACTCTCTCCATCATCAAGCCGGACGCCGTCGCCAAGAACGTCATCGGCAAGATCTATTCCCGCTTTGAAACGAACGGCCTCAAGATCGTCGCCGCCCAGATGCGCCAGCTGAGCCAGGCTGAAGCCGAAGGCTTCTATGCCGTCCATCGCGAACGTCCCTTCTTTGCCGATTTGGTCAAGTTTATGACCTCCGGCCCCGTCATGATTCAGGTTCTCGAAGGCGAAAACGCCATCCTCAAGAATCGCGAACTCATGGGCGCCACGGATCCGAAGAAGGCCGCTGCCGGCACCATCCGCGCCGATTTCGCTGAAAGCATCGACGCCAATGCTGTTCACGGTTCCGACGCTCCGGAAACGGCCGCCGTTGAAATCGCCTACTTCTTCCCGACGCTTGCGATTCACAGCCGCTAATGTCCGAAACGCTCGTCAACCCTGACAAGCGCGAAGAGGCCGCTTCTGCTCCTGCGGAGGCGGCTGCACGCGTCAATCTTCTCGACTTCGATGCGGCCGGTCTTAAGGCCTGGTGCGAATCGATCGGCGAGAAGCCTTTTCGTGCCCGGCAGCTTACGCGCTGGGTGCATCGTCATCTTGTCTGCGACTTTAACGAGATGACTGATCTCGCGAAGACCTTTCGGGCCAAGCTCCTCAAGCTTGCGGAAATTCGTCCGCCCGAAGTCATTCACGAAAAGAAGTCCTCTGACGGTACGCGCAAGTGGCTTTTTGCCGTCGGCAACGGCAATGCTGTTGAAGCCGTCTTCATCCCTGAAGATGACCGCGGGACACTCTGCATTTCCTCGCAGGCCGGGTGCGCCATGGGGTGCCTCTTCTGCTCGACGGGCAAGCAGGGTTTCAACCGCAATCTCACTACTGCGGAAATCGTGGGCCAGCTTTGGACGGCCGAGCGCGAGCTCTGCCGCGACCGCGGCATCACGGATCCGAATGACCGCGTCATCAGCAATGTTGTGCTGATGGGTATGGGTGAACCGCTGCAGAACCTCGATGCGGTTATTCCCGCGATCAAGATTTTTTTGGACGATGACGGTTACGGCCTTTCACGCCGCCGCGTCACCGTTTCTACCTCTGGACTTGTGCGCCAGATCGACAAGCTTGCAGAAGCTGCCCCGGTGGCGCTTGCTGTAAGTCTTCATGCTGCCGATGATGGGCTGCGCGACAAGCTCATGCCCATCAATAAAAAGCATCCGCTCGGCGATCTGATGGCCGCCTGCCGGCGCTACCTGCGTGTGGCTCCGCGCGACTTTATTACGTTTGAATACGTAATGCTCGGCGGCATCAACGATTCACTCGCCGATGCCGATCATCTTGCGGCTTTGGTTCGCCGCGAGCACGTGCCTTGCAAGTTCAATCTGATTCCCTTCAATCCTTTTCCGCAGTCAGACCTTGAAAAGCCTGACCGGGAGAAGGTGCTCGCCTTCTGTCGCCGGCTCAACGAGCTCGGTTACGTGACAACGGTGCGCAAGACCCGCGGCGACGACATCGATGCCGCGTGCGGTCAGCTCGCCGGTGAAGTGCGCGATCGTACGCGTCGAGCGGAACGTCTCGCACAGCAGAAGGCTGAGGCTGCGGTGATTCTGTATCGCCCGCAGCATTCTTGAAACCGTCGTTTTCATTGAGGCGCATCCATGGCTGAGAGCAATTTCACGACCCCAGAGCAAAAAAATGCTGCAGACCGCTCGAGCGGCTCGGCGTCCGAGAAGCTCGAGCCGAGTCTCAACACGCTGCAGGGCGAAACTGCCCAGACGCAGGCAGAACCGACTATTCTCGTACGTGAGGAAGCGTCGGCTGCCCCCAAGGGGTTTGGTGCGGTGCTTCGTGCTGCTCGAGAGGCCGAAGGCATTTCTGTGGGCGATATGGCCGTACAGTGCCGTCTTGCCGTGACACAGATTCGCGCGCTCGAAGAGGAGCGCCTTGAGAATTTGCCCGAACCCGTCTATGTGCGTGCTTTCATTCGCGGGTATGCGCATGCGCTTAAGATTGATCCGGCGCCTTTGGTTGACGACTACATGATGCGCTGCGGGCGCCGCGGCGCGGCCGTGGAGGTAGGGCAGCTCCCGAACCGTTCTCCCTCTAGGGAAGCGGTTTTCCATGAACCGCCGAAAAACCGCACCTTGAAGGCCGTGCTCTTCGTGGTGTTGGCGGCGCTTGTGGGCGGCGGCATCTGGGCAGTCTATACCGATCAGTTTGCCAGTCTGCACACCTCGAGCGAAGCGCAGAAGGTTGAGTCCGGTGCCAACGAGGCTAAAGAGACTAAGACACCGGCCGCTGAGCCGGCAGAGCGCGCTGCTGCGCCTTCGGATGCCGCGCCTGAGAGTCAGCCTGCTCAGCCGTCAGCTCCCGCCGCAGCGCAAGCTCAGCCTGCTGCTGCCGCGCAGACCGCGTCAGCCGCGCCGGCGCAACCGGCGCCCGCTGCTTCCGCTCAGCCGCCCGCTGCCGCACCGGTGCTCCACAAGGTGGAATTCCGTCTGGGCGCTGGGGCCAGCTGGGTTCAGGTTATCGCACCCAATGGTCGCAATGTGGTAGCGAGCGAAATGCGTCCGCAGTCTGTGCAGGCCTATGAGATTCCGAAGGGTTCGCGCTTCACGATAGGCAATGCCGGCGTCGTCTCGCTCACGATCGACGGTGAGGTTTATCCGTTGGACGGCGTCGTACGAAACGGCATCGCCCGCTTTACCATCGAATAATCGCCCGGCACCTTCGGGCATGCCGGAGAGTCCAAAAAGGCGCTCGCCGCTCGATACGTCGAGCTAAGGCGCCTTTTCTGATTTCTGCGGTTTCAGTTAAAAAAGAGCAACGAGATGCCAACAGTGAATGCATGCGGTCTCAACCGTCATTGGACCACGCCTGTTGATGTGATTTGGGGTCCGACGACCGTTACGATCGGCGGCGGCCGGCCGGTAGTCGTGCAGTCGATGACCAATACGGCAACGGCAGATGCAGAGGCGTCCTATCGACAGACGGCCGAACTCGCCGAGGCGGGCAGCGAACTCGTGCGGCTCACGGTGAATACGCCCGATGCGGCGCGGGCGGTCGTGACTATCCGCGAAAAACTCGATGCGGCGGGAATTCATGTGCCGCTGGTGGGCGACTTCCATTACAACGGTCACAAACTCCTCACGGAAATCCCTGAATGTGCTGACTGCTTATCGAAGTACCGCATCAATCCGGGCAATGTCGGCAAAGGCACCAAGGCCGAAGAGAACTTCGCGATGATGATCGAGGTTGCCAAACGTACGGGCGCAGCGGTGCGCATCGGCGTGAACGGCGGCTCGCTTGATCAGGCGCTCTTAGCTCGTCTGATGGATGAAAATCGTCAGTCCGAACACCCGGAGTCGCCGCAAGCCGTGC
>ERZ1026901.1929-NODE-1929-length-10564-cov-23.603292_pt1 | contig 10564 bp, 4 predicted proteins | sample MGYA00380179_ERZ1026901 | MGnify/ENA primary metagenome ERZ1026901 (study PRJEB33269, sample SAMEA4719815) | human gut metagenome | biome: human-associated habitat; feature: organic feature; material: feces | place: Cameroon | collected 2013-10 ...
TAAAAGACAGCAAGCGCAATATCGAAAAGTCGATTACGCTCCAGGCAATATAAGATGTTCAGGTTTCGCAAGTTCAGAAGTTAAAGAAGTTAAAGGAGTTATCGCTCCCTACGGTCGCTGAGGAGTTAAGACAATAGTCTTTTTGACATAGTTTTTAAGCAGCAAAACATACGTCTTAACTCCTTAACTTCCTTAACTCCTTTAACTTCATGATTTTTTTTAATGATTTTCCTCCGATTTTTTTTGGCGTTATCATGAATAATGTGTAAATTTGCACGCATGAAAAAGTCAACAAAACCTATATACCGCATCAGCATGGCAATTGCTATGCTCTTTGTTTCGCTCGCCATCCATGCGCAGCGTTTCGTCAACACCTCCCTTGAAGGTGCGCAGACAGTTTGTGCCATAACCCAGGACCATGAGGGAATGATATGGCTCGGAACCGACAATGGTCTTTACAGCTATGATGGTTATCATGGTTATCGCCATTTCCAGGAACATACTTTCAGTAATACGCGTGTCAATGCGCTCGGCTTCGAGGGCAGGATGCTCTATCTGGCTACCGGCAACGGTATCCTGAAGTTTGATACCGAAGATTATCAGTATGCAGAAACACCTGCTATGAAGGCTTTTGCCGATGAGACAAAGCGCAAGCAGCTGAAGGAACTCCGTGTGCTCGATATGAAGGGCGGTAAGACTGACTTCGGGGGCGATGTCTATGCCTTGCTCTCTACTCCGAAAGGTTTGCTCGTAGGTTCGCTTGCCGGTCTGCATCTCGGCGGCAGACTGATTCCGCTCCGTGCCGGAGAACAGCCGCTGGTCAATGCACTTGCTTATGATGCCAAGCGCCGATGCTACTGGATTGGTACCGAGGGTGCTCTCTATTGTGCCGATCTGCAGCTCAGGAACTTCTCCCAGATTCCTGCTCTCAACGGCAATTCCATCAAGTGTCTCTCTACCGATGCTGCCGGCAATCTCTATATCGGAACCGATAACGGACTCTATCAGATGGCGCTCTCCAATGCCATCACCCATTATATCCACGATTCCCGCGATGATGCTTCTATTCCTAACAACATCGTCTGGGCTTGCTTTGTAGATAAGTGGCAGAATGTATGGGTGGGTACCGACAATGGTCTCTCCCGTCTCACTACCCACACCTATTACCGTTATGTATCGCTCGATAAGATTACGATGTCGGGTGAGGGCAACTGTCTGCATGCCATGCTCCAGACCCGTAACGGCGAATGGTGGATGGGCGGTACCAACGGTCTGATTCGTTTCGCCCGCAATGCTGAAGGTTATCAGAATGTGGCATGGTACAAGCAGAACAGCTCTGCCTTCCCTATGACGCATAACCGTGTTCGCAAGATTTATGAAGACCGTGACGGCGATGTATGGATCTGTACCGACCATGGTATCAACTTCTATGACCGCAATTCTCATCAGATGCGCAACTTCATCGTCTACGACAAGAGTGGCAAATATTCTACCGCCTGGGCTTATGATATTCTCCAGGACCAGAAGGGCAGGATATGGATGGGCTCTTATCAGGGTGGTGTCTTCGTGATGGATAAAGCGGCTCTGCTGGGTGGCAAGACCATAGCCGACTGGCATTTCTCAGACAAGGGAAAGAATGCACTCTCCGGTCTGCATGTTGGGCAGATGGTGATGGACGGAAAGGGTAGGATTTGGGTTTCTACCTATACCCGTCTCAACTGCATCAATCCGAACAGCATGAAGGTGGTGCAGGTGGCTAACTCAGATGTTGTCAACTATCTGATGGCAGACAGCAAGGGCAATATCTGGATGGGTGATAATACTTCGGTAACCTGTTATTATGCTGCCGGTTCCGTGCTGGGTAACAGTTTCCCTTCCAAGACATGGCAGATTGGCGGTAAGGTAAGTACCATGTGCGATGTAGAAGGCAAGATATGGGTAGTATCGGGCAATGAATGCTGCGTAATCGACCCACAGGGCGAGAGCCAGCGCTTCGTGATTCCTTCTATCGTGCCGCTTACCATCTGTTACAGCAGACAGACTCATCAGGTAATGATGGGCGGCAATGACGGCTATGTGGCAATCAGCTCTGATGTTGCGCAGAAGCCTAAGCAGTTTACCCGTCTGATGCTGGCAGGAATCATCGTAAACGGAGAGGCTCGTGAGGAGCGTGGAGAAATCCTGAAACTGAAGAGTGATGAGAACAACTTCACTTTGCAGCTCACCGACCTTCCTTTTGCCGACCATCCTTCAGCTGTTTACGCTTATCAGCTCGAAGGCAGCGACCACGACTGGCATTATCTGAACTCCGGCAATATTGATATCACCTATAACGGTTTGTCGTATGGCGATTATCATCTTACGGTTCATGCCGTGGATGGTGAAGGCAAGATAGCCGCTGAGGTTTATTCGCTCGATATCTCCGTCCTGCCGCCTTGGTATCTCTCCTGGTGGTGCAAACTCTTCTATGTTACAGCGCTCATCGCGTTTGTGGCATGGCTGGTAAGCTGGTATTTTCTGCGTAAGGAACTGGCTGATGCCCAGAAGCAGAAGGCTGAGGTATTGGAGCAGGTACAGATGCGTATGGACTTCTTCAACCGTCTGACGGAAGATTTGAAGGCTGCCGTAGCTCATCATTCGTTCGAAGAGGTAACCGATCTGATGGTCCGTTATCTGGATGTGAAGATACCGAAGGATCCATCATCTGTTGCCACTGAGCTATCTGTCTCGCCAGTATCTGAGCCTGAGTCATCATCCTCAGAACCAGTTCCTGCTCTCTCAGAGTCTTCTGTAGAGGAAAAGAAGGCGGTAGATGTCAGCGAGCTGGATGCGGCAGATAAGCGTCTTCTCGAAGAAATCAATGAAGCGATAGAGAAGCACATGATTGATTCCGACTTCAATGTTTCGATGTTGCAGGATGTGATAGGTATCGGTGGCAAGCAGCTGTATCGCAAGACCAAGGCAATAACGGGCCGTACGCCTGTAGAGTATATCCGTGAGATGCGCATGAAGCGTGCAGCCGAGCTCCTGAGCCAAGGCAAGTTCAGTGTTTCCGAGGTGATGTATACTGTTGGTTTCTCCAATAGCAGCTATTTCTCCAAATGCTTCTCCAAGGAGTATGGTATGACACCTACGGAATACATGAAGGTTAAAAGGTAGATAAATGATGTGCTTCCGTTTGCCTATAGATATGGCTGTGTCAGCTTACTGAACAGCTTGTGTAAGCTGACACAGCTACTTGTGTCAGCTTATAGAGCTATCTGCATCTGCTGATAGAGCCACTTGAGTTAGCTGACTGAGCCACTTGAGTTAGCTGATAGAGCCACTTGAGTTATCTGATTGAGTTACTTGAGTTAGTTGACTGAGCTATATCAGTATTCTGCTGCATTACATGTGTATTTTTCTCTAATTTAATGTCACATTTACCACGCTCATCCTAACTCTTTGATTATTAGATAATAACGGGTGGTAATAAGGGGCGTTTTTATTGTCACCTTATTGCCACCTATTACCACTTTTGGCATAAAATCAGTAAAATACAGGTGTTTTTGTGTGATTTTTGGGTGAAAACTAAGAAGATATTGAGCAAAAACACTGCTTTTTCGGTTCAATATTAGGCTTTTTCAATCGTTTTTTGGCAATTTTACTGGCAACAAGGGAAGAAAAATACGTTCCGATGCAGTAAAAGATACATCCAGACGCAGCAAAAGTTGCGTTCTGATGCAGTAAAAAATGCGTCCCGATGTAGCATTTGCTACGTCCCGACGCAGCAAAAGTTACGTCCGGACGTAGTAAAAGATACGTCGTGACGTAATTTCAGCTTTTATGAAAACGGCTGCACAGAAACAAAAAAAAGGTGTGTCATAAGTACATGACACACCCCTTTTCTTGTGATATATTCTCTGATTGAATCAATCAGAAAGATTACTTCTTGATAATAACCTTCTTGGTCTTACCATTCGACTTGATGATGTAAACACCACTGCCAGTGATGTTGTTAATCTTGGTACCATTGATGGTATAGATGGCTGGCTTGCTGTCGGTAGCAGTCTCTATGTGGCTGATGCCATCGGTAGTGTTATCTACGAACTTCACCATTGCTCTGCCTTCAGCATAAGAAACCATGAAGATGAAATCCTTTTCCTCTTTTACTTCCTCGATGAATGAATCGCCGGTCCACTGGATGGCACTTCCATCATAGCTAATACCATCACCAGAAAGGCGGCATGACTTCTGTGGTGTGAAATAGCCATTGCCGGCATTCTTGAATTCATTCTTGCCCTCGGCGAGTCTTGCCTTCACCCAGATAGGATTGTTGAGGCTTGCCTTAGATACATCCAGAGTTTCACCCTTCTTGAGTTCGATAGGATTGTCGATGGCTTCTCCTGGCTTTGAAGCACGCTGGGTAAGAGTCAGCTTCTTGCCTGTAGCATCACCTTCTATATTAACCTGGATATACAAAGCGTCACCCTTCTTGGCAGTGAATACTGCGTGATATACGTTGAGACGAGCTGGGTCAGCCTTGTCTAAGGTAGACTCGTCCTGAATCTGGTCTGCCATGCTGACAGGAGCCTTACCATCGTTCTTGGCAATACCGATGTTGTTTGACCATGAGAAAGGAGCATCGCAGGAGAATTCTATCACGCCAGTCTCGGTTACATCATATTTCAACCAAAGATTGCTTGCATTCTCGCCCAAAGTATAAGTGTCACCTGTCATGACGATAGGGTTTTCACGCACCTCACCAGCATCAAACTTAGCCTCAGCCAATGTAAAGGTAGAAGCTTTCTTCACGTTCTTGAGAACGATGTAGTATATCATGCCGGCAGTAGCCTGGATACTGTATGTATTGTCCTTTTGGAAAACATCGTATGAGCCGTAACCTGATGTGTTCTTAGGGAAGGTAACCGTTACGCCATCTTCTACGGTAACAGCAAGTTTACAATTGCTTGTTGCCTTGTAGGCGTAATATTCTGTACCATTGAAATCGATGGTGTTGCTACCGAGTACAGCATCCTTAGGTTCAGTAATCAGCGAACCCTTTTCTACATCTGCATACCTGATGTTGAGGGTAAGCGGAGCAGACTCATTAGATGTGACAACCAGATAGTATTTTTGCTCTCTTGTGCTGTTTACATCTCTCTTGATAATCTGGTTCTCCATCTTGGTTGCACCATATGTTCCTTCTGAGGTGTTAACGTAGGCAGAAGTGCCCTCGCTCAAAGCTGCAGGAGACTCAACGGTGAGGAGCTTCTTGGTGTTGGCAGGAACAGTGAAGGTATAGAAATACTTGCCCTTGGCTCCTGGCAATGTGACAGCTGTAGCTGTTTCGCTTACAGCAACAGGGATGGCTGTATCAGCAGTCTCGCCCGCCTGGTAGTCTTCCATCTGCATCTTGAAGGTGCTTGGATTCTCTGTCTTTGTTGTCTTGTTTACTACGATATAATAGGTACCATAAGTAGATGCAATCTCTGTGCGTACATCGAAAGTGCCTTCAGCAGACTCAACCACAGCGTTTGTTTCAGATTTAGCGTTAAACTGGTTTCTGTAAACGCTCAACTTGCCGCCCTCAATCTTTTCGTCGCTGGTAATTTTGAGATAACCCTTCTTTGTAAGTGCATAGCTGAAGTAATATTTGCCAGCTTCGGCAGGAATGGTGTTCTCGCCTTCCTTCAGTACGTATGGCATGTCGAAAGAGCCTTCCTTTACATCTACCACTTCTGATGTGATGATGACAACTGGGATAGAGAGTTGGAAACTGATGTTGTAAACCTGCCCCTTTTCGGTCTTGAATTTGAATACCTTCTTTCCGTTTTCTGTTACAGAAGAAATGGAGGTGCCGTTTACAGTTGCCTTGTAAGCATTCTGTTCTGTCTTGATCTGCAGCTGTCCGTCTTTCTCAGCCTTATAAGTGGCATAAGAGTTGATGGTGCCTGCTCCTTCGTATGCAGGGTTACCGATAACCTGAGTTTCGCCCAGTTTGATTTCCAGCGGATCAGCCTCTGTAAGTCCTTTACCTACATTCTTGGTGGCTTCCAACTTTAGGGTGAATCCTAATTCTACGGCACCTTTTGCCTCCAGAATGAAGTAGTAGGTCTTGCCCTTTTCGAAGGCATAGATTTTTCCGTCATAATCAGGTGTGAATGTGCCGCCGATGTTTGTTGGCTTGGCAGTTCCATCCTTAAGAAGTGCTACTGAAGGATGCTCTCCTCCGTCATAGTTGCCAACTGTTGCGATGTAGTCCTGGTCGGCTGTGAATGCCCAGTAAACATCACCTGCTTTCTCTGTATTGTAAAGGTTGTTGCCTTGTGACACAGACAGCGGTTTTTCAAACGTCTGTGCCATGGCTGAAGCCGAGAGGCACAAAGCGGCTGCAAAAAGTAAAGTTTTTCTCATACTTTATATATATTAATTGTTAATAATCTGAAGAATGGCGGTTGTTAGGGTTTAATCTAATAGTTACCAGTCTTCTCTCTTGTCGCCGCAAAGGTAATGATTATTTTTGAAAATTGCAACGGAATGTGACAAAAAATCAACAATTAACTAAATTTATGAGCAAATATGCTAAAAAACATAGATATTTCGTGTTAAATATTTAATTTTTAAACGATTATCTTGGGTAAATAAGAAAATATTCGTAATTTTGCACCGATTTAAGTTAAATAGGTATTTCCATGCATGCATTTTAGTGAAAGAATGTATAAATGGAGGGGCGAAGTGTCGCCCTTTGTGCTTTCGGCTTTTACCAAACGAGAAAAAAATGAGAAAAAAATAATAATTATTAATTAATAAACTTGAAACAAAACAAGGATGAGAAGATTAACTCTTTTACTTGTCTCACTTGTATTGTTGTCTATCCAATCGGTCTTGGCGCAGAGCTTCAGCGTCAAGGGTACAGTCGTGTCTGCTGAAGACAATGAACCGATGATTGGTGTGACCATTATGCAAGAGGGAACATCAAATGGTGTGGTGACCGATATTGACGGTAACTATACCATCGAAATTAAGGGTGCTTCGAAGGCTACGCTTGCCTACTCGTATGTGGGATGCGTAACGCAGAAGCACGTTGTGAAAGCGCAGACAAATACGCTCAACATCACCCTTGCTTCGGATTCCAAGATGATGGACGAAGTGGTTGTGGTGGCGTATGGTGTGAGAAAGAAGGGAACCATTGCGGGTTCCGTGTCTGCCGTAAAGTCTGAAAAGATAGAAAATGTGCCAGCGGCAAGCTTCGACCAAGCTTTGCAGGGACAGAGTACTGGTTTGCAGGTCATCTCTTCTTCAGGTGAACCTAGCAAGGCGGCTACCTTCCAGATTCGTGGTACCAACTCTATCAACTCCGGCAAGTCGCCACTCTTTATCCTCGACGGCGTGCCAATCTCAAGTTCAGATTTCAATACCTTGAGTCCTAACGACATCGAAAGTATCTCTGTATTGAAAGATGCCTCTTCTACCTCTATCTATGGTGCCCGTGCTGCCAATGGTGTGGTTGTAATCACTTCAAAGCGAGGCTTGGCAATGGACAAGGCGAAGATTACGCTACGTGCACAGTATGGTTTCTCTGAGTTGGCACAGACCAACTGGAAGATGATGAATACCGACGAGCGTATTCAGTTTGAGAAAGAAGTAGGTCTGGATACAGGTAAGGATTACAATCTCCTTTCAAGAGTAAACGTAAACTGGCTGGACGAGGTGTTCAACGACCGCGCTCCGCTGCAGAGCTACGAACTCTCTATCAACCGTGCTACCGACCGACTGAACTACTATGTTTCTGGTGGTTTCTATGATCAGGACGGTATCGCACAGAATTCAACCTTCCGCCGTTACAATATCCGCACCAATGCTGATGTAAAGGCTGGCAAGTGGTTGAAGGTAGGTACCAACACCATGGCTGCCTACGAGGAGGCTCAGCAGGCTGACGACGGCAGCTATACTACCGTTACTCCTATCTCAGCATGCCGATTCATGTTGCCTTACTGGAATCCATACGCCAAGGATGGCAGTCTGGCTTCACTTTCAGCAGGCAACTGGGCAGGAACCAGTGAGAACCCTATCGTTTACATGGGCATGAATCCTATCAAGAACAAGAAATATAAGGTGCTCTCTACCATGTATGCTGAAATCTATCCGATAGAGAATCTGACTATCCGTACTCAGTTTGGTGCCGATTTCACCCACTCTACAGCGTTCCTCCAGTCGTTCCCAAGTCTCTCTTCTAACAACGGACAGGGTACAGCGGCACGCCAGAGCAGCGACGCCATCAACCTGACAGAGACCACTACGGCTAACTACCGTTTCACCCTGAACGATATCCATTCGTTCAACGTGATGCTGGGTCAGGAGGCTGTGAATTTCCACTCAGAGGGTTTCCAGGTATATTCAAAGGGTCAGACCAGCGATCTCCTGACCAACGTATCAGCAGGTACACGTGCCAGCCGCTGGGCAGATTCATCATCTGACTACTCTTACCTGTCATTCTTCATGCGTGGCGAGTATAACTATAAGGAGCTCTACTATGCCGACTTCTCTCTGCGTACCGATGCTTCTTCACGTTTCGGTAAGGATCATCGCTGGGGTACATTCTGGTCGCTCGGTTTCATGTACAACGTGAAGTCAACCGACTGGCTGAAGGATATGAAGTGGCTCAGCACAGCCCAGATTGCCGTAAGTACCGGTACATCGGGTAACTCTGAGATTCCTAACTATTATCACCTGGCTCTGGTATCTGGTGGTGCCAACTATGATGATACTGCCGGTTTCTATCCATCACAGAGTGGTAATGAGGATTTGGGTTGGGAGTCAACCTGGGCTAACAACTTCGCCCTCCGTCTTGGTTTCCTCGACAGAATCAACTTCAGTTTCGAGGCTTACTACAAGCGTACCTCCAATATGCTGATGCGCGTGCCTGAGTCTTACACCGTAACCGGCGAGGGTTATCGCTGGAAGAACGTAGGTGTGATGGCTAACAAGGGTATCGAGCTGAGTGCTGACGGTGATGTAATCCGCACCCGCGACTTCACCTGGAATGTAAGTGCCAACGTATCTTACAACCAGAACCGATTGAAGGAACTCTATAACGGTGTAACCGAGTATGTAAACTCAACCACCGGTTTGAAGTATGTAGTAGGTCACTCAGTAAGCGAGTTCTTCCTGAACCGTTATGCCGGTGTGAACCCAGCAAATGGTGAGCAGCTCTGGTATGACAAGGACGGCAACGTAACCAACGAGTTCCGCGAGAGCGATAAGGTGATGACAGGCAAGACCTATGATGCACCTTGGATGGGCGGTTTCGGTACAAGCTTCCGTTGGAAAGGCTTGCAGCTTTCTGCCCAGTTCAGCTGGATCGGTACACGCTACGTGATTAACAACGACCGTTACTTCGAGGAAAGCGGTGTAACCTTCGGTACAGCTTACAACCAGTCAAACCGTCTGTTGTACGACCGCTGGAAGCAGCCAGGCGATATTACCGACATCCCACGTTGGGGCGAGGTAACCCAGCTCGACGACCGTTTCTTGGAGAATGCATCGTTCCTCCGTCTGAAGAATCTCAGTCTGTCCTATTCTTTGCCACAGAGTTTGTTGCGCAAGACCAACTTCTTCTCTATGGTCAGAATCTATGGTCAGGCACAGAACCTCTTCACTGTAACCGGTTTCAACGGTCTGGATCCTGAGGTTTCATCCAATATTTACCAGGCACAGTATCCGGCATCACGCCAGTTTACTCTGGGTGTTGAATTGCAATTCTAACCAAGAAAGGAGAAAAAGAAATGAATATCAAAAATATAAAGACATACATCCTGTCGGGAATCCTAGCCCTCTCGATGTCTTCCTGTCTTGATAAGTATCCTGAGGATTCTATCCGCATGGATCAGGCTATCAACACGGTGGACGACATGGACAAGCTGGTGTACGGTATCTACGACAGTTTCAAGAGCAGCGCCCTCTATTCGGGCAATCTGACAATCCTGCCAGATTTGCAGGCAGACTTCGTGTACTGCGTGAAGGGCTACTCTAATGCCTATGGCGATATCTACCGTTGGAAGGACATCAAGGCTACCAACACCGACATCGAGTCGGTATATGGTGAGCTTTATGGTGTTATCAACACTGCCAACTTCCTGCTCGACAACGTAGATAAGGTGAAGGCAAATACCAACAGTGATAAGGAGCTCGACAAGCTGGAGCAGTATCAGGGCGAGGCTTATTTCGCACGTGCGCTGGCTTACTCAGAGTTGATCAAGTGCTTCTGCAAGGCTTATGACAGCGATGAGCAGGCTGCGAAAGAACTCGGTGTGGTACTCACAGAGCACTATTACGGTAATGAGCCACAGAAGAGAGCCACTCTGAAGGAATCATACGATTTCGTGTTGAGAGACCTTGACAAGGCTGCTGAATATCTGAAGGTAGATGAAGACTTCACAGGTACTCTCTATGACGAGATTTACTTCAATGAGTATGCCTGCCATGCCTTGCGTGCGCGCGTATCCTTATATATGCATCGCTGGGATGATGCCATCAAGTATGCATCTAAGGTAATCAATAGTAAGTATTACGTGCTGGCAAG
>ERZ1026901.1930-NODE-1930-length-10558-cov-32.095116_pt1 | contig 10558 bp, 15 predicted proteins | sample MGYA00380179_ERZ1026901 | MGnify/ENA primary metagenome ERZ1026901 (study PRJEB33269, sample SAMEA4719815) | human gut metagenome | biome: human-associated habitat; feature: organic feature; material: feces | place: Cameroon | collected 2013-10 ...
GGCAGGACAGTCGCCTCATCAACAAATCGGTGTTCCTGGCACTGGGCATCAATATTGTCAACGCCAAGATTATTGGCCGTTTTGGGGATGCGGACGATTTCCTGGACTCTCAGGAGATAAAACATGTTTACTGAAGAAGAAAAAATCCGCGCCATTGAGCTTTATTTCAAATATGGTAAGAAGCTGGCTCCCGTCGTACGCGAACTGGGCTACCCTTCGAAAAGGAATCTGCGTCGTTGGAGCCGCTCATGGGAAGCAGGTGGTGGCGTAAAAGAATCCATTCGTCATAAGCACCGTTACTCCGATGAGCAAAAACAGGTTGCCGTTGAACATTATCTTAACCACGGCTGCTGCCTGGCGTTTACCAGCAGAGCCCTGGGTTATCCCTGCACTGATGTGCCCGCTCGCTGGGTTAATGAACTTTATCCCGACAGACGACGTATATTTACCAGTAAGGCCAACCCGGTTGCGCCCTTTGAACCAGAAGTCAAACGTCAGGCTGTCATGGCACTCTGTACACGACAAGTATCAACCAGTGAAATCGGAAATAACGGAGTACCGCCTTCCATGCCGCTAACGCGGCATAAATCTCTGTTCCTTAGTGAAACAAAAAAACATGCTGAAAGGGTAGTAACCTGGTAGCCGCGACAACTACCAGCCATCTTATCTTACAGATTAATTTTATCTTGGCTGTAATTAACCTGTAGGTTAATATTAATTGGAATGGGAGGTCGCATGTTTAGCGTCGTTTATCACCCGGAAGCCAGAGAAGAAGCCACAGCATTACCCGTAAAAATCAGGGTAAAGTTTGACCGTCTCATCGGCAAACTGGAGTATGATGCCCGATTACTGCGGGAACCGGACACAAAGCCCTTGGGTGATGGACTTTTTGAGATCCGCACGATGGGGACAGACATAGCCAGAGGCATCTGGGTATATCACAAAGGCAATACCATCATCATGCTCCGGGTTTTCATCAAGAAGTCTCAGAAAACGCCAGCAAAAGAAATCAATCTCGCCAGAAAGCGGTTAGCGGAGGTACTTAATGAAACTGGTAAGCCATGAAGAACTGCATAACGAGTGGATGAAGGACGAGGAATATCGTGCTGCATGGCAGGAAGAAGAACGCAAGGAGAAGCTCAGGGCGTTGCTTGCAGAATGGCGTAAGCATGACAACTTGACAAAAGCGCAGGTTGCTGAACGCATGGGGGTTACACCTCCGGTTATTTCCCGCCTGGAAAACAACATCACTAAAGCCAGCATCGATACACTGACTCGCTATGCCCATGCGTGTGGTATCAAAAAACCTGTAATTGCCCTTTATTGAATGAAGGGGGAATAACACCAGAGTGGCCATAAAGGGGCTGTATGGTGTCAGTTGTGAATTAGGGGTTTGAGGCCCAACCGTACGAGATCGTACGCTAAGTTCATTTTTTTGAGCAGAAGAGGTGAGTAAAGAAAACGAGGGTTTTGTTTACTCTTCCCGTCAATGCCAGTAGCCATGCGGTTTCAGGGACTTTCAGTGTTAATAAACTCGGTAATCAAATCAACGTAAACCTGCCTAACAACGCCACGACTTTATTGACTTAAAATCATATAGTTAGCTTCTTAGCGTACGTTTCCGCTCCATTGGGCTTCAAACCCCGTAATATGGGATAGACTATGGGGGATTTTCATGGCTAACTGCGGCCAACGATAAACGTTTTCTTAGTTATAATTAGGGGATGGGTATGAGCTTCAATTATGAACAGGCATATCAACAAGTAAGAAAATATCTTGGGAAGCATCAGGTCTCATTTTTTCAAGCAATTGATTCTGAAAGCAGTGTTAATAAGAGAGAATAATTTTACTCTGAGGTTTTTTTGTATCTGCTTTGAAAAAATGTATTGATAGAAAAGGTCAATTGATTGAGCAAACAGGAGAAAATCACCCTGATGTTGTAATGAAGATGAATGGGATTCGTTTTAATTTTGAAGTGACGTTAATGACCCAAGAGGATGAACGATTCCGATATAAAAGCATCAATGCAAAAGAATATATTCATCAGGTTCAGCACTTCATCCGCCTGGTTCTTTATATCATCATCAATACGTGCGTTAATGGTCGCCATCGTCTTCTCTCTCTGTCGTGGTCACATATCGACAATAATGCATATTTGCATTACAGGCAATAAGATAATGCGAATGTGCATTACGCCATCTTTTGAGACTTCTTTTTGCGGTGCCGGATGTTCTGTTGAAAGAGGCCGGAATCGTTTAATTGATTTCCGTACATGCCTTTTCATAGTCACATTTGGCTCCACCACCAGAGGGTGGAGCCTGTGCTCTCACTTCAGATACAGGTCGTTAATTAGTATGTTTGCACGCTCTTTTATTGCTGTGAGTATCAGCGAATCTTTATCGACAACGCCGTTCAGAGAATAAAAAGGTTCTTTATCTGAACATGTGAGACGGAATACATTTATATCATCTTTGTGTGGTATTAATGCCCGATAGCTTCCTTCTGATATGAGCATGAATCGAGCGTCGGGGTGTTCTGTAAGGAACATGTATCTGTTATGACAAAAGAAACTATCCCGGGCTTCATAACGCAGCGTAAAAATTGTTCCTGTTTTAAGTATATTGGGAATGTTAATGCCTAACACATTAGATAATGCAATATATATAAAAAATGAAGGTAAAATAACTGAAAGGTGATATCCTGTTCCTGGATAGAATTTTGTTTTTGATTTTTTGTTGCGTGAAGAGTTAACAAATTCTGTGAGGTAAAATATGACGAAGAGGAATAAGTAATAAAGGCTGTAGTAAATCCAAAAAATACAAAAAAAAGAAAAGAGGAAAGTTATTGGTCTGTCGTTGGTACTGTCAAAAGGTATATCGAACGTGATGCTTATTAGGGCTCGTGAAATGTTATAACTAAACAGAGAAATGACTATCCATGTGTATTTTATTATTGTCTTTGTGTATGAAGATAAAGTTTTTTCTTTGTTGTCAATAGATGTTATATGTGACCGTGCAATTAATACCATTGAGATTATTGTTGCGATTGTTAGAATGATAGTGTAAAGATGTTCTTTATATTCTGTTTTAAACAGAATGAAGCAAGTAAACATGAAAATTGTCGACGAAAATAATGAAATACATTGCGTTTGTTTGAATTTTCTTGGTAGCCTGGTCCTCTTATTTGGTATTTTCGTTCTTATGATTGCCACACAGACAATAAACATGAGAGCGAAAATAATTACAGGGTGGTTTTCTTCTGCCCAGCAGAGTAATGTCAGACATATCAAAAATGATTGTGCGAGCCCTGGAGTAAATGAACGTGATAATTTTTTCATGGAGACAATCATACATTAAAGTTGTTAGTTAACGTTTTTAATGGTTACGATTTACAGCAGAAGCATCATTGCATTCCATGCTGTTGCGCTTGTTTTATGATAACCTGTTGAATATTCGGAAAAATCTGATTTTTAAGTATATGTAAAAAAAGAGCAGGTAACTGATTGAACCTGCTCTTTTTTATTATTTTTTTAACATGGAAAGATTGCGTCTGGTTTGTTCTTCAAAATCATCTTTTGAAGTGATGCTCTCTGATTTGTTTTCTGAAGATGCCTCTATAATGTTTTTTAGCGTACTTATATCAATCGATGTGGATTTGTATCCTGTTGTTTGCTCTATAAGTTTTACCAGATTTTCTGCAGTGATTTTCTCACTGAAAAAACCACTGATTAGCGTTAACAGTCGGGGGTCAACAGAATAAAGAGCTGCTCCACAAATAAGGGATTGTCTGTAGAAGTCTCCCCGCATTTGTATCGGGAGAGAGTCAATTGTTTGTTGTGTCAGGCTGTCCTGCGGATAAAGTGTCGGGTGCAGGTATGCCACAACTTTCTTTCTTTTTTTCGGATCACTGCTTTCCATTACGCATGCACCATTGCTTTCACCAATGCAAACTGAGGTTCATCCACCTTGTTCACTTTCAGATTCGGGAAATATTGCTTTATGTGAGGGTAAATAAGCTCAGCTCCTCCGCCAGTGAGATAGATTCGGTTCATTCCTGAGAATGTTGAAATTTCCTGCCTGATGCTTTCTGCCAGAGATTTCACTTCACTGTCTATTACATGAGTTATGTTTTTTATTTCAGTTACATCATTTATTAATGTCTGGAGGTATTCATTATCATGTCTGTTTTTTATTAACTCATCAGCAATAAAATAATTGCAGGGTGTGGAGGCTTTCGTCAGTGCGTTCATGACGGTATGAGTGATGCGTGATGTCCCGATTTCTGAATAGCCACGGATTTCAGAAATGCCTTCAAATGCACCGAGAATTAAACCACAATCCAGAGTGGTTCCTCCAAGATCGATAATCAGGCTGCGTTCAAGTTTGTTTACTTTATCTTTCTTTAGTGATTCAAATGCAGCTGGCAAAGATTCAGGCATTACATTAACTTTTTTAATTTTAAATGTTTCCCCTTTATTCAGAGATATCTCACGGAGAACATTTGCCTTTTTCCTTTCTATTCTTTCTTCATTTGGTTGATTGTCATTATCAAAGAATTCGGTCACAGGCAACGTCACTGTCAGTTCTACATCCTGTGGCTGAAGGCCGGATGTCAGCAGTGCATGATGTATGGCAAGCAGATTGGTGGTGCTGTATTGATAACTGACATGTGTTGTACCTATGACAGCAGTGCTGCCCAAATCATAGGTGTATTTTTTCCCATCCACGACGTAATTGTAAACTTTGCCGGCATTAAACAGTCCCGGGTTCCAGCCTTCTTTAAAACTGTTTCCTGACAGACTGGTTCTTACCTCGCCATCTTCAAGCCAGGCCAGTTTTACGTTAGTTGAACCATCGTCGCATGATACTTTTAGCATTTTTTTTTGCCTCATTTTGAGTTTGTATTTGGCTCAAATTGAGCATCTTTTATATCGATGCATCTTTTTGAGTTTTTGTTGTTCCTTATTGTGTCTCATTTTGGGTTTATGTCAAGCGGTGTGGCTCTTTTAGAGTCTCCGTGCGCTCTTGTTGTGACTCAATTTGAGTTTTGTTTGTTTCTCATTTTGCGTTACGAACTGAGACGAAAACTACTTAACCAGGCCGTGCCGGCACGTTAACCGGGCTGCATCCGATGCAAGTGTGTCGCTGTCGCCGGCCTCCTCACCCAGTCACGTTTCGTCGTTCCTCCTCCACGCGCTGCGGCTTCGGGGCCGCACCTGCATTCGTATGCGGTCGCCCGGTTACAGGTGCGGTACGGCCTGATGGAGGCCGCATGTAAGAGGAGAATTCCCATGCCAAACTGGTGCTCGAATCGTATGTATTTTTCTGGTGAACCGGCACAGATTGCTGAGATTAAACGACTGGCCAGCGGTGCAGTCACACCGCTTTATCGCCGCGCCACAAATGAAGGTATTCAGCTGTTTCTGGCCGGAAGTGCCGGACTTCTGCAGATCACTGAAAATATCCGCTCTGAGCAGTGCCCCGGAGTGACGGCTGCCGGACGTGGTGCTGTATCACCGGAAAATATCGCGTTCACCCGCTGGCTGACACACCTGCAGAACGGTGTACTGCTGGATGAGCAAAACTGCCTGATGCTGCATGAACTCTGGCTGCAGAGCGGTACTGGACAGCGTCGCTGGGAAGGGTTACCGGATGATGTCAGGGAAACTATCACTGTGCATTTCACCGCAAAAAGAGGTGACTGGTGTGACATCTGGGGTAACGAGGATGTATCGGTGTGGTGGAACCGTCTGTGTGACAACGTACTGCCGGAAAAAACCATGCCGTTTGACCTGCTGACGGTTTTGCCGACCCGCCTGGATATTGAAGTGAATGGCTTTAACGGCGGTGTTCTGAACGGTGTTCCTTCTGCATATCACTGGTATACAGAACGGTATGGCGTGAAGTGGCCTTGTGGGTATGACCTGAATATCAGCAGTCAGGGGGAAAACTTCATTCAGGTGGATTTCGACACGCCGTGGTGTCAGCCGGAAAGCGACGTTGTTGCAGAATTAAGCCGCCGTTTCGGCTGCACGCTGGAGCACTGGTACGCCGAACAGGGCTGCAATTTCTGTGGCTGGCAGTTGTATGAGCGCGGAGAGCTTGTTGATGTGCTGTGGGGGGAACTGGAATGGTCTTCCCCGACAGATGACGATGAGCTGCCGGAAGTCACCGGACCTGCATGGATAGTCGACAAGGTGGCGCATTATGGCGGATGAAGTATGACGGAGACGGGCGGGCAACCGCCCGTTTCTTTTCCGGTAAAGGATGTCGCCGGGCTCCTCTTTTTACTGCGCCGGCTGACGCGGCGCGGCATAAACGCTGCCTGTGGTCAGTGTCCCGCGTCCGGCGGGCACGGGACGGGCGCTTTTACCGCTCCCGGCTGGCGTCGGTGACAGTGTACGCCAGCCCGTCGCCCTTTTCTGATGAACGCCCTTCAAGCCGCTTTCGCGGCATAGCCTTGCCGTCAAAAAGACGACGGCTGCGGTATTCCACGGTCGGCCTGACCCGTTACCGGACGCGGTGAACAGCCCACAGGCAGCGGGGAACGGGCACCACAGGGGTGCCCTCCCGGTGCCCTCTGTAAGAGAAGGAGTTTGGTATGTCCCGTTTTGTCCTCGGTAACTGCATCGATGTTATGGCCCGTATCCCTGATAACGCCATTGATTTCATCCTCACCGACCCGCCGTACCTCGTCGGTTTTCGTGACCGTCAGGGGCGTACCATTGCCGGCGATAAAACCGACGAATGGCTGCAACCGGCCTGTAATGAGATGTACCGCGTACTCAAAAAAGACGCGTTAATGGTGAGCTTCTATGGCTGGAATCGCGTCGATCGTTTTATGTCTGCCTGGAAAAATGCGGGATTCAGCGTTGTTGGTCACCTGGTCTTCACCAAAAACTACACATCGAAGGCCGCATATGTGGGCTATCGCCACGAATGTGCCTACATCCTGGCAAAAGGCCGTCCACGTCTGCCACAAAACCCGCTGCCGGACGTGCTGGGCTGGAAATATTCAGGCAATCGTCATCACCCGACGGAAAAGCCCGTTACCAGCCTGCAACCGCTGATTGAGAGCTTCACACACCCGAACGCGATTGTGCTGGACCCGTTTGCAGGCAGCGGTTCAACCTGCGTGGCCGCCCTTCAGTCCGGACGCCGGTATATCGGTATCGAGCTGCTTGAGCAGTATCACCATGCCGGACAGCAACGACTGGCCGCCGTACAACGGGCCATTCAGCAGGGGGCCGCGAATGATAACTGGTTTGAACCGGAGGCTGCGTAAATGAACTATGCCGGACACGAAAAACTTCGCGCCGACGTGGCGGAGGTGGCCAACACCATGTGTGACCTTCGGGCCAGGCTGAACGATATGGAGCATCGCTGTCGCTTTGATTCCGATGTGCTTGTTGAACGCCTGACACGCCAGACGCTGTATCGCGCCAATCGCCTGTTTATGGAGGCGTATACCGAAATTCTGGAACTGGATTCCTGCTTCAAAGATTGAGAAGGAGACGAGAATGTACGGAACATGCGAAACGCTCTGCCGTGAGCTGGCAGCGCAGTATACGGAGAACACGCCGCTGATGCTGGTTGTCTGGTCCCCGGAAGAGATTCAGGCACTGGCTGACGGTATGGAAATTTCTCTGACCGGTCATGAAATCAGGACCGTCCTGGCACGCCTGGAGGACATCCCGGAAGAACAGCGGATTGAGTCCGGTATTTCTTCCGCTGCGGTGATGGAGATCATCAATAACGTGAGCGAAAACCGCCTGGTGACCGTCCCTGCTGAACTGCTGGCGTCCCTGATTCAGACCGCTGAGCAGGCATTGTGGAAACGTGAATGGGCCGCCCGGGATCATGGCCTCGCCGTCCCGGAATGCGTCACCCGCCGTCAGGAGGTGGTTAATCAGGCCCGCACCCTGCTGAAAAACAACACACACGAAAACGACTGATGTTATCGCCGCCTTCGGGCGGCGATACAGGGAGTTCATGAATTATGAATGAAACGCTGAATGCACTGATTTATCGCCACGCCAGCAACCTGTTGCTGGCGCAGGGCTGGCCGGAAGAAACGGATGTTGACCAGCGTAACCCGAAGTATCCGGGCTGGATCAGCATTTACGTGCGGCTGGATGCGCCCCGGCTGGCGACGTTACTTATCAACCGTCACGGCGGCGTACTGCCGCCGCTCCTGGCCTCTGCCATTCAGAAACTGACCGGAACCGGGGCGGAACTTGTTCTGTCCGGCAGTCAGTGGCAGTCGCTGCCGGTACTTCCGGCAGACGGAACGCAGGTGTCTTTCCCGTATGCCGGTGAGTGGCTGACCGAAGACGAAATCAGGGCCGTTCTTGATGCGGTGCGCGATGCAGTATGCAGTGTCAGTTACCAGGTGGCAGAAGATGCGCGGCGTATCCGTGCGGCGCTGACCACCACCGGTCAGACGTTGCTGACCCGCCAGACGCGCCGCTTTCGTCTGGTTGTGAAGGAAAGCGATTACCCCTGCTGGCTTGATGAAGATGACGAAAATCTGCCCGTGGTGCTCGATGCCATCGTGAACCGGGGAGCACGTTTTTCGTCGGTGGAAATGTACCTGGTCTGTGAGTGTGTGGAGCATATCCTGTCCAGTGGGCTGGCCTGCGATGTGCTGCGTATACCTGATGAACCGTCTCGTCGCTGGTTTGACTGGGATATTCTGCGGGAGGTGGTCCTGGAAGCCCGGAGTGAAATCCGCAGCATGGCGGATGCACTGGCAAAAATCAGGGGCTGATGATGGCGGGGAAAATCCCCGCTTTTTTTCTGCCGGTCCCCGGAAAGAGCAAAAGGATGTCGCCGCAGGCTCCGCTTTACCCGGCCATGCGGGGCATGGCCTTGTGGGTTTTCAGTTATGTGGCCTCAGCGTCGTGTGCGGGCTGTGCCGTGCCTCCATCTTAGCCGGGCTGGCGTTGATGCAAGGGTACGCTTCGCCGCTGCGGTCACCCGGTCCCTCCTTCCCGTCTGCCGTGATTTTCCGGTCGTTCGTCCGCTCAGGTTTCGCGGCCTCACCCTGCAACTCCCGTCAGCCGTGTGCGTCAGGCTGCGGCTTCCCTTGCGCCCCTGCATCCCCGCCTGTTCGCCCGGCTTTTATGGAGGCACGGCACCGCCCGGTGTCGCGGAATATGTGAACAACGGAGGAAAACATCATGCAATATGCGAAACCTGTCACTCTGAATGTTGAAGAGTGCGACCGTCTGTTTTTTCTGCCTTACCTGTTTGGCCAGGATTTTCTGTATGTCGAAGCGTCTGTGTGCGCGCTGGCGAAAAAAATGATGCCGGAATATGAAGGCGGATTCTGGCACTTCATCCGCCTGCCGGACGGTGGCGGTTACATGATGCCGGATGGCGACCGTTTTCATCTGGTTAACGGTGAAAACTGGTTTGACCGTACCGTGAGTGCTGATGCCGCAGGAATCATTCTCACTTCCCTTGTGATTAACCGCCAGTTGTGGCTGTACCACGACAGCGGGGATGCAGGACTGACTCACCTGTACAGGATGCGCGATGCGCAGTTGTGGAGCCACATCGAATTTCACCCCGAATGTAACGCGATTTACGCGGCGCTGGACTGATTAACGGACGGGGCGGCAATGCCGCCCCTGTAAAGGAGACGAGAACATGTACTGTACTGTTAAAGAAATTATCCGCGATGTACTGGATACAGACGTGCCGGACAGTGAATGCGTTTTTGCCGTGGTGCTGACTCGTGGGGATGTGCGTCACATAGCCCAGGACTGGAGTCTGACAGACGATGAGCTGGAAACCGTCATGCAGCGGCTGGACGATGCCTTTGAGCATGGTGCGGATGTCAGCATTGTTCACGACGTTGTTCGTGAGCTGATGGAAGAAAAGCGCGCCAGCCGTCAGGTGACAGTTCCGGCGGTGATGCTGGAAAAAGTGATGGCGCTGGCAGGCAGTGAAATGAAGCGCCTGTATGCCGTCGGGAGTGAGAACGGGGGCGACGGTGATGCGTTCGTCAGGGAAGAACGCGAAGCAATGGACGTTGTGTTACAGGCGCTGGACGGGGAGCACATGTCATGAATATCAACACGGAAACCCGCGAAATTCTGCGTAATTACAGGGCCGTGATTAATGCGCGGCGTCGTGAAATGGGGCAGAAACCGCTCACCACCGCGCAGATTATTGATGAAATCTGCGATTTTGTGGCGAATCAGCAGGCGGTTTTCCTGGGCGGTCACTACATCTTACAGGGCAGCAGAAACAGGTGATACAGGGGCAGGCGGTGGAGGCCGCCTGTCAGCCCGCGCGAAAACCCCTGGCAGGCTGACGCCTGCCGGAAGGGAAGCGGGCCACGCTGGCGCGTCGCCCGTTACCCTTCCCGTCTGTGATGTGTCTGACTCAGGAGTGTTTCTTTCTTATGTTATGGAACTGTTCCTGATGTTGTTGTCGTTGTTCCTTTATCTGCTGCTCTGATTCTGACTACTGCAGTGTTGTTCTGTCTGCCGGACGCACCTTCGGCTCCCGGCTGCCTGGCGGCATCCGGTCGTCAGGCCCGACTCCGA
>ERZ1026901.1933-NODE-1933-length-10549-cov-7.156375_pt1 | contig 10549 bp, 7 predicted proteins | sample MGYA00380179_ERZ1026901 | MGnify/ENA primary metagenome ERZ1026901 (study PRJEB33269, sample SAMEA4719815) | human gut metagenome | biome: human-associated habitat; feature: organic feature; material: feces | place: Cameroon | collected 2013-10 ...
ATTTTAAATATTATTTTATGCCGGATTCGCTTCCCATAATCAAGAAAATGGTCCTTTATGCTTGCCATTTCTAAACAAATAGTTACCTTTGCATAAACTTTTGCTGCACCCGGCAATTTGAAAGCAAGCTTTCGTTGCTCCTGTTGGCAAAAGTTTTGCAAAATATGACATAGAATCATTTAAATTAATTTTGAACACCTACTTATTTAGACAAATCGGCAGGAATAGGCAGCAATTTCTTTATTGCCTCCTCCGTTCCGGACGTTCCGACAGCTTTGGCAACCGCATCTCCATACCAATAAACAGTAGTTGCATAATCCACTGTCCCACTCACCCAACTCAACAGCTCAATATCGAAACGAAGAAGCGAAGAAAACGGAATGCCATCCAGATTCCGGGTACGGAAGAAGGTGTTATAACCGTGAGAACTCGCCTGGTCGGCACGGGGAGCACCGCCAAAAGGTGTTTGGAATGTTACGACCGGAGCCCATGAACTATTGTAGTAATCTTCTGTTCCAGTACCGAAATGAGACGGAAAGGAATCCTCATCCACCCAAATTTTTTCATCCCCTTCTCCGTACCAGGCACGCGAGTGGTTATACAGAGTCAGGACATCCCCTTTGTATATGCCCCGTCCAGTCAATGTGGCAAAATTCCACTCCCGGCAATTTGCATCATCATCCGGATGATCATAAACCGGAAGCCCGGTCTGCTGGCGCCAGGAAGCATGGAAATAGAGGGAACGCTCTCCCCACGGCAAAGGTGCCGTTCCCACTTTCATACTCACGTCTGCAGTGTGTGCGGAGATGTTCTGTAACAATAATCTGCCTTCTGTCTTGTAGGGCATCAGCCAGCGGCTCACCACCTTTCCTTGTCCGTCGGCAGACAAGAACCAGCTATCAACAGCTGGAGCTCCCATACCCCCTCCCGAATAATCCGAAAGAGGAACCCAAACTGTAGACCAGCCATCAAAATCAGCCTTGAATATAAGATTGCGCATAAGCTGGGCATAAGCCGTAGAATCAGCATTCGCAAGCTGAAAACTGATTTCATAAACCGCATTTTCCCCTTGCGGCAGGTCAATCCACAAAGAATCACCCGGCTGGAGCACCTGCCGCTTCTTGTCCATCTGCAAACCAGAACGGGATGCAGGATGCAGCAAGGCATCATCTACCTCTGAAATTCTTTTGCCAGCGCGGGCTACGGATTCCGCAGAAAAGGTTTCCACAGAAGTTCCTTCGGGATACTTTCGATAATTGATGTGATAGTATTTGGGAGTAGGCGCAATGCCCAGTTCGTCTTCAAATGTAATTTTACAGCTCCGGGCAAAAGGGATGGGCAGAAACAGAGTACTTCCGCCTTTCCCGTCCGGAGTATAGCTAGTGTGGGGCAGCAACAGTCCCCTACCCAATTCTGGTACTCCGAAGCGCATCAAATCATAGGCAGGAATTATCCATCTGGGAGTACTTTCTCCATCAAAGTAAAATCTCCAAGTTCCACGCTTGTCAATTGTTGTTATCCAGATACGGGTAATGGCTCCAGGCCCCTTTTCATCGAACATCACACGCTCAACTCTTCCATCAACCGTATCCATGCGGACAATACCATAACCATCATTGTTGGCAAACCATCCCGACGAATCGGGAGACACAGAGGAACGGTCATAACTGCTGACTTGCAGGCAACGGTATGGCACCAGCGGATAACGTGCGGATTCTTCTACGGATATCATTTCATCCAACAAAGAGTTCAAAGTCACTTGTGCCGCATCCTTCACACAAGAAGCCGAAGCCATCAAAGGCAAAAGCAGCAATGCAAACAAAAAATTTCTCATCTCCATATTAATTTAAGCATCCAAGCATCCAACTCCATCTTCGTCCCCTTCTTCTGCGCAAAAAGTTCGAAACTGGTTTGAGCCTCGCCCGGATAGGTTAATAATGTGAATGCCATGTCAGAATTTTCACTTATCTTAGTGTTGCAAAAAGAAAACAAGCAAAACTCTAATATGACATTGCAAAAATACAAATTAAATCTGAGAAACTCACTCCTTTTGGAGAAATATTTTTCCCTGTATGCCCAGCTCTCATCGGTCGTGTAGTCCACTACACTCCCTCTTCGGAGCCGAACATACAGACCAAAATAGAGCATAGATTCATTTAAATTATTTTTGAACACCTACTTAGGGCATGTATCTTAATATTAAGATACATGCCCTAAATTAAACTTGAAATAGTCATTAGCCATATCTGAGTTGTATATATTTAGTAAATTGGCAACAACAACTTCTATATGAACCTTGGCGTTCAACGCTGCTACAATAGTTCGAACACAGAATGGAGACAGTGCCTATCATTTCTCTTGCGTTCAAGATATCAAATAAAGTAACCATCGAACTGCCATTGGGCAATCTCGTGAAGCATGTTGTTGAAGATGTGGTTATGAAAAAAAGAAAGGAAGATTATGGCAATAGAAATTAAGGCAATACCTACATTGGAAGGTAAGGATGCAGAAAGATTCATAGAGCGTGCTGATGAAGCAGAACGCAAGTTCAAGGGCTTTGACGGCATAGAGAACACACCAGCATTTAAGGCAATGCAGAGCATTCTGCGTAAATCAGGAATGACAAAATAATGGGATTTCTTGACGAGCACTGTTTGTTTCATGAGCTTACTGACGAGAAAATTACTGCCAGTAAGCCATTTTATTGCGGGAATAACGATTTGGATGATTTTTTCCATGAGGATGTAACAAAATTCAGTTACAATCTCATGGGTAAGAGTTATTGCTTTGTCTTGGAGGATGATCTGTACTACCCTAGAAAAAGTTTAATGGATTTGTACTGTAAGCCTGAGGTTGGTTGAATGATTTCGTTTCGTTGCTCCTATTGGCAAAAGTTTTGCAAAAAAGAAAGGTATAATCTATACCTGAAAACACCGAGGGGTCATGGGGCGTGTAGTCTCCATAAGCGATCTTGAACGGCAGAAGAGATTAGCAATGCTTAAAAAAAGAAAAGGGAGAACACTTTCTCCCTAAAATCAACTATATTTGCATTGCTATGTACAAACATTTGATTTCGGAACAAAGGTACGCAATTTATTTAATGCTGCAAAAGAATATGTTCCAAAAAGACATTGCAGCTGCTATCGGCGTAAGCCCCTCAACTATAACAAGGGAGCTAAAGCGCAACAGCAGCCGCCGCAAATACAACTGGAATACGGCTCAGTCGAATGCCACATACCACAAGCACAGACATCCCGGCAATCACGCGGTGAAAGCAGGGATAAAGATCGAGGTGATCTCACTGCTTGTTACTAAACAGTGGTCTCCCAGGCAAATATCTGGCCGTTTGGCATTGGAAGGCAGGTATATCTCTCATGAGACTATATACAAAGATGATACAAAGAAAAATTAACGCAAGACCAAGGGAAAAATTAAATTTCCTCACTCTAGATGAAGTCGTTTACAAAAAGACTTCGTATATTTGCACTTGCTAATTGACTCCGCCGAGTTTTTTATCCCAAATTTACATTAATATATGCATGTGATTCATCACTTGCGAAGCTTTAGATAATTAGAATAAATATGAGGAAAATTCACTTAATGTTTTATTTGGCTTTGTTGCCAGTCGTATCTTCTGCACAAGACAGAATTGGATACAGTTATGATGCCTCAGGTAATCGTATAAAAAGAGAATTCGTTATGCAAGTTCCCAAAGCTATGGCAAAGCAGCAAAACTTTTCCTCTGACAATCAGAGTTTCTCTGATATGCTACATGACCATTCTATAAAGATATATCCAAATCCTACGAAAGGGGCTTTGAGAATATGTATTTCTGGGCTAAAAGGGACGGACAAGTGCTCTTTAGAGGTTTACACGACTTTGGGAGTGCAAATTCTGGTGAAAAAAGTAGAGACTGATAATTTTGATATTGACATCAGCAACCAACCCAATGGAGTCTATCTTCTCCGAATTACAATTAACGAAAGAGCAACTACATGGAAAATAGTAAAACAATAAAAAAGAATTTATTCCAAGCACTACTTTTTTCTGTAGTAACAGGTTTGGCGGGTACAATTTCTGCGAATGCTAGCAATGCTTCTATCAAAACGATAGCTAAGCAAAAAACGATTACTGCTACGGCTAATACATTTGATAAGCTCTATCCAAATCCTGATAAGCCATTTGAACCAATAGCCCCAATCGGTCCTGTTCGTCCTATCGATCCAGGAGACCCAATACTACCGATTCATCCTGATAAACCAGTTGTGCAAAATCCACCAACGTCTACGTCCAATACCTATGATGTTGGTAGTCCTAAGGGATCACTTAGTGTAAATAATTCAGGAGCTGCAGTTTATAGTATTAGTATATCTGCACCTAATGGTGGTAGTCTTACCCCTTCTATCGGTGTAAGTTATAATAGTCAGTCTGGTGGATATGGACTTGTAGGATACGGATTCAATATAACAGGAATCTCTGCCATTACCCGAGGCGGGAACGATTTATTCCATGATGGCAGACAATCAGGAATTACATATACAGCAAGCGATAATTTTTATCTTGATGGTAAACGCTTGATACTCCAGCCCGACACTTCTGATCAAAATGGAGCTACCTATACAGTAGAAGGGGATCCATTTACAAAAGTTGTCGTACATGGCAATTACAGCAATAGTACAGCAACAATGTGGTTTGAGATAACGACCAATACCGGTATGACCTACCAGTACGGCAATTCTCCAGATTCAAGAATAGCCTACAGGAATAAAAGTGGCTATTCGCATATTGCCTCATGGTATATCAACAAGGCAACAGACAAATACTCCAATTACATAACTTATGAGTATGACATCAGCAATCTAAGTATTAGACCTACTACTATTGTCTATGGTACAAATTCGGCGAAGAGTCGTGGAATAGTCAACAAAATCAGCTTCATGTATCGGAGACTTGGGGAAAATACAAGGCCGTTTGCTGTTGAAGATCAGCAAGGAAAGACAGACATGTGCCTTTCGTCCGTTATAACAACAAGTAACAATACTGTATATCGTAAATACACATTTACCTATAATGACAATTCGGACCTGTCCAGCGGCAAGTGGACACGCCTTGTAACGGTCGAGGAGTCCAACGGACAGGGAGAAAAACTTCCTCCCGTCAGGTTTACCTGGCAGTACCTGCCTTCCCCTGCCGTCCATTCATCGCGGCTGGATGTACCGACAAAGGATGGCAACAGTTTCGTGGAGGAGACCAGCAGGCATTTTCTCTCGGCCGACCTCAACGGAGATGGCGTCAGTGACATCATAAGGGTGTCACCTGTGAAAGTGCAGACGGCCATCCTGTCCGGCGGCGGCAGCTGGAACTACTATACTTATGTGTATGTCAGCAGAAGTAAACTTTCATCTGCAGGAAACGTGACCTATGAATCCCCTCTGGTCTATACGCTGCCCTCCGACATATCCATGGATGTCATCAAATCCATGTTTGGCGGGGCATCGGTCACTGACTTTGACGGCGACGGATACAACGATCTGGTGTTCCCATTCCAAAACACGGCAACGGGTTACTGGAACCAGGCTATCTTCTACATGGTCCTGGGAAGCGATGTGGTAGCCGGAAGGGGTGGCGGCACCCATGCTTTTGCCGTAAACCTCCAGTCGACAGACAAGGCTCCATTGTTCACTACCCTTGATGTTGACGGCAACGGCAAGGATGACGTCGTGTGCGTGGAACAACGCAAGAAGGACAGCTACTATCCAGCAACAATAGTACAATATGCCGGTGGGACCGCACTAAACCGTACAGAAGTAAGACTTACTCTGCCGCAGGGGATAAGCAAAGACATTGAAAAGGTCTTTGTCGGCGACTACAACAACGACGGACTCTCCGACCTGATCCTGCTGTATGATGGCGGCTATAAGATCTACTTCAACAACGGAGGGACTGCCATTGCATCGGCATTTACCGAGAGCAAGACAAAGTCGGGTACGGACCTTGGCAATCATTGGCGAATCCAGCAGGGCGACTTCGACGGCGACGGTCTGTCGGATTTCGTTTACAATAAAAAGCGGGAATCTTTTTTATGGATAGCACACAACAATGGCGATGGCACTTTCACCCATACAAAAGCTATAGACACCGGCGTTGCAGACCATGCATCCAACAAGGATGACGCCAGATTCTCCCTGATGACCTACGACATTGACCATGACGGCCGCACTGACGTGCTGGTCTGCAAGGCAGGGTACAGGCACCGGGGTTTACCTAAATTCAAGAATGAATATACAAACACACAAGTCAGGTGGCTCTATTCTACAGGGTCTGGCCTGAAATCAGCCTATAGCTATACAAAGAACCGTGAAGATGATGCAAATGAAAGTTCCATCTTCCTTGGCGACTTCGACGGCGACGGGTACCCGGAACTTGCAAATTACGGCAGCGCTCTGAACGGCACCGACAACACTTTCAGTGAGAAAATCAACATCTACAAGTCGGGATATGACCTGTCGCAGGTTGGGAAGATCACAGGCATAACGGATGGCATGGGCAACAGCAGCTACATCCGGTATGCGAGTGCCACAAGCCCTGCGGTCTATAAAAAGAGCATCAAAAGCACATATCCTGTCAACACCTACACGCTGCCGCTGTCTGTTGTGGCACAGATGACGGGCGACAACGGGTCTGCGGGCAGCCAGACGACCAAATACTTCTATGAAGACCTCAGGCTGCACATCGCAGGCAAGGGAATGCTTGGCTTCAACACGGTGACCAGCGAGAACGTGACGCTGGGCACAAGGGAAGTGACCAGCATTGCCAAATGGGACGAGAGCCTCTGGATACCAGCGGAGGTGAAGACCATGAGCTCGGTGGGAAACAACACGGCCACAGCCGTGTCAACCTATTCCGTCGCCAAGTCCGGCAAAAATTACTTTGCCTATGTGTCCAGGAAAGACATGACCGACCTGGATGGCAACACGACCACCACAATTTCCAGCTATGACGTGGCAAAGGGCGTCATTCTCGACGAGACAGTGAAGAACGACGGTGACAACATGTACAAGAAGGTGGCCTACTCCGGCTATCAGAACAAAGCTGGAGTGTGGATGCCAGAGACGTTGACCATGACGCAGAAGCATGCTGACGACCCGGCACCCTATACAACCGTTACGACCTACAGCTATGATGACAAGGGCAACGTAAATTCTTCTACCGTGAACAGCGGAACCAATATGGCACTCACGACAACGTCAACCTATGACGACTACGGCAATGTTCTGTCTTCGGTTACTACCGGACGTGATATAAAAGCTGTTACCAAGCACTATGATTACGATGCATCCGGGCGATTCGTCGAAAGTAGCTATACCACTCCCGCCTCTGCCGTCAACACCTTCATGTATGACCTGTGGGGCAATGTGCTGACGGAGAGCGACGCCACGGAGCCTTCCAATGTCCTGACAACCAAATATACCTATGACGGATGGGGGAGAAAGCTGACCGCACTGCAGGCTGACGGCACACAGACCACCTATGAGACCGGCTGGGACACTGCCGGCAACAAGAAATATTACACCAAGGAGGCCACCACGGGCAAGCCTTCTGTGACGGTATGGTACGACAAGGGAGGCCATGAGGTCTTGCAGGAGACGTTTGGTGCCAAGGGTATGCCTGTTTCGAGGGCTACGGCCTATAATGGCAAGGGGCAGGTTTCACGTGTCGAGAACAAGACGGGAAAGCTGACCATCACGCAGACTCTCACCTATGATGAGCGCGGAAGAGTCGTCACGGATGTGCTGAGCTCCGGCAAGTCCGTCTCGTACTCATACGGCAACCGCTCGGTCACGACGTCCACGGCAGGACGCACATATGTCAAGGCCTCCGACGCCTGGGGGAATGTCGTGAGGTCAACCGATCCCGTCAGCGAGGTGGAGTATCGGTATTCTTCAGTGGGCAAGCCAAGCAGTGTGAGGACACAGGGCTCTATCGTGACTATGGCCTACGACGCCGCCGGCAATCAGGTGACCATCACAGACCCGGATGCGGGAACCTCAAATTACACATACGCAGCTGACGGCACCTTGCTGACGCAGACAGATGGAAGAGGTGTCAGGACGACCAACAGCTATGACAACCTGGGGCGTTTGGCATCTACTCAAATCGGACAGAAAACCATAGTTTATACTTATGGCACTGCAGGCAACGAAAAGTTGAGACTGGTCAGGATGGCTTCTGACAACAACTCAGTGGAGTACACCCATGACAAATTCGGACGTGTCGTTGCGGAGAAGCGTAATGTGGACGGACATGGGACCTATAGCTTCTCATACGCATACAACAGCAATAACCAGCTGTCCAAGACGACATATCCCGGTGGCCTGGAAGAGTCGTACCAGTATGACGGTTACGGTTTCAAGTCACAGTCGGCCATAGGCGACAAGGTTATCTATAAGGTAGAGAGCACTGACGGTCTTATAAGCATCACATCCTTCATGGGGAAACTTATTGCCGTGCATATTAGCGATGCACATGGATATGAAAGCAGCCGGAAGCTTATACACAACGCAAAGATTTTAGAGAGCTTCGACGAGACCTTCGACGGTGCCACCGACAACCTGCTGTCACGCAAGAGAAACAACGACCCGCAGGAATCCTTCGGCTACGACAATCTCGACAGGCTTGTTTCCGTGAAGAGCGGGGCAGCTGAAACCATGAAGATAAGCTATGCCCCCAACGGCAACATCCTCTTCAAGACGGGGGTGGGCAACTTCTCTTACGACAAGAATGTCCGTCCGCATGCTGTGACAGAGGTGGAGAACACTGACGGGAAGATACCGGGCGATGCGCTAACCACCTATTTCAACGACTTCGGAAAGATCCAGCTGATAGAAGATGCTGGCAAGAGTCTCAGGATGGACTTCAGCTATGGCCCGGATCAGGAAAGATGGTATTCGGAGCTGTCAAAGAACGACACGGATGTCAGGACAACGGTCTATGCCGGTGAATACGAGAAGATAACGGAGAACGGTGTCACGCGTGAGTTCTACTACCTCGACGGCAACACCATCGCCATCCGTGAGAACGGCACGGTGAGGAATTATCATGCCTTCACGGACAATTTAGGGAGCATCATCTGCGTTATGGATGAGAACGGCACGAAGGTCTTCGATGCCTCCTACGATGCGTGGGGCAAGCAGACGGTGACACTCAACTCCATCGGTCTGCACCGAGGCTACACGGGACATGAGATGCTCAGCGAGTTCGACATCATCAATATGAATGGTCGCTTGTACGACCCTGTTCTCGGCCGCTTCTTCAGCCCTGACAACTATGTGCAGATGCCCGACAACAGCCAGAACTTCAACCGCTACAGTTATTGCCTGAACAATCCGCTGAAGTATACAGATCCGAGCGGGGAGTTTTGGAACCTTATCATAGGGGCGGCTATTGGAGGAATTTTCAATTGGGCCTCACACGGATTCCAGCTTAATGCGAAAGGACTTGGCTACTTTGCCACAGGTGCAGTTGCTGGAGCTGTCGGTGCAGGATTGGCGTCAGGAGTGAACGTTGCCATGGCAGGAGGCAATTTCTGGACTGGAGCAGCAGGATTAGCCAAGGGAATAGCTTCTACAGGATTCCTTGCCGGTGCTGCTTCGGGTGCAAGTGCAGGATTTGCAGGAGGTTTTATATCTGGTGCTGGCAATTCATGGGTAGGTGGCTCCAGTTTTGGAAAAGGTCTTCTCACTGGCTTAGGTTCTGGAAGCATAGGAGCTTTGGAAGGCGGTATTGCTGGAGGTCTAATTGGTGGTTTTGATGCTTTAGACAAAGGCACGAGCTTCTGGACAGGGAAGACAAGCATAGAAATAACTGGTGCCTATGCCTATTCAAATTGTAATTCATCAGGCTTTAAACTCAATGAAAAAACCGTTACTGGAAAATATGTAGGAGAATTCGAAGGTGTAAACGTGTTTGAAAGCAAGAATCTTGGTAGTTTAGTTACTCCAGAATCTGATGGATACTATCATTATCGGGCAGTTACTGTCCCTGAGCGTGGAATCATTGCAGGAGAAGGTGTCTTCACTAGTGGTCTAAGGGCTGGTCAAGCTATGATGCAACATGAATTTGGACATATCCTTCAATATCGTATGTTTGGTTCTACAGCATATTGGTATGTAATCGCTCCAGAAAGTTTCGCCAATGCAACATTATTCCCATCTTCCCATCATAGATATTGGACAGAAACATGGGCCAACTACCTTGCAAAAGGTCATTTTAGAGGTCTCTGGATAGGGGGAGTTGATTATCCAATAAAAAATATTAGTACCTTTAATTGGTGGAAGATGAAACTTGCTCAAATGCAGAGAATAATGATTACCCGAGTTAGGTATAACCGAGTGGTTTATCCAATATTAATGCAGCGTGAATACGCCTCCTCCCCATACCATTAGGAGTGGGTAATAACAGAAGGCTGAAAGAAGTTGATTACAGTCTCTATACCTCTTTATTAATTCTGTGAACACTATTTAAATCACTTACTAAAATATATGAAAAT
>ERZ1026901.1937-NODE-1937-length-10533-cov-28.347395_pt1 | contig 10533 bp, 8 predicted proteins | sample MGYA00380179_ERZ1026901 | MGnify/ENA primary metagenome ERZ1026901 (study PRJEB33269, sample SAMEA4719815) | human gut metagenome | biome: human-associated habitat; feature: organic feature; material: feces | place: Cameroon | collected 2013-10 ...
AATTATGAAGATTCAAATGCATATTTACTATATAATCAAGGTCTGTTTTATTTGTTTGATAATCAGTTAGATTCTGCTTATATAAGCTTTCAAGAAAGTTTAATTTTAGCTAAATCTTTTAGTAATAAATGTGATGCCACTAAAGGATTAGCAAAATATTACTATAAAATTAATAATTTTGCTTTAGCTGCAAAATATGCTTTATTAAGTTCTGAATATAATGATTCTGATTTAATCGAAACACGAAACACTCAGTTGCAACAAATGCAGGCAATGTATGACTATAGCAGAAATCAAAAACTGGCTAAAGAAGCTGAATATAAGGCAAAGCAAAGACTAAATACAATATACCTTATTATTATAAGCAGTTGCTTGATTTTATTATCGGCTGTTTATATCTACAGAAAAAACATCAGGAAGAGAAACCATAAGCTATTGGTGGCTCAACGCCTATACAAAGCCAGCATTCTGAAATTGCAAACGACAAAGACAGAACTGGCTCATCTGAAAAACTTGAACGAAACGAAAATAGCGGCTCTCATCAAAGAAAAAGAGGCTGTCATAGAAAATCTCCAAAAAGAAATTAATCAATACGAAAGCATTCATTCCGGACGTAATCTTGTCGAGATAAACAAACAACTGATGGATACATTTGTGTATAAGAAACTGGCTTATATAGAATGTCATCCGCAAGAGAAAATCACTAACGAAACCTGGGACAACTTAGAAGAAACCCTTGAGGGGATGATTCCATCTTTGGCAAATATCAAATTGAAACTAAGCAAAAAGGAATATCGTATTTGCCTGCTGACAAGACTGCACTTCTCCCCATCTGCCATCAGTTGCTTCATGCAATGCAACTTGCCCGACATTTCCATGTCGCGTAAACGTATGCTGTCGAAACTGTGTGAAAAGGACGGAAAACCCAAAGAACTGGATGAATATATCCAACATTTGATGTAACTCAACTTTCGCAAGATACAATATTGGAAATCCAATAAAACAAATAGATATAATCTCTAAATGATAAAAAAAAAAGGGCGAGTCACCCCGCCCAAAATTCACAACGGAAAAATGGCCAAACTTTTGGGGGTTCTTCTGCTTTTTATGTAAGAACATTTGGGGATTCTTCTTGGAATTCAGTAAAAACATTTGGGGATTCTTCTGTTTTTTAACCAAAAAGATTTGGGGATTTAGGATAAATATCGTAAATTTGCACCCAATAAATAGAATAGATTATGGGAAAAGTTTTTAAGCGTAAACTATATGATAAAATGCTTAACTGGAAGCAGACCAGAGATGGTTCTACAGCACTTCTCATCAAGGGAGCACGTCGTGTAGGGAAATCCACAATAGCAGAGGAATTTGCAAAAAACGAGTATAAAAGCTATATACTCATCGACTTTGCTGATGCACCAACAGCCTTGTGGGAGGCGATTGACAACATTTCTGACCGCAATCATTTTTTCATGCAACTTCAATTTATATATGGTGTAAGATTATACGAACGTAAATCTGTAATCATTTTTGATGAGGTTCAGAAGTGTCCCCAAGCTCGTGAGGCCATTAAATATTTGGTCAAAGATCACAGATATGACTATATTGAGACAGGGTCATTGCTTTCTATCCGGAAGAACACCAAGGGAATCGTTATACCAAGTGAGGAAACACGACTTACGATGTATCCTATGGACTATGAGGAGTTTCGTTGGGCTTTGAATGACAATGTTACAATTGATATGCTTAGAGAATGTTTCAATAGCAAACGTTCTTTAGGTGATGCAACCATGAGGAAACTTCATCGTGACTTTAGGCTGTACATGTTAGTTGGGGGCATGCCACAAGCTGTCTATACTTATTTGAAAACAAATAACTTGACAGAGGTTGATAACAAGAAGAGGGAAATCCTGGATATATATATAGATGATTTTTTGAAGATAGACCCATCTGGTAAGATATCCAAGATGTTTAGTGCAATACCCGCCCAGCTTAGTAAAAATGCCAGCCGATACCAACAAACCAGCATCTTAGGCAAAAATGAATCCTCAGAAATAATCGCCGAGTTCTTGCGCGACATGGAAGATAGCCTTACCGTAAATTTCGCTCACCACTCAAACAATCCTAATGTCGGGCTTCCTGCACATATGGACTACGCCCAGTACAAGATGTTTATGGGGGACACTGGGCTTTTTGTCACGCTGGCCTTTTGGGATAAAGATGTAACCGAGAATGTCATCTATCAGAAACTTCTTAGTGACAAGTTATCAGCTGACTTGGGCTACGTATATGAAAATATTGTAGCTCAAATGCTTGTGGCAACAGGTAACAGGCTTTTCTACCATACATGGCGATCCAAAACTTCAAACCACAATTACGAGGTTGATTTTTTACTATCACGTGGAAGCAAACTGTGGCCGATTGAGGTAAAATCTTCTGGCTATCAGACACATAAGTCGTTGGATGAATTTTGCAAAAAATATTCGGAGTATATCAGTAACAGGTACTTAATATATACCAAGGATCTTAAAAAGGATAAAGAGACAATACTTCTACCTGTTTTCATGACCATGTTCTTGTAAAAAGTATAAGTATGATGAAAGATTATACAGAATTGTGGCAACTTCAGGATTCCATAACAAAATTAGCAACGGAATAATCCTTATTGTTTAACCTTAGCCCCTAATTTTAGAAGGTTTTCCTTATTCTATGCCCCTAATTTTAGAAAAGCTGTATCTTTGCATTTAATTTAGGGTCTGCTGAATTAATTCAGCAGACCCTAAATAAATAGTCTTCGGCAACAAGCCAAAGGCACTCACGGAATACGATATCGAAGATACGAAACGTCAGCACGTGAAACAGGAGGGGTTTATAGGAATTGGTACAAAGAAGAGGTCTTCCGACCTTTTCTAATTCTTTATTTCAATATCTTCCTTTACGTTATTGCGTATCTTGGTGAGGAAAGCCTTCATGCGACCGGCATCCTTATGGTCGATGATATCGATCAGCTCGGCAAGCTCTTCACGAATCTGACTCAACTGTCCTGAAGTATAGGGATTGAAGAGGACTTCCTGCAACAGATAGTCGTCCTCATTGAGTACGCCCTTGGCAATGTTCATGTGACGCTTGAAGGTAGTACCCGGAGCGTCCTGATGCTTCATCACAGCCGCAAAAACGAAAGTGCTGGCAAAAGGAATACTCAGCGAGTAAGCCACAGTTTGGTCGTGCTCGTCGAAGGTGTACTCGTGCATATTGAGCCCCAACTGCTGGTACAGATCCTTGAAGAATATCTTGCCCATATAGTCGCCTTCCTTGATGATGACGGCATTCTCCTCTGACAACTGATTCAGATTGGCAAAGGTAGGACCAAACATCGGGTGCGTGCTGACAAAACGGAAACCACTCTTCGTATAAAACTCGTGCAGGCCTGTCTTCACACTGGCAATATCGCTGATGATACAGTCCTTGGGCAACCAGGGCAACACCTCCTCAAAGGCAGGCAAGGTGTACTTCACCGTCACGGCATTGATGACGAGCTCGGGCTTGAACTCGGCTATCTCCTCCAACTTGGTGAAGCGCAGACAGTTGTAGGTAAAGCGCAACCGCTTGGCATCCTTCTCGTATACGGCCACCTCGTGGTCGAAGCTGAGCAGGTCAATGAAGAAACTTCCCATCTTGCCTGCTCCCATTATCAATATTCTCATATCTCTTAATAAGTGAAGAACGAAGTGTATGAATTACTTCTGGTTCAGGATTTCCAACTGCTGACGAACACTCTCCTCGTGGATGTGCTCGAAGATCTGAGCAGCAAACTCTGGACTCATGCCACAGAGTGAAGCTTGAGCACCACGCTTGTCGAGAATCTCGTTGTAGCGGTTGGTCTGCAGAACTGTCATATTGTGCTCCTTCTTGTATGTACCAATCTCACGGCATACACGCATGCGCTTTGCCAAAAGCTCCATCAACTGATTGTCCAGTTCGTCAATCTGTCCACGCAACTGATGCAGTCCCTCTGTTGAGTAGTGCTCATCGCGCACTACGAGCAGACTGAGAATGTAGTCGAGTACATCGGGAGTAACCTGCTGCTTGGCATCGCTCCATGCATCGTCAGGACTGCAGTGGCTCTCGACGATAAGACCATCAAAGCCGAGGTCCATAGCCTGCTGACACAATGGTGCTATCAAGTCGCGACGTCCACCGATGTGGCTTGGGTCGCAGACAATAGGCAACTGAGGAATGCGGCGATGCAGTTCGATAGGAATCTGCCACATAGGCAAGTTGCGATAGATCTTCTTGTCGAAGCTTGAGAAACCACGATGGATGGCTCCCAATCGCTTGATACCAGCCTGATTGATACGCTGCAAGGCTCCTATCCAAAGCTCCAGGTCGGGATTGACAGGGTTCTTGACCAGCACAGGCACATCGACACCTTTCAGACTGTCAGCCAATGCCTGCATGGCGAATGGGTTGGCAGAAGTGCGGGCACCTATCCACAGCACATCGATGCCATACTTAAGAGCCAGCTCCACATGCTCGGGTGTTGCCACCTCGGTAGCTGTCAGCATACCGGTCTCCTCCTTTACCTGCTTCATCCAGGGAAGAGCAGTCTCGCCATTTCCCTCGAAGCCTCCTGGCTTGGTACGTGGCTTCCACACACCTGCACGGAACATGTGGCATCCCTTTTCTGCCAACTGCTTGGCGGTTGTCATAACTTGTTCCTCGGTTTCGGCAGAACATGGTCCTGCTATCACGATGGGACGTTCCTGATCACTGGGAAGACGTAAAGGTTCTAATTCTAATTCCATATCTTAATCTTTTTATATTTTTAAATGTGAATGTTTACAGTTTACTTCTTTTTATAAGATGAAGACTCTATGCGAAAAGCTTCTTGATGCGCTGCAAGGCTTCCTTCATTTTGTCGTCCTTGGCACACAGGCTGATACGCACATAACGCTTGCCGTTGCTTCCGAAGATAAAGCCTGGGGTAATGAACACCCGTGCCTCGTGGAGCACTTTCTCGGTCAGGTCTTCCACATCGGCATAGCTCTCAGGTATCTTACCCCAAAGGAACATGCCCACCTGCTTAGGATCGTAGGTACAGCCCATCACGTCCATAATCTGTTCGGCGATGTCGCGACGACGGCGATAGTTGACGATATTGTTCTCACGATGCCACTCCTCACTGTTGCCAGTCATAGCCTCGGCAGCAGCCAGCTGTATGCCTCGGAACGAGCCATTGTCGATATTGCTCTTCACCTTGAGAATCCACGAGATGAAAGTCTTGTTGCTCGAAATCATCGCCACACGCCATCCTGGCATATTGTGACTCTTGCTCAGCGAGTTGAATTCAATACAGCAGTCTTTGGCTCCCGGCACCTGCATGATGCTCATGGGGTGCTCATTGAGGATGAGTGAATAAGGATTGTCGTTCACTACAACGATATTGTGCTTCTTAGCAAACTCTACCAGTCGCTCGTAAGTCTCCATGCGGGCATTGCCTCCTGTAGGCATATTGGGATAGTTGGTCCACATCAGCTTGACATGGCTGAGGTCCATCTTCTCCAAGGCTTCGAAGTCAGGCTGCCATCCATTGTCTTCTCTGAGATCATAATAAGTTATCTTGGTACCCAAAATCTTATTGATGGCAGTATAGGTGGGATAGCCAGGATTAGGAATCAGCACCTCGTCGCCAGGATTGCAGAAAGCCAGGGTAACGTGCAGAATGCCTTCCTTGCTGCCTATCAGTGGCTGTATCTCTGTAGCCCAGTCGAGGTCTACATCGTACCATCTCTTATAGAATTCTGCCATTGCCTTTCGCAGTTCTGGAATGCCCACTGTGGGCTGATATCCATGTGTGTCGGACTTCTGAGCCACTTCGCAGAGCTTGTCGATGGTCTGCTTTGACGGTGGCATATCTGGACTTCCGATGGCAAGGCTGATGATGTCCTTTCCCTCGGCATTGAGCTGGGCTACTTCTTTCAGTTTGCGGCTGAAGTAGTATTCCTGTATCTCGGTTACTCTATTGGCTGGCTGTATCATTGTATCTAATGTTTTAATTTTTAATATTCAATGTTTTGTTTTGAATGTAAAGTATAATCGGCAGCAAGGTCTTTTTACTTTTTTACCTTTTTACTTTTTTACTTTTATAACTTTTTTCAACTCCTACTCTCTTTCCTCGTACTCGCCGAGAACCTTGATTTTCTTCACCAGTGGTGTGATGGCATCAATACTCTGGCGGTATCGGGTAAGGTTGTCGAAGGTGAGGTCTACATAGAAGAGATATTCCCACTCATGTCCGATGACGGGCAGCGACTGAATCTTGGTCAGGTTCACATCGTAGAAGCTCAGGATGGTGAGCACCTTGGAGAGCGATCCCTTGTCGTGGGAAAGGCTGAAGACGATGCTTGCCTTGTTGGCCTTCTCAATGGGTCGAAGGAGAGCTGCCTTCTGCGGATTGCTCACCACGAGGAAGCGCGTGTAGTTGTGCGGATTGTCGTGGATGCCTTCTTGCAGCACCTTCATGCCATACATCTCGGCTGCATAAGTTGAGCAGATGGCAGCCCATCCCCTTACCTGATGCTTGGCAATAAAGGCAGCCGAACCTGCGGTATCTTCAGCCTCTACAGCTTTCAGGTCGGGATGATTGGCGAGGAATCTGCCACACTGCATCAATGCCACAGGATGGGAATGAACCTCCTGAAGTGTACTCCAGTCATCATCGGGCAAACAGCAGATGCTGTGCTCTATATGGAGTCGGTGCTCGCCTACTACTGTCGTTCCACTTTGGCGCAGAAGCTCATAGTTGTGGAGCAGACTGCCCGCTATGGTATTCTCGATGGCTACGATGCCGATGACTGTAGGATCGCGCTTGATGTTTTCGAACACCTCCTCGAAGGTGGCGCAACAAATCAGTTCCACCTGTTCATCACCGAAATATTGATGGGCAGCTATGTCATGAAACGACCCCAACTCGCCTTGTATTGCTATTCTCTTCATCTATATTGTTTGTATCTGTTATGAAAAACGGTCCTCACTCTCCAAGGAGCGGGACCGTTTCGATAGATTTCTTAATCTTAATATCCTAAGTTGAAATTATACGCAACTTCCCGCTTTACAATTGCTTGCAAAGTAAAAATAAAAGCTATAAAAGTATGCGTTAAACTTCTTCATTGTTCTTTCTTTTATTTATTGTCTACTACAATGGGGGATTCCCTCAATTGTGTTATACGATTGCAAAAGTAGCATTTTTATTTGTATCCACCAAACAAATTGACAGATTTTTTACACAAAACCTTGCAATTTATTGTTTTCGTGCATAAAGATGCTTATATTTTCCAAGATTTTCTGCTCTATGGAAATTCTACAGGAAGCCCTCATCTGCCAACGAAGCCGCCTTCATCTGACATCGAAGCCGCCTTCATCTGACATCGAAGCCTATTGCGTTTGCCATCGAAGCCTATTGCGTTTTTCAGCCCTATATACCTTATTATATATATTGTCTATTTTTTGACTTCCGTAGCTTTGATGATAACAACATCCTGCAGAGGACGGTCATTATTGCTTTTGTCGGTCTCCACATTCTGGATTTTCTCTACCACATCCAGTCCTTCAAGCACTTCGCCAAAGACTGTGTAGCCACCATCAAGATGGGGCACGCCGCCATATTTCACATATCCTGCCTGCACCTGTTCATTGGGAATGGCGTACACCTTGTCCTCGCCTTTCATCTTCTGCACCAAATATTCCATCTGCCGTGCTGAGAAATTGCGTCCCCAGGTGATGTAGAAATCGCAAGGTGCCGAAGCTTTCTGTGGATTCACGTCATCGCCCTCACGGGCAGCACAGAGCTGTCCGCGCTTGTGATAATATTTGGGATAACGTATCTCGGCTGGCACAGTGTAGGCAGTATCGAAGCGCTCCACCTTGCCGGGCGTCACCTTTCGTGTGCCAGGATCGCCGCCCTGAATCATAAAGTTCTTGATGACTCTCTGAAAGATGCAGCCATCATAATAGCCCATCCTCACCCACTTCAGGAAATTGTCTCGATGAAGAGGTGTATCGTTGTAAAGCGCCACGCGGATATTGCCCATGTTTGTTTCTATCAGCACCTCTGGACAGGTGGCATCCTGATGGAAAGCGGCCGTATCTGGTACGGCATTATCGGTCTGCGCACAAGCCATCAGAGGCAGAAGCAGACAGTACATTATAAACAAAAAAGTTCTTCTCATATTCATACTTTTTATTATTACAAGACAAAGGTAATGCTTTTTTAACCAAAACATTCCTATTTATTGTTTTTTAATATAAACATCTGACCGCTTTCGTCTAAAAAGTTGTAAGTTTGTACGTGAATAACAAGAATATCAGGCTCACGAAAGCCTAAAAAGTTGAATCATTATGAAAAGTAAAATAGCATATTTCTTCTTGCTCATCCTCTGCTGTGCTTCTGTTCATGCACAGCAGGTTCATCTCGGTCCGCTCCACAGTAGCGACAATCCACGTGAAGACTGGCTGTTGCCAGGCGACACCATCTTCCAGGCCGAACAGCCTCTCATATACAAGGGTAAGCCGGTAAAGAATACCCAATACTCCGTTGCCAAGAAAAGTTTGATGGCTTTGGCTCCATTCCAGGATACAGACAGCAAATCGATGTATGCTGGCGACAGGTCGGTGTATGCTGGCGACAGCAGTTTCTTCTACAATCCCGTCAGCATGATGCCCTTCAGTACGTATGGTTACGGACTGCACCGGGGACTGAACGTATCGCTCGACCTTTCTGCTTTTGCCACCTTTGGCAAGAACCTGCCACACAAGGGCGGTTTCTCGCAGAACATCAACGCCACCTATCTGGCTCCGCTCACCAAGGACGGCAAGTTGTGGATAGCAGGTGGTGGTTATTTCAACAACACCTTCTGGGGAAGCGACAGCTATCGTGATGTAGGAATTTATGCCTTGTTGGGCTATCGCTTCAACGAGCATTGGGAAGCCTATGTGTATGGACAGTTGAGTATCAACAACAACTATAATCGCTATACGAGTCGCTATATGGCTTATCCTTATTATGGATGGTATGGATGGCCTTCGATGGGTGTGATGCCTATGGGGTATGGTATAGGAGCCGCTGGTGCCAATGTAATAGGAGCAGGAGTGAAATATAACGTAAACAAGAATTTCTCGATAGGGCTGAATGTAGAAGGTATCTGGTATCATCAGAAGGCTTCCACCTACTTCGATCAATACAACTACCCTCTTCCATAAAAAGAGACTAAAGAAGGTATTCTATAAAAAAGAGAAAGTCGATAGCGGAATCATTCGTAAGCCATCAGTACCCTCCGTCTTGCATATTCTTTGAAAAACTTGTAGGACCTTTCAAAATTTCCACAAGTTTTTCAGAGACATGTATCGTGACGCTCACCAATATATCGGGAGCGGTCACCTCCTGCAGCTCGGATGTCTACGTGTCACTGAAAGTATGACTTACTTTTAAACATTTACAATCTATCCATTCCCTTTTTCCCAGCCCCTTTACCTTTATATTTTGTTTTAACTGTATTAAACTTATATCTTACGATACATTCCACTGCCCTTACAGACGCAGCCTTTTCAATATAGACATCATTCATTCCGCTGAAAATGGTAAAAGTATTTTTGCGGGCAGTATTAAAGATGTCATTTGCAGACAACTTGACATTCCATTTTTTAGATAAGTCCTTAGCCAAAGAAAGATTTATCTGTCCAACACTCCCCATCTTAATATTCTCACTATTTCCCTCACTACGCCAACTGTAATTTACTGTCGCCATATAGTTGTTATGGAATTTGAAAATATTATTGAACTTAACTACAACCAAAGGATTGTCCATGTGCTTTATATTTCCTCTGTAATCAGTCTTGAAAAATTGCGAGACAATACCACATGCCAATACGGGATAATAGCATTTCCAAAGGAATCCGGGCATAAATGAAGCCATTATCTGTAAGTTAGAAAGACTTCTTTTAGAATTTTCCTTTTTGAGCAAAGCAACAATAGTAGTATCTATTATCTGTTGATTATCAGTATTATACACTCTAAACGGTAGAAAAGTGACCGTATGGATTCTGATTAGATACGATAAGGTGAATATTTAACGTATTTAACTTTCGATTACATCAAAAATCACATAAATATGGACTGGATGGGGAGCGTTTGAACCGCCCACATAATATGATAAAACGGAAACAACGAAGACCATGTAAGAGAGTGAATGATTAGTAGCCATTCCACATGTTATTACCTCCATAATGGTTCCGTTTCCCATCCCTGCGGAAAGCCGAGAGCTTTTAAATCTATTTCGGGAAACCGAATGAACAACCACGTTAGTTTGGATTGCATATCATTATTTGGGGATATAACATTAAGAAAGTACTTGATGATGCAGAGATCAAAGTAAGCACGCATGGAATCTGTTGGAAGCGTTATCCATTCTCCTGCAGGACTAATGGGAATTGCTGGCTGAATAGCATTCTGCTTGTTCCATACTCTTGAATGATGACCAC
>ERZ1026901.1940-NODE-1940-length-10518-cov-8.082386_pt1 | contig 10518 bp, 7 predicted proteins | sample MGYA00380179_ERZ1026901 | MGnify/ENA primary metagenome ERZ1026901 (study PRJEB33269, sample SAMEA4719815) | human gut metagenome | biome: human-associated habitat; feature: organic feature; material: feces | place: Cameroon | collected 2013-10 ...
CTGCTTTTTCTTTCATTTTTCTTCTCTTATTTAAATTAAATATTATCCTTTTGGGACATAAAAATGTCCTTTGTGATTATAAATTTGCGTGCAAAGGTATAAACATAAGAGGCAAGACAGAATTTGTTTAACAAGATTTATCGGATTTAACCTTTATTTTTTGGGCGATATGAAGAGCTGAATAGAGGTGAATGCCGATAAGACTACTCCCGGGAAACTTCTGAACTTGCGAAACTTGAATCAACTTAAAAAAATAAATACAATACAATCCTTTCCGAAAATCGGCTAGATGTGGAAAGGATTGCATATCTTTTCCATATTTTTTGAATTTCTCTTCTTTACACAATAATTAAAGCCCGATAGGAGAGCGTTGCTGCTTCCTGTCGGGCTTTTATTATTACGTATCGTTTAAGCGATTTGTAAAGGCTTAACCGATTTGGTGATTACTTGTTTTCGTATGTAACAATGAGCTTGCTACCATAGGTTCCGGAAATCTGCTCAAGATCCTTGAATGATAGGAAGTCGATGCTCAATACATTGTCCTTGAATGTAGTGTTCAGATTAACGTCAGCCCACTTGTTCTCACCTGTCTCGAAATCCTGGTAACCGAAGTGTGCCTTGGCTGGCATATAGCTTGAATTGGTTACCTGCTGGTTGAGAAGCAGACCTACGAAAATATCCTCACCCTGGAATACATAAGAGAAGAGATCCAGGAGATAACGTACATCGATGGTACCAGGAATAGCCTTGATGCTCTTATCTGCGGTGAACTTCATGCTGCCACCAAATTCGTAAGAAGCCAGGTTGCCATCCTCCATGGTGATGTCGGTCAGCTGCAAACCTCTATACCACTTGTCCTTGTTTGTAACAGATGCAAGGGTATTGTCGTTGTTGTATGTCCAATAATCATATTGGGTTGTAGGGTAATCAGCCTCTGCCTTAGCTGCTGTGCTCTTTACAACCTTTCCGTTTTCGATGGTAAAATCGAGTTCACCATCAGTAATAGGGCTAACAGTCTTCACTACATTGCCATCGTAGGTGAATTTCCAACCAAGACCTTCTGCAGAAGCAATTTCTGCAAGTGTACCGTCTGCATTGTAAGTGAAGTTCATGGTTACGCTCTGAGCACCAATCATGGCCAACAAACCGTTTTCGAAATAGATGCTCTTGATACGCTTTGGCTGGAAGGCATATACCTTACCCAACTCCCAAGAAGCATTGCCGCGAATCAGAGATACGGCATATTCGCCCTCTGCCAAATCAGCAGGAATAGTAACCTTTACGCCATCAGTTGTAACTGTTGTCTCTAATGTCTTGTCACCAACTACAATCTTGTCGCCCTGGGCAAAACCGATACCGGTAAGGGTTACTTCCTCGCCAATACCCATCTCGCCTGGCAATGACAAGGTAGAGATTGGGTTGTCAGCTGCAAGAAGAGTCATGCTGCCCAATGTCCAGCTATCATTACCTGTCTTCAATACTACGTTTACCTTACCTTCAGTCATGGTGTAAGGAATGGTGAAGGTTGCACCGTTAGAAGACATCTTGGCATTGGTGTTAACCTCAGTTCCCTGCTCAGGCTGGAGATAAAGAGTCTGACCAGCAGCGAAACCGCTACCCTGTACGGTTACCTCGGCACCAATCTTTGCAGATGTTGGAACCACTGCATTGCTTACTGGGTTAGTAGGACCATCGTCGTCTGACGAACACGCTGAGAAAGTGATGAATGCACAAAGCATCAACATCATTGAAATCAATTTTTTCATAGTGCTGTGTTTTAATTAATTAATAAATATATTGTTTTTAAACTCTATTCTTACAACCCAGGCTGACTGTTCAGAATCTTCTCTGTGTCCTCGCTTGAAGGACGGGTCATGTCTGGATTCACGATTCTGCCGTTAGGATCGAGGAGGATGAAGCGAGGAATGCCGCTTATGCGGTAATCGCTCTGGAACTTGCTGCCCTTACCGATATAAAGTTGGGTACCGCTCAGTGCACCGCTCTTCACCCTGGCAGCCCACTTCGCTTTGTCCTGGTCGATGGAAAGACCTACGAAAACGATGTTTCTGCCCTTGAACTTCTCTTCCAGTTTCTTGAGGAATGGCAACTCTTTCTGGCATGGTCCGCACCAGGTAGCCCACATATCTATATATATGTACTTGCCACGGAAATCACGGAGCGTCATCTCCTTGCCGTTTACATCCACACCCTTGAACATAGGTGATGGACGTCCCACAGCCGCTTTGTCCCATTTGGCACATGCCTTCTTGAAGATTTCATTCAGGCGAGGCGATGTAACATAGGTATAGTACAGATTCTGCAGATCGGTGATGTTCTCCACGCCATTACCTTCAACATAGGTGAAAGCCAGGAAATGAATCAGCGATTCGCGCACCTTGTCGCTCTTCGTATTCTCGCCGATATAGCTCATCTCTGCAAGCACCTTAGGATAGAGTTGGCGGATGTTCTTTCCCGCTTCATCAAATACGTGGGCTGTCTCAATCATATAGTTGCGATACTCATCGTTGTCGGCGAGATCATCATCCTCCTTCACATACTGGCGCAGGGTATCGTAATAGTCCTTACCCAATACTAGAGTGGTATCCTGAGTGAGATAAGTATGACTTACCGGATACATCAGGAAGGCATTGGCATAGAAGTAGGTGATTCTGCCTTCTTCCATCTTCAGGAATTTGTCGTCGGCAGCAAACTTGCGTGCCTTCAGCAGGCGTTTCATCGAAGCTATCTTCTTGTCGACGGTAGCCTTAAACTCGCTCCAAGGCTGGATGTAAGCCTCATTAGGCAAGCCGGTTAACTGAATCTTGTTCAAGTAATCGATAGCCTTCTCGTTGCCGCCCATTACGGCGAAAGTATTGTCGAAATCGTTGGCATCGAACGAGATGGTTACATCGTCGCCCTTCTGCAGATATACGTTCTTGGTCTTCTCGCCATAATAAACGTTGGCGTAGAGAGCATCCATGCCGTCGAGCTGCACGGTAGCCTTTCCGTCGGTCAGTGGAAATTCGTTGACGCTCATGTGATAGACGAGTACCACATTGGAGAGCACCGGATTCTTGACGTCAAATCTAATGGTGATGCCCTCAGCTGCGTGCATGTTCACTGCAGCAAGCAGGAACAGAAGCAATGATAATATTCTATTCTTCATTTTTACTTTCTTTTTTAAAGTTGATGATTAGTTGGTACGCTCACGGTAAGTAGCATCTACTATCTTGCCGAAGCCTGAATAGCTGGTAGGGGTAACCTTAGAGAAATCGCCCTCTGCGCTCATGCCGTCGTAGATGCGGAGTGTACCCGAACCATTGCTGTTCTCTGAACCTACGATGAGATCGTAATCATGGGCTGAAGCTGAATTCTGATAGAAATTAAACTTCATCATCGTGATGGTTTCGCCGTTGAAACTGAACTGGCGCTCTGCCTTCAATGGTTTCTCCGAGAGGTTCACGCGATAAACGGTACCGCCTACAGCATAATACATGTAGTTCTTCTGCGAACTGAAGGCGAAGCAAGAGGCATTGGCGATGTCTTTGCAGTCGCTCAAGTCGCCGTAGTAAGCCTTACCCAGTGCAAAGGTGCAGTCGGCATAGCAGAGCATATCACCCAGCTGGATGCCATACAGTTCATATTTCTTTCCGCTGCGCAGGATGGTATAGGTGATGCCCATCTTGGCGTTTCCCGGGTCATATTTCGTATTCTCCATATAGACGAAATCCATGCCGGTAGGATATTCGCTGAAGGCTTTGCCGGTTACCATATCCGATCCCTTGTATCCGGTAGCAATCTCTTCCATATCCTTCATGCTGTGATAGGAAACATCAGAGAGCGAAAGGCCTGGTAGGAATGGACAGCAGGACATGAAGCACTTGTTCACATTATCATAAAGCAGATAGATGGATGCGTAAGAGGATGCTCCGATGTTGGCTCCCACGGCTGGTGCAAGAACAGGCTGCTTGTTGACGGCAGCGAAGAGTCCCTGGATACCCATGTTGGATGCCGAATATGCATAGCCGTCGCTCACAATCATTCTCATCATGCCGCTCTGGTCGCATACCATGCTCTGTGGCTTCAGATTGGTCTGCTTGGCTACCTCGTACTTGAAGTCGTAATCCTTCTGCCATACAAAACTGTTCTTTGACAGACGGGTGGCTCCGTCGGCAGTAAAGAGATAGAAAGGAGAGTCGGAATGTCCGCTGTTTGGCGCATACTGGATGCTGTATGGATGATTCAACTCAGGCATTCCGCTGGTCTTGAGGATGTCGAGATAGGTTTTGCCTGTAACCTTCGATATCATGTCGAGACGGGTCTTGCCGTTCACATCACAGAGCACCATCCAGCCTTCTGAAGAGGTATCGCTCACGGTGAGTGTATAGCTCTGCTGCCAGAAGAGTCCGGTCTTCTTCTCTGTTGCGGTGAAGTAGAGGGTATATTCTCCTGCAGGAAGCGTCATTTCCTGCACGAGATGTTTTTCGTTGCCAAGCACGGTCACATCGTTGTCGCCCGACTTATTGATGACCTTCCACTCGTAGTTGTAGGCATCGAGGTCGGTGATGTTATCGCCCAGATTCGGGTCGAGGTCGATGTTGGCATGGGTGAGTACCGAGATGGTCTCAGGTACGCCGGTGATAGTAGGCTCGTTCAGACTGTGATAATCGTAGTTGCCCTCATCTTGCGAGCATCCTGCCATCATCGTAGCCATCATCAGAGCCGCTGCCATTATTTTATAATTTCTCATAATCTTCCAGTTTTTTTTATTCTCCATAGAAAACCAGCGCATTGCCCTTTGCATCGAATGCATCAGCATCGTATGCTTCGCCGTTGTTGCGAAGTTTCTGCTGTTCTCTCACATAGCTCTGCATCTCAGAACTTACATAGCTCTGCATGGCAAGCGTCATCTTAGAATCGTCGTTGAAATCGGCTGGGTCCAGGTCGAGTACCTTGCAAGCCAGTTCGAACTTCTGCTGGGTGAAATCGCCGAGCAGATCGGTCTTCCATGCCTTTGGTGCCGTGGTAAACTTGTCAGAGAAGATAATCTGATAAGAAAGGGTAGAAACCACATCGCCGTTGGCTGTCGTCTCTTCGGTAACAGGAAGAGTGAAGTTCTCGTTAGGCTGCAGACTTACCTGTATATGCTTCTCCTGAGTTTTCAGGATGGCAGTACGTTTCAGCGTAATCATATATTCCAGTACGGTTTCGCCCGCCGGCATCTCAGCCTTTTCCGGCAGGATGTAGTCTGTGCCTTCCTGTGCATCCTCCGAGCTAACCATTAGGGCTATCTCGCGAGGCTGGTCTGTAGGACGGCCTACCAGCTGTATCTTGACAGGCACCTGCATCTCATCGCCTTTCTGATAGACAAAGGTCACATTGGTGTTTGCCTGTAGGATATTGGTATTGGAGCGATTGTTCAGGTAAACGCCGTTAATGTTCTGAAAAACATCCGGTTCCTGTTCGCTGCATGAGCCTAGAGATAGGGCTGCCATCGCTCCAATCAATAGAGTCTTTATCTGATATTTCATATAAAAATCGTATATAATTAGTCTTAACTATAAACTATTAACTAGTTCTCTGTCTCAGAGTCAGGCAGTGGAACCACGAAGATGAGGTCGCTTGCCTTTGGATTCTTGTTCGCGTTAGAAGAGGTGATGATGTCGCTGTTCAATCGCTTGTAGAGATAGAACAGCTGGCCTTCGCCATACAACTCGCGGATGTACTCATACTTCAGCAAATCAGGAGTCAGGGTCTGAAGGTTTGCCACACCACGGTTTCTGCGCAGGGCGTTGACATACTGTACTCCGTTAGCCAGGTTGTCGCTCTGGCTCTCGGCTGCAATGAGGAACATCTCACCCAGACGTATCATCGGAATCATCGTGTTCTGGATGCTTCCGTTAGCCACCATATCGCTATACTTGTAGAAATAACGGTTGCTTCCTGTTGCTATCCAGTTGGCACGGTAACGGTAGTCGTCCTGATAGCCGCCGGTTGTTGCTGCACCGCCATACACGATGTTGCTCATCAGGTTATCGTCCATGCGGAACACATAGTTTGGCAATCGTGACGGATCGTAGAAATTCTTGTGAATCTTGCTACGGCTGGTGTTGGTCAGTGCAAACAGTACCTCTGAAGAGAAGATGCGGTCAGGGTCGGCTGGCGAACCTATAACCAGACTCTTGTCTACGAATGGGAAGATGCCCTGGTCGGCAGTCTTGATGACATCGGTAGCATACTTGAACGCTTCGGTCTTATTGCCCATATAGAGATTCACACGAGCCAGAAGGGCCTCTACGGCATAGTAGTTGAGTCGGAGAGCACGGTAGCGCATGAAGTTGCTGGTACCGTTCTGCGAACCGCTCATCAGGGTTCCTTCTGTCTTCACCGGGTCGTTGGCAAGCAGGATGCGGGCTTCCTCCAGGTCGGCAACCACCTTCTCTGCCACCTCCTTGGCAGTGAGGATAGGCTCCGGACTGTTGGTCTGCTTATTATAATAAGGTATCGCCTTCTTATCGCTGTCCTTGGCATAAACCGGACCGAAGAGGCGTAGCATGTCGAAGTGCAGCATCGCTCTCAGCGCCAGTGCTTCTCCCTTTACGGCATAATAGTTGCCGCCTATAAAGAGACCCTGGTTCTGGTCGATACTTTCCAGAATCTTGTTGCAGTTCAGAATCAGCGCATAAGCCTTGTTCCAGGTCTGGTCCAGGCGGTTGCGCCAGTATTCTGTGCCATACTGGTAGTTGGAGAGGTCTTTGTAGTTGCCCCATACGCTGTTGTCGGTACCGATGGCGTATGCACCACCCATCACCTCAATCATCTCTACCGACAGCGACTGACCGTAGAGTGCATCGCTGTTGAGGTCGATGTAGATACCGTTGAGCATTTTCTGGTAGCCTTCTTCTGATTTCTGAAGCTCACCCTCCGATATCTTGTCGTATGGTTTCACTTCCAACCAGCTGTCGCACGATATCATCAGCGTGCTGCAGGCTATGATCATTGTATATAATATCTTTTTCATTGCGTTCTTTTTAGAATGTTGCACCTATTGAGAATGATACAGTACGGGCAAAAGGATAGTCGATGCCTCGCTCTGCTTTTACGGTAGACCAGCGGAAGATGTCGTTCATGTTGGCCTGAACTGAGAGTGCCTGCATGCCAAACTTCTTGGCGATGTTGAGCGGGAATTCGTAACCCAGATTGATTGACTCGCATGTAAGTGTATTCTCATCCATCACGAAGCGGGATGACTTGTCGGTCTTCTGTACCATCGAGATGCCCTTGAACTGGGCATTGCGGTTGTTGATGCTCCAGCGGTCGTAGAGGGCACGGCGGTCCTGGTTGTTGTAGATGTCGGCTGTTCCGATGTTCTCTACCTTGTCGAAGAGCGAACTGTTGAAGAGCTGGCCGCCATACTGGTAGCGGAAGAAGCAGCTGAATGAGAATCCCTTGTAATAGAAGGTGGTTCCCAGCAGTCCCTCTACATCCGGTTCGGTATCGCCGCATACTACCTCGTCGCTGGCATCATAGGTAAACGAATAGGTGCCGTCGCGCTTGATGAACAGCTCCTTGCCGGTAGCTGGATCGATGCCTGCAGAACGTACTGCCCAGATGGCTGTAGGACTTCCGCCGTCGTAATAGCGGGTGGTGTTGTGAAGTCCTGTCTTTCCGCTCTCGTTCAGTGCGCTGAAAGCATTGCCGATGTTGGCATATTTCGACTTGGAGTGGGTGGCACTCAGCGAGATATTCCAGTTGATGCGCTCATGAGGCATATAAATAGGAGAGAACTTGATGGTGGCTTCCCATCCGTTGGTCTTCTGCTTACCGGCATTCAGAGCCTCGCTCGTTACACCCATAGAACCTGGGGTGGTAATGATGGCGAGCAATGGGTCGGTGTTTTTGATGTAGTAATCAAGCGTCAGATTCAGACGGTTGCCCAGCGTGGTGATATCGGCTCCTACGTTGTAGTTGATGGTCTCCTGCCATGCCAGATCGTTGTTGCCCAAGCTGTTGATGATGACACCGGTACCGAAGACGTTGGTCATCAGACTGTTGAACATATAGGTGGTATAAGCCTGATAGGCAGAGAAGTTCTGGTTGCCCGGATTACCCACAGAGGCACGCAGCTTGAGCATCTGGAAGATGCCGTTCTCCTGCATCCACTCTTCGTTGTGGATATTCCAACCCAGACCTACTGACCAGGTGGTACGGAACCTGTTGTCGGTGCCAAACATTGAGGCACCATCGTTGCGCAGGTTGAAGTCCAGCAGATAGCGGTTGTCGTAGGCATAGCCACCGTTCAGATAGAAACTGGAGGCATGCTTGATGCTTTCGCTGTAGCTTGGTTTGCCGCCTGTAGGGTAGTTGTTGGCAAAGGATGGGGCATCAAACTGGTCGTCGGTAAAACCGGTGGCTGAGTAGCCATTGGTCTTGCTGGTGGTATTGCTGAAGTTGAAACCCAATACGGCGTTTATCTGATGCTTCTCTGCTATCAGCTTGCCGTAGGTGGCAGAAAGGTCGCCCTCGTAATAGAGATATTTCTGCAGGCTGTGTTTGAACAGTCCCTTCTGGGTTGCTTCCTGGTCATCGAAGTCGGTATGCTCTGGCGAGAGGCGCTTGTCCTGGGTATCATCATACTTGGTGATACCGAATTTGCCACGCACACGGAGATCATCTGTAGCAAACCATTCGGCGATGAAGTTGTTGGTAAAGCCGAAACGCTGTCCCTTGTCGTAGTTGTTGAGATGCGCATTCCAGAGTGGGTTTGATACAGGGTTGTCATTCAGCCCCTCTTCCGGATAGTAAAGATACTTGTTAATCTTGCCGTCGGCGCCATACTTCTTGTAATATGGGTTGGCATAGGCATATTCCGAGAAACTAACGGTCGGGTTGTTGGTCTCCAGATAGTCGATGGAGAGTTTGTTACTGAACTGGAATTTGCCGGTGCGGTAAATCAGGTCGAGGTTTCCGCCCAGAGTCTGGCGGTCTGAGCCCTTCATCACGCCGTTCACCTGTCCGAAGTTCAGCCCCAGTCCGTATCTCACGTTGCCTTCTCCACCTTCGGCATATACGTTGTGCTTATGGGTGAATCCGGTGCGCAGAGGCACACTGAGCCAGTAGGTATCTACGCCCTGCTCGATATCGCGCAGACGGGAATTGTAGAGATTATCCAACTTGATCTGGTTGAACGGATCGTTGGTATTGTCCTTGTATACGCCTGCCAGTTTTTCGAACTCCAGTTTTTCGCGTGAGTTCATCAGGTTGTAGTCTGAAAGGTCGGCGAATTCCAGACTGTAGTCGCCCTTATATGAAATCTGCAGCTTTCCCTTTACCGGAGCCTTGGTCTCAATGACAACCACACCGTTGGCAGCCTTTGAACCGTAGATGGCTGTAGATGCCGCATCCTTGAGCAGCGTAACCGATGCTACGCGGTTCATGTTGAGGTTCATCACGGTTTCCAGGGTTGTTTCGAAACCATCCAGAATAAAGAGAGGCTGGTTAGGGTCGGAACCGTATTCCTCCTTCAGTCCCGCCACGCTCGACTTGCCACGGATTTCCACATCCGGCATCTTGTTAGGGTTAGATCCTGAGAGTGCGTTGTCCATAATCTTGAAAGATGGGTCCAGGGTTTTCAGACTCTGGAGCACGTTCTGTGCACCTACGCTCTTGAGTTCATCGCCCTTGAAGGTAGCCGAAGAACCGGTAAAGCTTTCTTTCTTGCGTCGGTATACACCTGTAACCACCACATCCTTGATACTCTGGGCTTCAGATTTCATCATGATGCGGGCAAAGTCGGCATGGTTGCTGCCTGTAAATCGGATGACTGTCTTTTTGTAGCCGATGAAGGAGAGTACGATGTTGCACTCTTTCCTGACAGGCAGTTCGAAGTGTCCATCGATGTCTGTCGTTACGGCGTTGGTTGTACCTTCGATAGCTACGGTTACACCAATCATGGGTTCATGGTCCCCGCTATCGAAAACTTTTCCCTCTATCACTCCTTGCTTGACAGCAATTTCTGTTTGGGCTGCTCCGTTTCCATTCACATTCTGTGCCTGTATCGAGGCAAGGGATGGAGGGGTGAGGCAACAACCTAGCAAAATCCAGCGGCAAGCACTAGGGGTAAACTGATTTTTTTGCATAAAGTTTATTTTTTGTTTCTTGTATTCTATTTGTAGTTTTTCTGCAAGCTCTTGCTTTTTATTGTGTATGTTTCTGCAAGTTCTTGCTATATATAATTTGCAAAGATAACATATTTTTTGAAAAATAACCTCTTTTAAATGTTAATTCTGCACTTTTTTTTTCACGTTCTTACAAATTGATGCTATTTTTTCCATTTTCGTATATGATTTTTCTGATAAATAGTCCATATAACGCCGATGAAACAGAAAAAGCCCCGCAGGAATACTACCTGTGGGGCTTGAATCAACTTAAAAAAATAAATATGATGAAATCCTTTCCGAAAATCGGCTAGATGTGGAAATCTACCAACTTCAGCCATCGCTTGACATCAAACGACGG
>ERZ1026901.1942-NODE-1942-length-10504-cov-16.190353_pt1 | contig 10504 bp, 9 predicted proteins | sample MGYA00380179_ERZ1026901 | MGnify/ENA primary metagenome ERZ1026901 (study PRJEB33269, sample SAMEA4719815) | human gut metagenome | biome: human-associated habitat; feature: organic feature; material: feces | place: Cameroon | collected 2013-10 ...
GGGTATAATAAAGCCAACAGGCCGACGACCGGAACTGGACAGCCTGCCTGTAAGATCATTCATAATTATGGAGGCAAAAATCATGAAAATGGCAAAGAAGTTTCTGGCCGTCGCCCTCGCCGGCGTTCTGGCACTGTCCGTTCTGACTGGCTGCGCCAACAGCGTCAAGAGCAAGGACGTCGCTGACTCTCTGACCAAGATGGGCATCAAGGTCGAGCAGAGCAAGGACGTGGATAAGACTGCTAAGGAGACCCTGAAGGCTATCGAGGCTATTGTCGACGCATCTGCAAAGGATTCTAGTGTTGCTGCCAACGACAAGATCACTCTGGACAATGCTGTTAAGGCTGCTGGTAAGGTCGTTAAGACTGGCGGCTTCGAGGCTGCTGACACCGATAACAAGGTTCAGAAGGCTCTGGGTGTGTTCACCGGCGCTGGCGCTACCCCTGCCGATAAGACAAACGAGAAGAAGCAGGTCCGTGTTGCTCTGGTCAAGACCGAGAATGCTACGAAGGACGCAAGCCTGCAGGCTGCCCTTGTGAAGGACGCTCTGGTCCAGGTTCAGGCGGGTGACACGACCGGCGGCAAGAAGGCTGTTGAGCCCGGCAAGCTGGGCACTGCCAAGACCAGTGACGGCAAGTACATTCTGGTCGTCATCGTCAACGAGATGGCTGCCTAATTCCCGCTTTCCCCATGTGAGGACCGCCGCAAGGCGATAGATCCCCATAAATAAAGATGACAACAGGCCCCGGAGTGGAAACACCCCGGGGCTTGTTGTTTTTTTTTGCGCAGCTCCGGCTTTATTGTATCCAACCTTCCATACGGAATCTTACAGGATATTAAGGAATTTCTTAACAAACCGTAATAAGAAGGGCTTTGGGCTGTAAGTTTGAGCCTGTATACTGGAACCATAACGAACGGGAATGATTCCGGAGGATAAAACGGAATGCATCCCCGGCACATGAAAAAAGGAAAGGAAGTACAAACCCATGAGTGATACGATCCTCGCTCTGCTCGGCTTTGCAACGGTGATCACGGTCATCGTCCTGCTGCTGCGCAATGTCACGGTCCCCGCGCTGGCATTCGTCAGCGTCTCGACCATCACCGCGGCCATTCTGGTGGCTACCGGTGCTTTCACCCTGGATGAAATGGCCGGCTTTATCAAGGAGGGCGTCAAGGGCGTCCACGGTACGGCGATCCTGTTCATCTTCTCCGTCCTGTTCTTCGGCGTCATGACCGATGCAGGCATGTTCGACAAGATCATCGGCGCGCTGATGAAGAAGGTCGGCAACAACGTCGTCGGCGTTACCCTGATGACCTGCCTCATCGCCATCATCGGCCATCTGGACGGCGGCGGCGCTTCCACCTTCCTCATCACCATCCCCGCCATGCTGCCCGTCTACAAGCGCCTGCATATGCGCCGTGAGACCCTGCTGCTCATCTGCGTCACCTCAATGGGCGTCATGAACCTGCTGCCCTGGGGCGGCCCCACCATGCGTGCCGCCAGCGTTCTGGGCGTTGAGTCCAATGACCTGTGGAGTCAGATCCTTCCGATGCAGGTCGTCGGCCTGGTTCTGGCTGTCGGCACTGCCATCTTCTGGGGCCTGCAGGAGAAGAAGCGCATTGCCAAGCTGGGCGATGCTGCCGTAGAGGATGTCGGCAAGTACGATGATTCGGATAGCGAAGAGAAGAACAATGAGCTGGCTCGCCCGAAGAACTTCATCTTCAATGTCATCCTGACTCTGGCCGTCATCATCGTGCTGGTCATGGACATCTTCCCCTCTTACTACGTCTTCATGGTCGGCTGCGCTCTGGGCATTCTGGTCAACTACCGCGGCAAGAAGCTGCAGAACTCCATCATCAAGAGCCACGCTTCCGCTGGCCTGAGCATGGCTTCCACCATCCTGTGTGCCGGTGTCTTCCTCGGTGTCCTGAGCAAGAGCGGCATCATGGAGAAGATGGCCATCATGATGGCCAGCGTCATCCCGGCATCTATGGGCCGTTTCCTGCCTGTCATCATCGGCGTCCTGAGCGTGCCTCTGGCTCTGCTGTTCGATACCGACTCCTACTTCTACGGCCTGCTGCCCGTCCTGATCAGTGTTGGCAACCAGTTCGGCGTCAACCCGGCTCACATCGCCATCGCAATGGTCGTCTGCCGCAACTGCGCTACCTTCATCAGCCCGGTGGCTCCCGCTACCTATCTGGGCATCGGTCTGGCCGGTGTCGAGATCAAGGACCACATCAAGTACTGCTTCGGCTGGCAGTGGGGTGTTTCCATTGTCTGCCTCGTCGCTGGTCTGATCCTCGGCGTCATCCACTTCTGATAAACTGAGCTCCCGCCCGGCTGCCCTTCGTTGGACGGCCGGGCATTTTTGCAGGATACTTTTTACCACTTTTTTCCAAGGAGGCTGCTGCAATGCGTGAGACCCCAGTCTGCACCGCGGCCGATGCCATCTACAAGCTGGCGGCGGGCAATCTGAAATACCTGAACGCGGAAAACGGGAGCGGCGATATTTCCCGCCGTATCCGGATGTTCACATGGGCGAAGGGCCAGTCGCCCTACGCCATCATCGTCACCTGTTCGGATTCCCGGGTCATCCCGGAGAACATCTTCTCGGCGGGCATCGGCGAGCTGTTCGTCATCCGGCTGGCGGGCAACATCATCGACGACCACCAGCTGGGCAGCATCGAGTACGCTGCCGGCCATCTGGGCTGTCGGCTGGTGGTGGTGCTGGGCCACACCCACTGCGGTGCGGTGGATGCCGCCATCAACTCCGAGTCCTCCGGCTATATCCGCTACATCACGGACGAGATAAAGAAGGCCATCGGGGACGAAACAGACCCCTACAAGGCCAGCTGTCTCAATGTCCGGCACAGTGTGCAGGAGATCGAAAAGAGCCTGTGCATCCATAACATCAAGGAGGAAACGGGCCTGCGGGTCGTCGGTGCGATGTACCACATCGAGGACGGCAGCGTCGAATTCCTGTAAGGAACTCCCAGCATTGCGGCGGAACGGCCCTTTCCCAGACCGGGAAAGGGCCGTTTCTTGTGTTTGACAATCGACGGCTGTCAGTTTATACTAACGCTGAAAAGGCTGATACAACAGGAGGACAGGACAATGGTTCAGGTAGACCTTATCACAGGATTTCTCGGGGCAGGGAAGACCACCTTCCTGCGCAGATACGCGGCATGGTGGGCCGGGCAGGGCGTCAAAGTCTGTGTGCTGGAAAACGACTTCGGCGCGGTGAACGTGGACGCCATGCTCCTGCAGGACCTGGAGGCGCAGGGCGTGGAGCTGGAGACCATCAGCGGCGGCTGCGACTGCGGCACCCACCAGCGCCGGATGCGGACAAAGCTCATCTCCATGGCCATGCGGGGCTTTGAGCGGGTCATCGTGGAGCCCAGCGGCATCTTTGACGTGGACGAGTTCTTCGACGTGCTGCGGGACGAGCCGCTGGACCGCTGGTATCAGCTGGGCAATGTCATCGCCATCGTGGATGCCCTTCTGCCGGAAGAGCTTTCCCCGCAGGCAGAATATATCCTCGCCTCCGAGAGTGCATGGGCGGGCAGCGTCCTCCTGAGCCGCTGTCAGCTGGCCTCTGAGGCGCAGAAGCAGGGGGCGGAAGCCCATCTGGCCCGTGCGCTGGAAGCCTGCAAGTGCTCCCGGAAGTTCGGCCCGGAGGAGATCATTGCGAAGGACTGGGCCGATCTGACGGCCGACGACATGGCCCGCATCGCAAAGTGCGGCTATCGGCAGGCCAGCTGCGAAAAGCTCCACTTCGACGAGCACGATGCTTTCACCTCGGCCTACTTCCTCGAGCTGGGCCTGCCCCGTGCTCAGCTGGAAAAGAACATCCCGTCCCTCTTCACCGACCCCGCCTGCGGAAATGTCCTCCGGGTGAAAGGCTTCGTGGAGGAGGATGGCCGGTGGTATGAGCTGAATGCTGCCGCCGCCGGTCTGACGGCGGCCCCCATCCCGCAGGGACAGCAGGTGCTCATCGTCATCGGCGAGGGGCTGGACAAGGCCCGGCTGGAAGAGGACTTGAGACAATGAATTTTCCACAATGAAACAGATAATTGTGCAATATTGATTGCGCCGACCCTCCTGCAGCGTTATAATAGAGAAAAATAAATCAGGAGGCCGTTTCATGAGCACTTCGACCACCCAAAAGCCGACCACCCGCCGCATCGTGGGCATGGTGGTGGGCATTGTCATTATTGGTCTGGGCATCGCCCTCTTCAAGCAGTCCCATCTCGGCAACGACTCCATCAGCGCGCTGAATATGCGCCTTGCCGAGCTGCTGGGCATCTCGCTGGGCTTGCAGAACGTCGCCACCAACATCCTCTTCTTTGCGCTGGAATTCTGGTTCGGGCGCAAGTACATCGGCCTTGGCACCTTCGTCAACGGCATCGGCATGGGGTTCATCATAACCTTCTTCTACGAGCCCATTGCCGCGGCCTTCGGCCCGGCAGCGTCCCTGCCGGAACAGCTGGTGTGGGTGGTGCTGGCCGTCCTTGTGACGGCGCTGGGCGCGTCCCTCTACCAGACGGCTGACCTCGGCATCGCGCCCTACGATTACCTCTCGCTGGGTCTGCGGGACTACACGCACTTCCAGTACTTCGGCTGCCGCGTCTTCACCGACGCCTTCTGCGCCCTGCTCTGCTGGCTTCTGGGCGGTCTTGTGGGTCTGGGTACCCTCATCTGCGCGTTCTGCCTCGGGCCCTTCATCCAGTTCTTCAACGGCCTCGTCTCCGAGCGGGTCCTGCAGTATAAGCCCGAAAAAGCATGAGCATAACAAAAAAGACATCCGCCGACGGCAGATGTCTTTTTGTATCTTACTCGAATTTGAACAGCGGCGTGCCGGTGGAGACGATGCCGCCCGCGATGATATGGAGCTTTGGCAGGTCGTCGGCGTTGGTCACGATGACGGCGGTGGTGGAGGGGTGGTTGGCAGCGCGGATGGCGTCCAGATCGACCTTCAGCAGAGCGGTGCCGGCCTTGATCTTCTGCTCTTCCTTGACCAGAGCGGTGAAGCCCTTGCCCTGCATCTCGACGGTGTCCATGCCGACATGGATCAGCAGCTCGATGCCGTCGTCGCTGGTGATGCCGATGGCGTGCAAGGTGGAAGCCACCTGCGTGATGGTGCCGTCAAACGGGGCGTACACGGTGTCGCCGGTGGGCTCAATGCCGCAGCCGGGGCCGAGGATGGCTGCGGCGAACGTCTCGTCCGGGAGCTGTTCCAGCGGGATCACCGTGCCGTCGATGGGAGCCATGACGGTCATCTTTTCGCCTGAAAATTTCGGGGCGGCATCGTGCTTGCCGCCAAACAGTTTATCAAAAAAGCCCATTGTGAAAATCCTTCCTTCCTGTCATCCGGAAAAATAATGGCGCAGAAGATCGTAAACTCAAAAAGGGCAAGGATACACGGTCTGGTGTATGCTTGCCCCTTTCTCGCATTCTGCATTGCTCTTTTTTAACCATACCATACCCGGCCGAAAAATTCAATCAGCATCCCGCACAAAGAGAATGCAGAAACTTCGGCGAAACGCCAAAGAAAAACCCGGGCATGGAATTTACATCAGAGCGATGAGCTGCTCGATCTCTTCCATCTTAGTGGCCCAGCTGGTGGCGATGCGGACGACGGTGTGGCTGTCGTCGAATTTCTCCCAGAAGCCGAACTTTGCCTTGCCTTCCAGCGCGGCCAGCCGGGCGTTTTCCAGCACGACGAAGAGCTGGTTGGTGGGGGAGTCCATAAAGAAGCGGCAGCCCTTGGCGGCGAGGCCCTTCTTGAGGGCGTTGGCCGTCTCGATGGCGTTGCGGCTGATGCGGGTGTAGAGGTCGTCGGTGAAGAGGACGTCGAACTGGAGGCCCATCAGGCGGCCCTTGGCCAGCAGAGCGCCCTGCTGCTTGACCATGGTCATGAAGTGGGCCGGTGCGCCGTGGGGGAAGACCACGGCCTCGCCGCAGAGTGCGCCCACCTTGGTGCCGCCGATGTAAAAGACGTCGGTGAGCCTGGCGAGGTCGGCCAGGGTCACATCGGTGCCTTCGCTCACCAGCGCGTAGCCCAGACGTGCGCCGTCCACGAAGAGGGGCATATGATAGGTGTGGCAGACGGCGGACAGGGCCTCGAGCTCAGCCTTGCTGTACAGGGTGCCGTACTCGGTGGGGTGGGAGATATACACCATGCCGGGGAAGACCATGTGGTCGTGGTTCGAGTCGGCGTAGAAGGTCTTGCAGAAATCCTCCACCGTGGCGGCATCCAGCTTGCCGTTCTTCTGGGGCAGGCCGATGACCTTGTGGCCGGTGAACTCGATGGCACCCGCCTCATGACCGGCCACATGGCCGGTGGCGGCGGCGACGACGCCCTCCCAGCGGCGGAGCGTGGAGGCGATGACGATGGAGTTGGCCTGGGTGCCGCCGGAGATGAAGAAGACGTCGGCCTCGGGGCAGGCGCAGGCGGCGCGTATCTTCTCCTTTGCGCTGGCGCAGTAGGGGTCGGTGCCGTAGCCGGACACCTTCTCGAAGTTCGTTTCCGTCAGCTTCTGCAGGATGGCGGGATGCGCACCCTCGCAGTAGTCGTTCTCAAAATACAGCATATTCTTTCCCTTTCCTTTATTACGATAAAAAGATGATCCTATTGTGAGCCAGGAACGCGCTTTTGTCAACCCTTTGGAACCATGGAAAAATGCCCACCCTTTGCTGTATCTTTAATTTATTTGTGGTATACTTTTACAGTGGAACCGAATATATATCAGGAGGGACAGCAAATGGAGCAGATGCGCTGGAAAAAGGACGTCTGGGTATTTTTGGCGGCGCTCGTCGGGGCGTTCGCCTGTGTGACGCTCATCCAGCTCATCAGCGGCCGCATCGACGGTGTGGCCTCGATGGTGTTCCTGCTGGCGGTGTTTTTTGTTTCCATGTACACCGACGGCTACTGGTGGGGCGTGGCCGGTTCTGTCATCAGCGTGCTGGCGGTCAACTTCGCGTTCCGCGCACCCTACTTTGCCTTCAACTTCACCATCCCGGAGAACATCTTCTCCGGCGTGGTGATGCTGGTGGTCTCCTTCATGACGAGCACCCTGACCACCCGCATCAAAAAGCAGGAGCAGCTGCGGATGGAGAGCGAGACGGAGAAGATGCGGGCCAACCTCCTGCGGGCTGTCTCCCACGACCTGCGCACCCCGCTGACATCCATCTACGGGGCCTGCTCTACGGTCATCGACAACTACGACTCGCTGGGCCGGGAGCAGAAGATAAAGCTCCTTTCCGAGGCCTGTGCCGACGCCCAGTGGCTCAACCGGATGGTGGAGAATCTGCTCTCCGTCACCCGCATCGACGCCGACGGCGTCGCCATCCAGAAGACGCCCACCGTGCTGGAAGAGCTGGTGGATACGGTGCTGGTGCGGTTCCAGAAGCTCCACCCCGGCGTACCGGTGGAAGTAAAGCTTCCGGATGACTTCATCGTCATCCCGATGGACTCCATGCTCATCCAGCAGGTGCTGACGAACCTTTTGGAAAACGCGGTGCTCCACGCCAAGGGGATGACCCGCCTGACGCTGCGGGTGTTCACGCTGGGGCAGCGGGCGGTGTTTGAAGTCATTGACAACGGCTGCGGCATCCCGAAAGAGCGGCTCAAGACCCTCTTCACCGGCACGACCCTGACGCAGGATACCTCGTCGGGCGGCAAGCACGGCATGGGCATCGGGCTGTCGGTGTGCGCGGCCATCATCAAAGCCCACGGCGGCGAGATAAAGGCCGAGAGCACGCCCGGCGAGGGTACGACCATCCGGTTCTGGCTGGAGACCGAAGAAGTGGATACGGAGGAAACAGAGGATGAGCAATAATAAATTCAAGATACTTATCATCGAGGATGAGGCGAACATCTGCAGCTTCATCCAGACCCTGCTGGAGACCAACGGCTATCAGGCACTGGTGGCCCAGACCTGCGTGATGGGCATGACCATGTTCATCTCCTATAACCCGGACCTCGTCATCCTGGACCTCGGCCTGCCCGACCGGGACGGCCTGGACGCCATCCGCTCCATCCGGCAGAAGTATCTGACCCCCATCATCGTCCTGTCGGCCCGCACCACCGAGCAGGATAAGATCGAGGCCCTCGACCTCGGTGCCAACGACTATATCACCAAGCCCTTCGGTACCGGTGAGCTGCTGGCCCGGGTGCGGGCTGCGCTGCGGGTGAACCGCTATGGCGGCGGGAGCTTGCCCGGCGGGGTGTTCAGCGCACAGGGCCTCACCATCAACTACGAGCGCCGCAAGGTGTTCGTGGACGGGCAGGAGGTTCGCCTGACCCAGACGGAGTACAATATCGTGGCCTTTCTGTCCGAGCACGCCGGGCGCGTGATGACCTATGCGGCCATCGTCCGGGCCATCTGGGGCGACACGGACGCCAGCAGCACCAAAAAGCTGCAGGTGAATATGGCCAATATCCGCAAAAAGCTGGGCAGCCGCCCGGGCAGCAATACTTATATCCTCAACGAGCTTGGCGTGGGCTATCGGATGATAGAAGAAGACGCAAAGCCTATGGAATCTGCGGAGGAGACGAAATGACACTGGCGCTGAGCCTGTTTGTCCTGTTTTATATCTTGATGCTGGCGGTGCAGCAGTACCGCCCCTGGGTCGCGCTGGGCGGCGCCGGGGCGTTCCTGCTGCTGGGGAAGTTGGGCGTGTACGATTTCACGCTGGCGGACGCCGCCCGGGCCGTAGACTTCAATGTCCTGCTGATGATGGCGGGAATGATGGGTACGGTCTTTCTTTTTATCCAGAGCAAGATGCCCGCCCGGCTGGCCGAGGAGCTCATTGCCCATGTGCCGGATGTCCGGTGGGCCGTGTCGGTGCTGGCGCTGTTGGCGGGGTTCATCAGTGCCTTTGTGGACAATGTGGCCACCGTGCTGATGGTGGCTCCGGTAGGGCTTGCCATCGCCCGGCGGCTGAAACTATCGCCGGTGCCGGTGCTCATCGCCATTGCGGTGTCGTCCAATTTACAGGGCGCGGCAACGCTGGTGGGGGACACCACGAGCATCCTGCTGGGCGGCTTTGCGGGGATGAATTTCTTCGATTTCTTCTGGATGGAGGGCCGGCCCGGCATCTTCTGGAGCGTGGAGCTGGGAGCGCTGGCCTCGCTGGGGGTGCTGTTCTGGCTGTTCCGGGACCAGCGCCAGCCCGTCCATGTCACGGTGGAAACGGAGGTGGAGGACGACGTCCCCACGGCGCTTCTCCTGCTGACGGTAGGTCTGCTCATCGCGGCGTCCTTCCTGCCTGAGCCCTCTGGCGGCGTGCTGCATCTGCTCTATACCTTGCGCAGCGGGCTTGTCTGCATGGGGCTGTGCCTCTTCGGTGCCGCCCGCGCCTGCTGGCGCAGCCGCTCCCTGAGGCCGCTGGCCGAGACGTTCCGGGCGCTGGACTATGACACCCTGCTGCTGCTCTTCAGCCTCTTTATTCTGCTGGAAGGGGTGAGCAGGGCGGGCGTCATCGACGCGGCGGCGCAGCTGTTCCACTCCGCAGCCGGAGACGAGCCGCTGCATCTTTACCTGCTGCTGGTGGCCGCGTCGGTGGGGCTGTCGGCCTTCATCGACAACATCCCCTATGTGGCGGCCATGCTGCCGGTGGTGCAGGGCGTCGCCGCCCTCATGAACGGCGGCGCGGGCATTGAGCCGGAGCTGTTCTACTTCGGTCTGCTTACCGGCGCGACGCTGGGCGGCAACCTGACCCCCATCGGCGCGTCGGCCAACATCGCGGCCATCGGCATTCTCCGCAAGAACGGCGAGACTGTCCGCACCCGGGACTTCCTGCGCATCGGCGTACCCTTCACACTGGCGGCAGTTCTCGTGGGGGCAGGGAGCCTCTGGCTGTTCTGGGGCATCTGAGAAAATTCAGGAAAAACTGCAAAAGAAAAAGCGTGGTCTGGCAGGCATCTGCCCCGGAAGCAGGCATCACCGGGGCAGATGTCTGTGTTTTTGTGCGCAGGGACGCAAGATAAAATATGCGGAAAAGAATGCAAAAACTTTTTTGAAAAAACGCTTGACTTTCCCGCTTTCCGTGGTATAATAACTATCGTTCCGAGCCGAACGGCGGCGAACAAAACAGAATATGCGGATATGGCGGAATTGGCAGACGCGTTAGATTCAGGTTCTAATCGGGGCAACTCGGTGGAGGTTCAAGTCCTCTTATCCGCACCAAACTATGAAAATCCGAACCTTTTCTCGATAGGAGAAGGGTTCGGATTTTTCGTTTTCTTCGGAAACGAGAACAATGGCTCTTCCCTGACGGCTGTGTGTCCAAAACCTTATCAGAAGAAAGACCGTATCACGAAGGTCACAACTGTAAGAGTGCCGTAAGGCAGAAAGGACACGATTATGAAGTACGATGCAAGAGACTGCCATTTCAACATGGATACCGGCTGCGTGGAGCTGCTGCTCCGGGATGGAAGAGGAATCTCCATTGACTGCACCGGGGTCGAGGATGCGTTGGATGTGACCATGGCGCAGA
>ERZ1026901.1947-NODE-1947-length-10484-cov-8.582990_pt1 | contig 10484 bp, 10 predicted proteins | sample MGYA00380179_ERZ1026901 | MGnify/ENA primary metagenome ERZ1026901 (study PRJEB33269, sample SAMEA4719815) | human gut metagenome | biome: human-associated habitat; feature: organic feature; material: feces | place: Cameroon | collected 2013-10 ...
CATATCCGTCCGGTTTGATGACCATGCAGCCCTTTACGCTCGCATAATCACATAACTCTGCCTTTTTTACAACGTCTGTGTACCACTGCGCGAAATCATCTTCCATGGAAGTGATGGATTCCACAAGTTTCTTGTCTCTTGCCATTGTTTTTCTCCTTTATATGAATTCTTAGATTGCATACATATGAAAGTTAAGGAATCAGGACGCCTGCTCCGTTTCGGGCAGTGCCGGATAAGCACCATACCACTGGTACTTAGCAACATCGAGATCTCGCATAAACGTAGAATTCTCTGCCCACAGAAATAAAAAGGCTGTCAGTCCCCACTTAAGGGACCGACAGCCGGCGTTACCACCCAAATTAGCTTCCGCATCTTTCCGGAAAGCTCTCCTCTGATATCCGTTAACGCCGGATCTACGCTGTACTTAACAATGTAGTCTTTGCAGACACAGCCGCTTGTTTCCGCTGCCGTTTTCCGCATTTTCCACATCTCTCGCACAAAGCTCCGAGGCCGGTTCAACGACGCGCACATGGAAGTTCTCACCACCTGCTTCCTCTCTGGGATGCCGCCATTCATCTACTTTCCCTCTTCAATGCCTGTCTGATATGCATATATCATGGATTTTAATGGATTTTTCCAGGTTTGTCAAGACTCCTGCACGGATTTTACAGGTCAGCATCACCGTCCCGGAGTCTCGCGCTCCGAGCGTCCGATCCTGATGCACCTTTCTTAAAATATCAGTTTAATCAACAGCCATCCGGCTGCGATGCATAACAGCACCAGCGCAAACGCTGCGGAGAGACCGAACAAGACAGCTCCGACAGCGATGGATAAGAGAAATCCAAATAGGCTGAGCACCGAGCCCAGAAGCTTTCCGCATACTCCTAACACAAGACCGACACATTTGAATATCACGATAAGGAATATGATCGCAAATAGAATTGACATCTTTTACCTCCTATCAAACCGGCTCAGGATTCCTGCACATCCTCGCAGAGCGTTTCTCTCAGCCGTAGCCTTGCTCCAAGCGGAATAAAAATCCTCGATTTCTTCGACCTATTATATTCCTATTATGAAAATTTGTAAATATCAATCAACTTCCGATCGCCAGGTACCGGATTTGATCTGCCCCGTTTCTCCTGTAAACACGGTGGGAGATCGAGATGACCGTGCGTCCTTCCGACGCATACTTTAACGCACAGAGCACCATCTCCTCCGTCTCTGCGTCCAGATTCGCCGTAATCTCATCGAGAAGCAGGATCTTCGGCTCCCCGGCAACAGCCCGGGCAATGGATAAGAGCTGCCACTGTCCCTGAGAGAAGATCTCCGGTTTACATAATGTATCATATCCGTGATCCAGACTCATGATCGTCTCATGAAGTCCCACAAGCTTTGCGGATGCCTGCACGGCTTTGTCCCCGATCTCCGGATCAAACAGTGTGATCTGATCGCGGATTGTGCCCGGAACCATGTGGAAGGACTGCTCCACATAGCCGAACTTCTTTCTCTTCTCTTTATCGGTGATCCGGTATGCCGCCTCGCCCTCAATCAGCACCTTGCCGGAATCTGGCCTGTAAAGTCCCAGGAGAAGCTTAAAGATCGTACTCTTTCCCACTCCGGTGCGTCCTGTGAGTGTTACCTGCTCGCCGGGATCGATCGCGAAATTCAGGTCATTTAAAACGATGTGGTCGTCGTAGCCGAAGGTGACATCCTTGAACTCTATGCATGGCTCTGCTCCGGCCTTTCCATTTTTATGTGCAAAATCCGTAAAAACTCTTTCTCCCACTATCTCCCTCTCAGGCTTTGCCAGAAACTCATTGATCCGGCAGACACCGGCAACCGCCGACTGGATCGTCTGGATCTCCATGCCGAGATTCTCGATCGGTGAGAATATCTGGGAGATATAGTTGATGACTGCGACAGAGGTTCCCACGGACATGCCAAACAGCGTCAGAACTCTTTTGTTTCCGGAGGCCGCAAGCAGCATGACAGCCGCCACCACAACCGCGTTTAAGAACAGGATCACCGGCGAGTAGACCGCGTCATAAAAATTCGTCTTCTCGATTGCTGCATAGCTCTCACCGATGTAATCGTCATACCGCCGTTCCATGTATGCCTCTTTTCGAAGCGTGTGGATCGTGCGGATACAACGGATCGTTTCCGGAACATGGTTTGTGACACGGCTTACTGCTGCGCGATTCTCTAACTGTGCCGCCAACATCCGCTTCTGAACGCTCCTCGTAAATACGAAGATCAGCGGGATCAAAAGAGCGAGAAGCATTGCAATCCCCCGGTTTCTAAACCAGATCACCGCGAAAATACTGATGACTCGGCAGGCATCCGCGAACATGCTGATGATCCCGGAGGTAAACAGCGCCTCCACCGTATCCACATCGCCCACGAACCTGGATACCACAGTTCCGGGCTCTTCCTTATTTAATGTGTAAGCATCAAGCCGGACAAGCTTATTGGAAAGCTTGCTCCGGAACGCATGGGTCATCTTCTGGCCAAACACAGTCAGGAAGCTTTCTCTTAAAGATTCCAGTGCTCCTGTCAGAAGGATCAGCAGAAAATACTCTGCCGCCATGGAAAATCCCGGAAAATCTCCACCGGCGATCCGGTCGATAATTCTTCCAAGTACAAGAGGCGGAAGCATGGAAACAGCCACAGCCCCCATCACGGTCAAGCCGATTCCGATGGAAAGCCATTTTTCCCGCGTGATGGTCTCTCTTATAATGGATGCCGCGCTGATTCTTTTCTTTCCGGCCATTATTTTCTCCTCCTTTCCCCGGTCAAACTGCATTCTTCCTTTGCTTCTTTTTGGGATACCTGCGCCCTGTAAAGCTCCGCATACTGCAGATTTTCCGCCATCATCCTCTCATGACTTTTGCATACTCCCATCTTTCGGTCCATCCAGATCACCTGATCGAGCTTCGGGAACAGGTACAGCCTGTGGGAGATCAGGAACACGATCCGGTCTTTCGAATATGCTTTCACATGCTCAAACACCTGTTTTTCCGTCCTTCTGTCAAGTGCCGAGAACGGATCATCCAGAACCAGAATTGGCTTTTTGTGACAGAGCGTTCTCGCCAGGGCAAGACGTGCCGCCTGGCCCCCTGAGAGGCGGACACCGCTGTTTCCGACAACGGTTTTCTCCTTCTCTTCCATCTCCCGGACTTCCTCATCGAGACACACGGCCTTAAGCCATGTCCAGACATCATCATCGTCCCCTAAGAGCACGTTGTTCTCCACACTGTCTCCCAGAAGCTCCGGATCATGCCCAAGGTATCCGACGATCCGGCTCCGCTCCTGTTCCGTATAGGAGGAAAGCTCCCTGCTGCCGTAAGTCAGATGTCCTTCATACGGATATTCGCAGAGAAAACTCCTTCCCAGCGTAGATTTTCCGCATGCCACCGGACCGGTGATCCCGATGATCTGGCCCGGCATCGCAGTGAAGGAAATATCCCTGAAAATCGGATCACTGCCCGGATAGGCAAAGGTGAGGTGATCGGCAGTGATCACTTTCTCCATTTTTCCGACTTCTTTCATTCTCGTCTTATCTTCTGTGCCGCCTTCCCAGTCAGCATTCATAGCCTCACCACAATTTTCGATGCTGATTTTTTCCTCTCTTACCGCGATCTCATCTTCCACCACAGTCTCTGCCGCCCGTTCCATATACGGATGGATCCGTTTCCAGGATACCTGTGCCTTCTGGACCGCATTGAAGAGCTTTGCCGCCTTTGAGGACTTGTCGGAAAGCTTCGTGTAACATGAAAGGAAGGTCGTAAACGCCGCCACATCCCATGACGTCCATCCGATCCCGACAATATTCCTTGAACCCAAATACAGGATCATCACCGTTCCAGCCATGGCAATCACCCGGTAGACCGGCGGCAGGGCCGCGTTCCAGATATTTGCTTTCACAGCCGACTGCTCATATTCTGTTAAACAGGCCTCATAATGTTCCCCCCGCTCCCTCTCACATCCATACACCCGGTATGTGATCGCGTTGGTGATCCTGTCCAGAGTCTCCGTGTTGAGCCTGCCTGTCTCTTCCTTATAAGCAGCCCCTGTCCTCTGGACAACGGCCTTCATTTTCTCCGCGATCATATAAGAAAACGGCGGAAAGATCAGGGAGATGAGTGCTATCCGCCAGTCGTAATAGAGCAGCATGCACACATATCCGAAAAGTGCCACACCCGTGTCAAAGATCTCTGTGGTAAACTTTCGCATGCCCTCCACGCAATCATCCACATCAGAGACCGCCTTTGTGATGACATTTCCGGCACCCTCTTTTTCCAGTTCCACACGGGATTTATGTACTAACGTGCAGTACAGGATCCGCTTCATCCGCCGGTTTACATCGTTGGCGAACCTGCGGACATAGAAACGCTTGATATACCTTGCAAGCTGCACAGTTCCGATCACGATCACATAGAAAAGAGCCAGCCGCAGCATTGTCGAAAACCGTGCCGCTCCGGTCAGGATCCGCATCAGGCAGCCCACCATCTTTCCCTCAGACCATGGCCCTGCCATGAGGCCCAGATTGTAGATGAGACCGGATATTGTAATCCATATCAGTGTCTTCCATTCAACCTGGAAATATGCCAAGATCCTGTCCGGACAAAAATTTTTCTTTTCCATCGTGTTCCCTTCTTTTTTCTCATGGCTCCGGAATTTCGATCCGGTTTTCGACTGTCTCTCCCTGTTTTTTCGCCACAAGCTCCGCCACATCCGCAAATCCTGCCCGCCGCTCATTTTTTGAACGCCAGTATAGTTTGTCCAGAATCTCACAAAACGTCTCTTTCTCTTTTTCCGGCAGCTCCGCCAACAGCCACTCATAAAATACCGCCTCGATACTCGACTTCGAATTCTTCAATGCTTCTGCTTTTTTCGTTGCAAAGAGAAGCTGGCTTCTTCCATCAGCCGGATTCGGTTTTCTTTCAAGATAACCTTTCGTCTCAAGACTCGCCGCCCGTCTCGCCGCAGCTCCTTTATCGATCTTTAACGTCTCCCGGATCTCCGTCTGGGTGATCCCAGGATTGTGGCGCACAAGATGGATAAAATCGAACTCCGCAGTTCCAATTCCTTCTTCCTTCATCGTCTGTACCGTGAATTTCGCAACCTCACGGGCGATCTTCGTAATTTTTCTCCCTGTCTGATCCATAACGTCTCCCTTCCGTCAAAACTCCTGATTTCATCTCAATCGAGAAGACTCCCACCTCTTTCAGGTGGTGAGTCATCGCAAATTTGTCTCAGCAGAAGTCAGGTCTTCTACTAAGATAAACGCTCCGCGAGGATGCGCAGTGCTTCTGATAGGAATATGTCAGCTTCGCTGACCAGAATCACGCGTTAGGTCTCACGGACATTCGACTCGAATCAAAATAGATGTATCATCATCTATTTTGGATGATAGTACATCTATTTAACTTTGTCAACCCGCTTTTGTTGCTTTTCCTTTAAAAATAATGCCTTTACTTTATTTTCTTAAAATTTCCAAGGAAGAAACCTTCCTCGGCAAGTGAATGATATTATTTTAACAAACTTCGCCATTTTGTTGTTGATTTTGTCCAATTTTCATGTATAATGTAAGAGAAAGATATCATTATTGCCTGTAAAATTTCCAGGTAATGGTACCTGTTCAACCCTGAACATGTACAAGACGATAGTCCTGCCCCACTGCGGTCGGGACCAAATTTATGAAAAGAGGTTAGATAAGCGATGGCAAAGATTGATTTAAGCAAGTATGGCATCACCGGAACCACAGAGATCGTCTACAACCCGTCTTATGAGATGTTATTCGAGGAGGAAATGAAACCGGAACTCGAAGGCTACGAAAAAGGACAGGTCAGCGAACTCGGAGCAGTTAATGTTATGACCGGTATCTACACCGGCCGTTCACCGAAAGATAAATTTATCGTTGTGGATGAAAATTCCAAAGATACTGTATGGTGGACTTCTGACGAGTACAAGAACGACAACCATCCGGCTTCCCCGGAAACCTGGAAGGCAGTAAAAGATATCGCATTAAAAGAGCTCTCCAATAAGAGACTTTTCGTTGTCGACGCATTCTGCGGCGCAAACAAAGATACCCGCATGGCGATCCGTTTTATCGTTGAGGTCGCTTGGCAGGCTCACTTCGTAAAGAACATGTTCATCAAGCCGACTGCTGAAGAGCTTGAGAACTTCGAGCCGGATTTCGTTGTTTACAACGCATCCAAGGCAAAAGTTGAGAACTACAAGGAACTCGGCTTAAACTCCGAGACAGCTGTTGTCTTCAATATCACAAGCCGCGAGCAGGTTATCATCAACACCTGGTACGGCGGAGAAATGAAGAAAGGTATGTTCTCCATGATGAACTACTACCTTCCGTTAAAGGGCATCGCTTCCATGCACTGCTCTGCAAACACTGATATGGAAGGCAAGAACACCGCAATCTTCTTCGGTCTCTCCGGAACCGGTAAGACAACTCTTTCCACAGATCCGAAACGTCTCCTGATCGGTGATGACGAGCACGGCTGGGACGACAACGGAGTATTCAACTTCGAGGGCGGCTGCTACGCAAAAGTTATCAACCTCGATAAAGAATCCGAGCCGGATATCTACAACGCGATCAAGCGCGATGCTCTTCTCGAGAACGTAACACTTGATAAAGACGGCGTGATCGATTTCGCTGACAAGAGCGTAACCGAGAACACACGTGTCTCCTACCCGATCGACCATATTAAAAATATCGTTCGCCCGATCTCTGCAGGTCCGGCCGCTAAGAATGTAATCTTCCTCTCCGCAGATGCATTCGGTGTACTTCCGCCGGTATCCATTCTGACACCGGAGCAGACAAAGTACTACTTCCTGTCCGGTTTCACCGCAAAGCTTGCTGGTACAGAGCGCGGAATCACAGAGCCGACACCGACCTTCTCCGCTTGTTTCGGTCAGGCATTCCTGGAGCTCCATCCGACAAAATATGCGGAAGAGCTTGTTAAGAAGATGGAAAAGAGCGGCGCTAAAGCATACCTCGTTAACACAGGCTGGAACGGAACCGGTAAGCGTATCTCCATTAAAGATACACGTGGAATCATCGACGCAATCTTAAACGGCGATATCTTAAACGCTCCGACAAAGAAGATCCCGCACTTCAACTTCGAAGTTCCGACCGAACTTCCGGGCGTTGACTCCAAGATCCTCGACCCGCGCGATACATACGCAAATGTAGCTGACTGGGAAGAGAAAGCAAAAGACCTCGCAGGCAGATTCGTCAAGAACTTTGCGAAATATGAGAGCAACGAAGCTGGTAAAGCCCTCGTTGCAGCTGGTCCGCAGATCTGATCGGCTGACGGTTTTCGCTTCATACGCTGATAAAATTCAGAGAACACCGCATGTCATGTGTGGTGTTCTCTTTTTTTACACACACGAAGATGTAGGTTGTCGCAAACTGCCGCATGGGATGCCCGTATGTGCTCTGAAACATTTTTTACCCTGTAATATTTTTTATCCTGTAAAATATCGATCCTGTAAAATATCGATCCTGCAAAATATATAAAAATCTGCTTGCTATTATGATAATAATATGCTATTATATCAGTAACAGTTACTATTATTATTTTAAACAATAAGGAGGTCCCCCATGAGTGTTAAATTCTATATCTGCAATCACTGCAAAAACATTATTACAAAAATGAACGATTCCGGCGTCCCGGTTGTCTGTTGCGGCGAAAAGATGACGGAACTGATCCCGGGTACTTCTGACGGTGCCTATGAGAAACATGTTCCGGCTTTTGAAGTAAACGGAAATAAAGTCTCCGTAAAGATCGGCTCGGTGGAACATCCGATGATGGAAAAGCACTATATCCAGTGGATCCTGATCGAGACAAATCTCGGTACACACTGCCGCTATCTCACTCACGAAAATAAACCGGAAGCTGAATTCTTCCTCGCTGACGGCGAAACGCTTACTGCCGTTTATGAATACTGCAATCTTCACGGACTCTGGAAAGCGGAAGCTTAAAATACTGAAGCGGCTGGTACTCGATTTGAAATACCAGCCGCTTCGTTTTCCTGTCATTCCGTTTCTATTCTGTCCGCGTACCTGACCGGCTGCCCGATGGGCTTTCCACCTTCAGCGCATTCGGATAGATCTTTTTGAGCACTTCATCCCCATAATGCTCATCTATCACCTGCTGCCACGCAGAATCCGCCGGGATCCCCTTTTCCCTCTCGCTGCTCCGCACAAGCGCCAGCCCAGAAACCGCCATATCCACGCAGAAAAATATCAGAAGAAGCCATGTTGCCGCTTTACCGAATTTCATAGGGATCTTTTCGATCCATGCAGACATTACCGGATAGATACCCTTGATCCATACGACCGCCGCGATCCCCCAGAAAAAGCAGTACAGAAGATTAATCCGTCCGCCAAGGTTAAAGGGGATCTTGCTGTAATCCCAGAACACCTTTCCAAAACATAATTCCGTCAAGACACTGCAGGTATACTCATAAGCACCGCCAAGAAATGTTCCCATAAAAAATAAAAAACGGTCTGAATAATTCCGATAGCGGTACAGCAGCATCGTTGCCGCCGCCAGAGCCACGCCCCAGACGATGCTGAAGGGTCCCCAGACAAAGCTGCTGCGGCTCATCCAAACTCCAGCCGTCACCCTGCAGAAGATCGTCTCCACAAGATCGCCGAGAAAGGCGCCGATTATGAGGAGCAGGACGATCTTATAAAAGCATAGTCCATAGGCGAAGGTCGTCTTTCTCTGCTCTGCCTCCGCCTGAAGCTCCTCCCGGTACGCCGCCTCCGGATACGCGTTCCGGATACGGTGGTCCACCCACCGATAGATGTTCCGTTCCAGTCTGGAACTCACACCTGTAAGCCAGGAGTCCACACCTTCCCATTGGCGGATCCTCCGGCTTCTTCCAGACAGAATGCAAAGCGTTGCCGTGATATCCAGCACCAGCACCCCGGTCAGGATCCACATGAGCAGATGTCCCGGCGTCCGCGGGATCATCCGGAATACCCGAACAAGAACCGGTGCGCCCCAGCGCATCGTAATGGTTCCCAAAGCTCCCCAGAAAATGGACACCGGCAGACAGATATATCCGTCAAGATTGCCTGTAATCCCGGAGTAATCCCACCACCGCTCGTGGTACATTTTCTCGATCACATGACCTGCGATCCACTCGGCCAGTGTCGAAAAGATCATACTGCCAAGAAACAGCCAGATTCCATGCAACTCCCGGCATACGACCAGCAGCGCTGTTCCCGTAATACCATAGATCACACAGAGCGGCCCGTTCACAAGTCCTCTGTTTACGAGTCTCCTGCTTCGCACTGCCGCCATTGCAGTCTCAAGGACCCAGCCGAAAAAGCTGAACGCAAAGAACAGCCACAGACGCTCAAATCCTGTATATCCCATATTTTGTACCTATCCTCTCCTGTTTTTTCTTTTTGTTTTCCCGGAAGCACCGCCTCATTTATGCATCTGTTCCCCGGAATACTGTCTTCCGCTTTTTCATTCCCCGTTTTCATATCAATTTTTTTATTTTCCATCCTGCTTCCATAAAAAAGTAGAACATGTATTTAGCTATACTACCACATTTCTCTATCATATAGAATATATTTCTTTTATTTCGTTTTTTCAATATTTTCCTGTTTAAATAAGGGCATCTCCCACCGCACCCCCTGCATCTTATATTTCGAATAAATATACAGCGGATTCTCCGCTTTTTCCGTTATTTTGTCATATTTGTCTGTCATGTAAAGACATTTGCTTTTCATTCATGCTCCTACGCCGCAGTCTCGCTCCCTCGATCCCTTCATTTTTCTCTCGGTTCCCCCCTTTTTCTTTAGATTTTTTCCCAATCAGACCTTTTTTCTGCATTTTTATGCGTTTCACCAAATTTTCTTAATTGATTTCCAGTTTTTTCCTTATAATAAATTGTTCATTTTTTCACAATAATATGTTATACTGGACAAGTTCGTGTCACGCGAACAAATATTTTTTATATCAAAGGAAGGTCTCTTATGGAAAACACCAAGAAAATTGACTGGTACACCCTGGCCTTCATGGCATTCTCCACGGTTTGGGGATTCGGAAACGTGCTGAATGGCTTCGTTTACTTCAACGGAGTACAGGTAATCTTCAGCTGGATTCTGATGTTTGCTCTCTATTTCGTGCCTTATGCCCTGATGGTAGGTGAGCTCGGCTCCGCGTTCAAGCAGTCCGGCGGCGGCGTAAGCTCCTGGATCCACGAAACAATCGGCCCGAAATGCGCTTATTACGCAGGCTGGACTTACTGGGCTTGCCATGTCACTTACATTGCAAGTAAAGGCAGCGGCGGATTAAAGGCATTAAGCTGGATGGTATTCCAGAATGGCTCCACTTACGACACATTCCCGACGATCGCTGTGCAGATGGCAACACTCGCTGTCTTCCTGTTCTTCTGCTGGGTTGCAAGCCGCGGCTTAAACCCGTTAAAGAAATTAG
>ERZ1026901.1948-NODE-1948-length-10484-cov-3.205964_pt1 | contig 10484 bp, 10 predicted proteins | sample MGYA00380179_ERZ1026901 | MGnify/ENA primary metagenome ERZ1026901 (study PRJEB33269, sample SAMEA4719815) | human gut metagenome | biome: human-associated habitat; feature: organic feature; material: feces | place: Cameroon | collected 2013-10 ...
ATATTATAGCACCACTCTAAAGCCAAGAGAATATGGTAAACTATAATTATATATGATAAGGTTATGCATTATTGTTTGTATTTGTGCAGATTACAGATTGGAATTTCTATGCGTATTGTATTTTTTGATCTTGATGGTACCCTCACTAATTCTGTAGAGGGTATTTTTAAGTCTTTAGACTTTGCCCTGACAGAATGTGGCTATCCTGTCCCTGATAAGGATGTTTTGCAGGAGTTCTTAGGTCCGCCTATCGTATACTCTCTCCAGCATTTCTGTGGTATTTCAGAGCCTGAAAGCAAACGCATTTATGCCAAGTTTCGTGAGCGTTATAGCACTATAGGTAAGTTTGAAAATGAACTTTACCCAGGTGTTCCGGATATGCTCAGAACTCTCCGAGATCGGGGCTACTACATAGCCTTAGCGACGGCTAAACCGGAAGTTTTTGCCAAGGAAATCTTGGCTCACTTTCACATTGACCAATATTTTAACCATATAGTGGGCGCTGACTATGATGTTAACCGGATTCACAAGATGGATATTCTTAAAAAGGCTATAGCCGATTATGGTGGTCCTCTAGCAATGGATGGGGTGCCCATCGCCTATATGATTGGTGACCGTACCTATGATATGGAGGCGGCTATTGAGTTGGGCTGTATTCCTATGGGTGTCTCCTATGGCTTTGGAACGGTAGAAGAGCTTATGAAGGCAAAGGCTCAAGTCATCGCCGCTAGCCCCTCTGAAATTCCTAAGCTCTTGGATCCCTTCTATGGTAAAGAGGGGACTGAGGGAAAATCTGATTTAGGTGATGATCGGTCTGCCTCCTCTACTAGTTCAAGCCAGCCTCGAGGCCGGTTCAATAATTTTGAAGAAGCAGGGGTGCCTTTTGGTTTCTTTGGGTCTATCCTCAATACCTTGGGCCTTTTGTCTATCTTCCAAACGCTTATGGGGTCTCATGCTCATGCTCAGGATTCTCAAAGCCATAGTGACCAAGCTAATGGAGAAGTCATGGAACAACCACAATCGAATCAATCGGAAGAGGCAATCTATCAAGATGTTCCATTGGACCAAGACGAAAAAGATGTAGATGATCCTGGCTATATAGACCTAGGAGATGAGAATTCTGACTCAGGATTCTTTGATTCCTTTTTTGACGATTCTGATTTTTTTGGCGACTAGGGAGGGTTCTTTATGCTGTGGCTCATCATGGCCTTTCTGTCGGCCTTTTTTGCTGGCATTACCGCTATCCTAGCTAAATGTGGTATCCGCCATACTGATTCTGATTTAGCTACGGCCATTCGCACCCTAGTGGTCTTGGCCTTTGCCTGGCTGGTTGTATTCGTTGTTGGTTCTCAACGAACTCTCTTTACCATTTCTGGCCAATCCTGCCTATTTCTCATCTTGTCAGGCCTAGCAACAGGGGCCTCCTGGCTTTGTTACTTTAAGGCATTGTCACTGGGGGACGTGAACAAGATTGTCCCTATCGACAAGTCCTCTACCATTTTGACCGTTATTTTGGCGATTATCTGCTTTGGTGAAAGCGACCAGCTAGCCCTCAAGTTAATCTGTACGGCTATTCTAGGTCTTGGCACCTACCTTATGATTGAGAAAAAGGCTGGAGAGGCTAAAATGGACCAAGATCTTTGGCTGGTCTATGCTATCTTGTCCGCAGTTTTTGCAGCCCTTACAGCCATATTGGCCAAGGTAGGCGTCAGTGGGGTTGAATCTAACCTAGCTACAGCTATCCGGACTTTTGTGATCCTGATCATGGCTTGGGCCATTGTCTTTATGAAGGGAAAGCAGGTAGGACTCAAGTCTATAGATAGGAAGGAATTGATTTTTATCATTCTATCCGCTTTTGCTACGGGGGCTTCTTGGCTCTGCTATTATTACGCCATTCAAAATGGGGTGGTTAGCCTAGTGGTACCGATTGATAAGTTATCTATCTTGGTATCCATTGCCTTCTCCTACCTAGTATTTAAGGAGACCCTATCCAAGCGATCTGCCTTGGGGTTAGTTTTATTGGTTGGGGCTACCCTAGTGATGGCGGCAGGACCCTTCTTCTTATAAATCCATATACAACAAAAAAGAGATTGCTCGGGCAATCTCTTTTTTTATTTACCTATTCATTGTTATTTTTTTTGAGTTTAGCCTTTTTAGCGACCGCTTTCACAACCTTAACACCTGGCTTGAAGAACTTAGCACCAGTTGTTTTGATTTTAATCCGGCTGCGGGTGACACGGCCCAAAGCGGTGATTTTTGTCTTGCGCCGAGGTTTCATATCCCGTACGGAACCGAAGTCTCCTCGTTGTACGGATGTGGTTTTAATCTTTTCAGCGCCGAAGGCAGCCCGCAATTCTTTGCTGAGGGTGCCCAGGGCAAAGTCGTTTTCAAAGGAAAAAACGTCTGCCGCTACATAGCCCATTTCGAGATAGGCATGGACGGTTAGGTGGAAGCGTGGAGCAATGGCTGTCATGATCACTTCGTCATCAGAGGCTTGGCAGGATAGTTCATCCACTGTAATTCCTGCAGTGACCAAGGCACTGGCAACTGCTTGTTGCATGTCGTGGATATCGGATAATTTTTCTTCCTTACAGGTATATAAATCGATTATGAGTTGTTCACCTAATGCGTCTGCCATGGGCTGCCTCCTTCTGAAAATAAACTTAGATAAATTATATCATCAATGGTCAGTATATAGGAATAGGTCTGATTATTTGACTTTTATATTGACTAAAGTCAAATAGTCAAATATAATAAAAATGTAAAAAGATTGTAGTTGGTCTCAAGATTATCTCAAGACTAACCAATATAGTTGTAATACTTATTAGAGGTGAATATCATGAGTATGATAGCCGATAGAATAGAAAAGTTTATACTAGACCAAATGCAACGAGAACAAGAGAGAGTGGTTCTGAGACGGAATGACTTGGCTTCTGAACTTGATTGTGCACCATCACAAATCTCCTATGTCCTATCCACCCGTTTTTCTCCTGACCGGGGCTTTGAAGTAGAGTCTCGCCGAGGCCTAGGTGGCTATATTCGTATTCAACGGATTCAAGAACCAAGTTTGGAGGCTTTACCTGTAGTAAGCCCTAGACCCATTTATCAATCCACCCATTATAATGATCGACTCATTACCTTAACGGATGTGGATCAGTCCCTCTTGGAACTTTTAGAAGAGGGGCGCCTCACAAAACGAGAGGCCCGTATGATGCACGAATCCTTTAAGGCTATGATGGGTCATTTGCCACAAGAACTCCATAATGATACGGTTAGAAATCTCTTTGCTAACATGATTACAATCATGAAGGAGGAGCGCTAACCCCTACGGATGTGTGGGCTAAAGCATCTGCCACGAAAAGTGCTTAACATGGTATACTAAGAATATGATTAGTAGACCTGTGAGTTTGGTGATAGAAGGTCACGATTCTACGAGAATCGGACCTTCTTTTTTTGAGGAGAATTATGGCTAAGGCTAAGACAGTATTTTTCTGTAATAATTGTGGCGCTGAGTCCTCTAAGTGGATGGGACGCTGCCCTCAGTGCGGAGAATGGAATTCCCTAGTAGAGGAAGTCATTAAAGACACCAAGCAAAGTCGGTCCACCCTGGGGCGGACTGGTGTGGGTAATGGGGCTACCATCCCTAAACCTCTCTCACTTCCAGATATCGAAGTGGCTCAATTAGCCCGTATTTCTACAACATTTCCTGAAGTAGATCGGGTCTTGGGAGGAGGTATTGTACCAGGGGCTCTGATTCTTCTAGGTGGTGATCCTGGCATCGGTAAGTCCACCTTGCTCTTACAGGTTTCACAAAAGGTGGCCGACACGGCCGGTCAAGTCCTCTATGCGTCAGGGGAAGAATCCCAACTACAACTCAAGTTGCGGGCAGAACGCCTTCATATTAATTCTTCCAACCTCTCTGTTTTGGCCGATACGGACTTGGATCGAATTATTGACCAGGCCTTGGAGGTTCGACCAGCCCTCTTGGTAATCGATTCCATCCAAACCATGTACACCGCTGATATCGACGCAGCCCCTGGCTCTGTCAGTCAGGTGAGGGAGTGTACCGCTCGTATGCTCCGCTTTGCTAAGGAGCAAAATATTCCCGTCATGATTATCGGTCATGTTACTAAAGAGGGAAATATAGCTGGTCCGCGCATGTTAGAACATATGGTAGACGTAGTTCTTTACTTTGAAGGTGAGCGGTCTTATCAATTCCGGATCCTTAGATCCATCAAAAATCGCTTCGGGTCTACTTCGGAAACGGGCATCTTTGCCATGGAGGAAGAGGGCTTGGTAGAATTATCCAATCCTTCAGCGGCCCTCCTAGCAGAACGCGCTGATGATGAGTCTGGTTCGGCGGTTATGATTTACCTAGAAGGGGTTAGACCTATTCTTGTGGAAGTGCAGTCATTGGTGACAACGACGGCCTTTGGCATGCCTAGGCGGACCTCTATCGGCTATGACCTTAACCGCCTCATTCAACTTTTGGCGGTCTTGGAAAAACGTTGCGGCTTTACCTTAGGTAACAAAGATGTGTATGTCAATGTTATCGGTGGACTCAAGGTCAATGAACCAGCCTGTGATCTTTCTATGGCCGTGGCCATCGTATCTAATCTCAAGAACCGAGTGGTTCCGGCGGATATGGTCATCCTAGGGGAAGTGGGTTTGACCGGTAATATACGGTCCATTCCTCGCATGGAGCAGCGGATTGCAGAGGCCACTAAATTGGGTTTTACCCGCTTTATCATCCCCGAGGGTAATTATAAACAGATTAAAACCAAGAAAAATGGCATTAGGATAAAAGGAGTGCGCACCATTCAAGAGGCCATGGAATTGGCTTTTAGCGCAGGTAACTAACATGATTGGTATTGTATTACTCGCAGCTGGCGCTGGGCGCCGTATGGGGCATAAGGATAATAAACTATTCCTACCCCTTGGGCCCAAGTCAGTCTTTCAGTGGAGTCTATCCCATATATTGGAAGTAAAAGATCTAGGTCAGGTGGTTATCGTCCATGCTGAGGGCGAAAAAGAAAGAATCCAAGATCAGGTTAAAGACCTTTTGGCAACTTTACCGAATGTGCTGCGTAAGGTGCCCATCTCCTATATCCAAGGGGGAGCCGAACGTCAAGATTCTGTAGCGAATGGTGTGGCTGCCTTAGGGCCTACGATTGATCTGGTTTTGATTCACGATGGAGCCCGTCCTATGGCCCAGGCGGAATTGTTCATGAAGACGGCCTATGAAGCAGCCCTCCATGGGGCTGCAGTGGTGGCCGTTAAGACAACGGATACGGTGAAACGTGTGGATGAAGAGGGCCTGGTTTTAGAAACCCTCCAGCGGTCTGAACTCTATAATATGCAAACCCCACAGGGCTTTCAACGGACTCTTTTTGAAGAGGCCTTGTCCCATGCTAAAGACCAGGGATTCCAGGGGACTGATGACGTATCCCTCGTTGAATTTTTGGGGCAACCAGTCCATATTGTGGAGGGGGATTATCGAAATTGTAAAATTACTACCCCCAATGATTTAGTGGTAGCTAAGTCCTATTTAGGTATAAAGGAGGGGCTCATGCGAGTAGGTATGGGTTATGATGTACACCGGCTCGTGGCTGGGCGACCTTGCATCCTTTGCGGGGTTAGAATCGATTCACCCCTAGGGCCAGAAGGGCATTCCGATGCGGATGTACCTGTTCACGCTCTTATGGATGCCTTGTTAGGAGCTGCAGGCCTTCGGGATATAGGCTATTATTTCCCACCAGAGGACTTGGCCTATAAGGGAATTTCTTCCATGCTCCTCTTGGAAAAGGTCAATTCTCTGTTGAAAGATAAGGGCCTAAAAGCCTATAATATAGATATTATGGTGATTTCGGAAACGCCTAAACTCAAGCCTCATATCGATGCTATGAAGGACAATTTAGGCCGGGCCTTGGCCCTTCCGCTTGACCGTATTTCTGTAAAAGCGACTACCAATGAGTCACTGGGGGCCATAGGCCGCCGAGAAGGCATAGCTGCACAAGCTTGTGTGACTGTGATTGAAGGAGAGGTATAGATATGTCTAAGATGAAAGTTCGTTTCGCACCAAGTCCAACAGGCCCATTCCATATCGGTGGGGCTCGTTCTGCCTTGTTTAACTGGTTGTTGGCCCGTAAAGAGGGGGGCACCTTCATCCTTCGTGTAGAGGATACAGACCGCGTTCGTTCCACCCGCGAATCAGAAGAAAACATCAAAGCAGCCCTTACTTGGTTGGGTATGGACTGGGATGAAGGCATCGATGTGGGCGGTGACAACGGCCCTTACCGTCAAACAGAACGTCTGGACATTTATAAGAAGGTGACCGACCAACTCTTGGCAGAAGGCAAGGCTTATAAATGCTACTGTACAGCCGATGAATTGGAAGCGGTGCGGGAAGACCAATTAGCTAAGGGGGAAACACCTAAATACAATGGCCACTGCGCTCATTTGACCGCAGAAGAACAAGCTAAGTATGAAGCAGAAGGCCGTCCTTACACCATTCGTTTGCGCGTTCCTACCAATGAAACCTATGCTTTTGACGATATGGTGCGGGGTCATGTATCCTTTGATTCCGCTGGCGTTGGTGACTATGTTATCGTCAAATCTGACGGGATTCCTGTCTACAACTATGCCGTAGTTATCGATGACCACACCATGGGCATTACCCACGTTATCCGGGCAGAAGAGCACTTGTCCAATACGCCTCGCCAAATTGCGGTTTATCGCGCTTTGGGTTGGGAAGTGCCTCAATTTGGTCATATCTCTTTGATCTTGGGCGCTGACAAGAAGAAGATGTCCAAGCGCCATGGGGCTACTTCTGTTGATCAATACCGCCAACAAGGCTATTTGCCGGAAGCTATCGTCAACTTCTTGGCCCTCTTAGGGTGGGCTCCAGAAGGGGAACAAGAACTCTTTAACCAAGAGGAATTAATCCAAGCCTTCTCCATGGATCGGGTGGCTAAGAATCCAGCCGTCTTCGATATCGAAAAGTTGAACTGGATTAACTTCAATTACATGAAGCAGTTGTCTGATGAAGAACTGCTCAAACTTTGCTTACCACACCTTCAAAAGGAAGGTTTTGCACCAGATTCTCTCAATGCTGAACAAACAGCATGGTTCACCATGTTCTGTTCCACCATGCGGGACCACTTGTCCTATGGGGCGCAAATCGTTGATCACATTGGTCTCTTCCTATCTGACACAGTCTTCCTAGAAGAAGGCCACGAAGAAGAACTTAAAGCTGTTCTCAAAGAAGAATCGGCACCAACTGTATTGGCGGCCTTCCGCGACAAGGTAGCGGCTATGGAAGAAGTTGCTCCTGATACGGTAAAAGCTGCTATCAAAGCGGTTATGAAGGAACATGACCTGAAAGGGAAATTTGTATTCATGCCAATCCGCGTTGCCTTGACGGGCCAAATGCATGGTCCAGACCTTAACAATATCGTGACCCTTATCGGTAAAGATAAGACCTTGCAACGCTTGGATGCCTATCAAAACCTACTTGCCTAATGGTAAGTTAAAGCGCCTATGCCCAGTGCCCTAAATTGACGGTATCTGGGCATTCGTGCTATACTCAAATAGTATATTTATTGAGTTTAATTCCTAAAATTAACAGATTTTAGACCGCATAAATAGACCTAGCAAGACCCCTTGTTTAGGTCTTTTGTATTGAATATTGGAGGTTTGGTGTAAGATGAGAGAAATTACTGTATTTAACACCATGACACGTCAAAAAGAAACCTTTAAACCAGTGAAAGAAGGGGAAGCAAAAATTTATGTGTGTGGTGTAACTCCCTACAACCATCCTCATATCGGCAATGCTCGTCCTTTTGTGACTTGGGATGTAATTCGTCGCTACTTAACCCATGTAGGCTATAAGGTAACCTATGTGCAAAACTTTACCGATGTGGACGATAAGATTATCAACACCTCTAATGGTGAAGGAGTGTCTTGGGATACGATTTCCAATCGCTATATCGATTCCTATTTTGAAGTAATGGATGCTTTAGGTGTTAAGCACGCAGATGTATACCCACGGGTATCGGAACATATGGATGATATCATTGCCATGATTAGCAAGCTCATCGATAATGGGGTTGCCTATGAATTGGATGGGGATGTGTATTATTCCGTAGAAAAATTTGATGGCTATGGTAAATTGTCTGGCCGCAGCTTAGACGACATGGAAGCGGGTGCTCGGGTTGAAGTGGATAGCCGCAAACACAATCCTATGGACTTTGCCCTTTGGAAGGCGGCTAAACCAGGAGAACCATCTTGGGATTCCCCTTGGGGTAAGGGTCGTCCCGGTTGGCACATCGAATGTTCTGCCATGTCCAATAAGTACTTGGGCCAAGAATTTGACTTCCATGGTGGCGGATCTGACTTGATTTTCCCTCACCACGAAAATGAAATCGCCCAATCCGAAGGCTGCACCCACCATCATCCTTCCGTTCGCTACTGGTTGCACAATGGTTTCATCACCATCAACCAAGAAAAAATGTCTAAATCCTTGAATAACTTCTTCTTGGTTAAGGATATTTTGGAAGAATACTCCGCTGATGCCCTTCGTTGGTTCCTCTTGTCCACTCACTACAGAAGCCCATTGGACTTCTCTGATGAACGTTTGGAAGAGGCTAATAAGAAGAAGGGTCTTGTAAGGAGGCAGAAGCCCTCCTTGAAAAGGCCAAAGTCTATGCAGACGAGTTCGAAGCCGCTATGTCCGATGACTTCAACACATCCTTAGCTACAGCGCCTATGTTTGGCTTGGCTAAAGAAATCAATATCTACTACCAATCCGTACAAAGTCGCGACGGTTCTGTGTGCCATGAAACCCTCAATCAAGTGAAGGAAATCTTCAAATTTATGACTGACGTTATCGGTGTTTTGGAAGATACTTGGAAAGGTACTTCAGGGGCTGATGCTGAAGAGTATAACAAGTTGATGGATCTTGTCTTGGGTCTTCGTCAAACCTGCCGTGAAAAGAAACAATATGAATTGGCCGATGCCATTCGCGATCAATTGGCAGAAATCGGTATAGTGATTGAAGATTCCCCTCAAGGGGCTCGTTGGAGAAAAGCATAAGTGAAATTTAAACAATTTCAGTTTCTGAAAGATCAAGCCCTTCAAAAATTAAGAGAACTCGATGGAACCGGTACAGTAGTGTCGGTTCCTCAGTCTATAGAGGAGACCCTCCAGGAGGATGTCTTGACCCTAGCCTATTTAGGGGATGCAGTCTATTCTCTCTATGTCCGTAAACGGGTAACGGCTATGGGCATTAACCGAGTCCAGGTTTTACATACCTTGGTGACCGCTTTTATCAATGCCAAGGCGCAAGCTGCGGCCTTACAGGTCATCGAGGATGACCTTACTGAAGAGGAAGCATCTATTGTACGGCGGGGACGTAACGCCAATGTCAATGTGCCTAAGTCTGCATCGGTTCAAGAATACCGGTGGTCGACGGCCTTTGAGTCCCTCTTGGGCTTTCTTCATGTGACGGGGCAGGATCAGCGTTTACAAGACCTGATGGACCAGGCTTATTCGTATACATTAGAGCATAGTAAGGTGTAATATGGAAAATTATATTGTGGGCCGTAATGCCGTGAAGGAAGCCTTACGGGGCGATCGGTCTGTACAAAGACTCTTAGTGGCTGAAGATAAGGCTCAAAATGCCTTGCGAGACATTGTTACTATGGCTAAGAAGCAGGGTATAGAGGTTCGTTTAGTACCGCAAAAACAATTAGCCAAGTACGCGGACCAAGTCCCTCACCAAGGGGTGGTGGCCTTTGTTAATGCCATTTCCTTTAAGGACTTAGGACAAGTTTTGCAGGAATCCCAGGATCCAGCGCCCTTATTAATCCTTACGGACGGAGTGGAGGACCCTCATAATATGGGGGCTATCATCCGAACTGCTGAGTGCATTGGCGCTACCGCGGTCTTGGTCCCTAAACGGCATAATGCGCCTATCAATGCTACTGTAGCTAAAACATCTGCTGGTGCCGTAGAATTGGTGCCTATCGTTCAAGTAGGCAATGTAAGCCAAACCATTAAGGGCCTGCAAAAGCAAGGTTTTTGGGTCATGGGTGCGCATATGGAGGGGGATCGAACTCTCTACGAAGCGGATATGACTCTGCCTACGGTATTGGTCATTGGCAATGAAGGCAAGGGAATCAGCCGATTGGTTAAGGAAGCTTGCGACTTCTTGGTGACCATTCCTATGTATGGTAAGCTTAACTCTCTTAATGCCTCTGTAGCGGCCGCTATCCTCATGTATGAGGCTGTCCGCCAACGGCAGGTTAAATCAAGTTGATAATGTAACATAAATCCACTATAATAACTATTATGTGGGCTTTCTCTTAGTAAGAGGAGAAACCTCTATGGAACACGTTCAATCTCATAAGACGCGATACGATTTTTCTCGCATGACTGATGAAGAGGTCGTACGTATTGCACAAGTGGAAAAGCGAGAGGATGCA
>ERZ1026901.1949-NODE-1949-length-10483-cov-5.172516_pt1 | contig 10483 bp, 7 predicted proteins | sample MGYA00380179_ERZ1026901 | MGnify/ENA primary metagenome ERZ1026901 (study PRJEB33269, sample SAMEA4719815) | human gut metagenome | biome: human-associated habitat; feature: organic feature; material: feces | place: Cameroon | collected 2013-10 ...
GGTAATAATATATTTTAAATTTGCAAACTCTAGATAGCAAAAAGTAACTTTTTTTTCATTATTTAGCACTTTTCTACGTAAAAACGCCCCTCTTTTGCCTTTTTTCCCTCTTTATTTTGTAACTTTGCAGCATGAAACTACATATCTTCAATCCGGAACACGATTTGGCTTTGGCCGCAAATTTGCAGCAGTTCACCGCGCCTCATGCAGGAAGACAGTTGCGAAGCGACCTGGCGTTTATTCCTGCCTTGTGGGCAGATCAGGGTGACTGGGTGCTTGTTGATGACATCGACAATGCACTCGACAAGGTGCGCCATTTGGGGGAGCATCTTGCAGAAAAAGTTGAGTTTATAACCAAAGTTCAGTTGGAACATGCGCTTAAGACGGAGTTTCTTGACAGCATTCATCCCTGGGGATGGAACTTGAGTCTGAAACATGAGCTGGAGCGAATGGGCGTGCCTGGCATTATGTTGCCTACCGACGATACATTAAATAAGGTACGCACGATAAGCAGTAGGCAATGGGCTGCCCAGCATCTGCAGCAGGGCGTGGTGTATGCTGAATCCTATGAGAAGGTGAAGGCGTTGGTGCTGCAGCAGGGCAAGGCTGTGGTCAAGGCTCCCTGGAGCAGCAGCGGCAGGGGAGTGAAGTATGTGGCTGCCGATGAATTCAGAACGGCTGGCGAATATCCTGCCTTTGAACGCTGGACCCGCAATATCATTGCGCACCAGGGTGGCGTTACCGTGGAGTCTTATTATAATAAGGTGAAAGACTTCGGCATGGAGTTCGAAATGCGTGACGGCAAGGTGAACTATCTGGGTCTCTCGTTGTTTGATACCATCAAGAATGCTTATTCCGGCAACCTGCTCTGCTCTGAAGAGGAAAAGCTGGATGTCTTGAAGCAATACGTGAGTGAGGAGACTCTTTCTGTTGCACGTCAGAGAATTATGGATATTATGGAGCCTGCACTGAAGGATGTCTATAGCGGACCTTTTGGCGTGGATATGATGATTGCCTCCAAGGAAGGTCAGCTGGAACTGGTTTCATGCATAGAACTGAATCTTCGCAGAACGATGGGCCATGTGGCTCTTGATTTGGCAAAGATAGCCAATCCGCAGAGTCTGATGCGTGTGGAGTTTGACGGCAACAGATATCATCTGCGTGTGATGCCAGGCAAGCAGGCTGTTTATGGGACTTCGGACAAGCAGGCTGTTAATGAGTCTTAAATTTGGACTGTCTGATGCAAGAAATCGTCGAAACTTGCATTTCATAGACAGATTATCAACAAATATGAATGATTATGAAGAAGAGTAATTTTAGCAAAATGGCCTCTGCTGCCCTCATGATGACGGCTGCAATGGCAATGACTTCCTGCGCTAGCAGCAAGAAGATAAATGGCGATTCTAATGTAAGCAAGAGTAACGATATGGGCAAGAATGAAGAGGACTTGGACAATAGTTATCTGGTTCTTTCTGATTCCCAGCGAGAGATTATCCATAAGAACAATGCTTTCGCCCTTCGTCTTTTCGATAAAATCTCTGGCCATTCTTCACAGGTGGTTTCTCCTATGAGTGTGGCTTATCTGATGGGTATGTTGGCGAACGGTGCTGACGGAAACACTCAACAGGAGATATTGAAAGCCATTGGATGCGAAGGTGTTGGCGTGGATGAGTTAAATGAAACCTATAAGGCTATTCTTCAAACGGCAGGTAGTCTTGATAAGCAGACCAAGGTGGAGATTGCCAATTTCATCGCTGTCAACAAGAGCTTCTCTGTGAACAGTGCATTCAGCAAGAAGGTAGGCGACAATTATCAGGCTGCCATCGAGAGTCTTGACTTCACATCGGGTAAAACCACCAATCGTATCAATGGCTGGTGCAAGGAGAAGACCCATGGCATGATTCCGCAGCTTATCAGCCAGGTGGATCCTCAGGCTGTTTCTTATCTGATGAATGCCATCTTCTTCAACGGCACATGGCAGTCGAAGTTTGATGCACGCAATACAAAGGAGGTCAACTTCCGTGGTTACACCCGTGATATTCAGAAAGTGCAGATGATGCATCAGGTTAAGAAGTTCTTCTATTCAGAGAATGATACCTTCAAGGCCATCGACCTTCCTTACGGCAACGGTACCTATCGCATGATGGTGCTTCTTCCTAATGAGGGCAAGAGCATCCAGGACATGATGAAGGGATTGGATGCTGATAAGATTACGAATCTGGGAAACAACATGGAGGAATGCATGGTGAGCCTGAAGCTGCCAAAGTTCACCATCGAGCAGGAGTTGTCGCTTAATGATATCATCAGCGGCTTGGGTGCGCCTTCCATGTTCAATCCCAACGAGGCAAACTTCACCCATTTTGCCAATGGTCCTTTCTTTGTAAGCAAGATGCTGCAGAAGGCTAAGATTGAAGTAAGCGAGCGTGGTACCAAGGCGGCTGCCGTAACTGCTGCCGTTATGCTCACATCGATGGCTCCTATGGAGATACGCAATGTAGAGTTTCATGCCGACCATCCGTTTGTCTATATGATTCAGGACACACAGAGTGGTGGTATCCTCTTTATGGGCCAATATTGCGGAACACACTAATTCTCTGGATTAACTATATAAAAAGAAATCCCTTAGACTTGATATGAAGCCTAAGGGATTTCTTGTTTTTAACCGAATTTCTCGATTTTTTTATCCGAATTTCTCGATGAACTCATCTTCTGTAATGATAGGAATGTTGAGTTCGTGCGCTTTCTTGTTCTTGGAACTTTGAGAGGCAGCATCGTTGTTAATCAGGAATTTAGTACTCTTGCTCACGCTTCCCGTCACCTTGCCGCCTTGGCTCTCTATGTAAGCCTTCAGCTCGTTGCGGTTCTTATAATGATGTACATCGCCGGTTATAACGAAGGTCAGACCGTCGCAGGCGCTTCCTTTCTCTACCGGTTCCTGTTCTACGATTTCCAGCTCTTTCATCAATTTCTGTACATGGGCGAAGTTGGTGTCGTCCTTGAACCAGCCAATGAACTTGGCGCTCTTTTCTGGTCCGATGCCGTCGATGCTGGCAAACTCATCGTCAAACATGCAGAGGCGGGCGGTCTCTATCAGTTCTTTTACCGGATAACGCTCGATGAGTTTCTTTGCCACATCGCCTCCGCAGAGAGGAATGTTGAGGGCATAGAGCAGATGGCGGCCATCTGTCTGTCGACTCTTTCTTACGCTTTCCAGCATGTTGGTAACGCTCTTCTTTCCAAAACCATCCCAGGCTGCTATCTCGTAGGCATAGTCGTTGAGGTGATAGAAGTCAGCGTATTCGCTGATTAGTCCTTCATTTACCAGCTTCCAGATGGTCTGTTCTGAGATTCCTTCTATATTGAGACCTTCCTTGCTCACGAATCTGGCAAACTTCTTAATTTGCTTGGCTGCACAGTGAGGATTGCTGCAATGCAGGGTCTTTGTTCCGCTCTCGCTTTCCTTGACGGTAGCCTCGGCATGGCAGACAGGGCATTCGGTTGGAATCTCGAAGATGCCCATCGGTTCCGTTACATTGATAACCTTCGGGATAATCTTGTTTGCCTTGATAACCTGCAGTTTGCTTCCCTTGCCGCCGATGCCCAACCGTTCGCATTCGCTTACGTTGCAGAGTGAGGCACGCTTAACGGTGGTTCCTTCCAGTTCTACCGGTTTGAATACTGCCACCGGAGTGATGGTGTTGGCTGCGCACGACCATTCTATGTGGTCCAGTTCTGTATCTGCATGTTCATCCTGCCATTTGAAGGCGTATCCAGCTCTTGTGGCATGGTGTCCGGTTACGGAACCGGTTGCTGCGTAAGCTGTATCATCGTAGCAGATAACGAGTCCATCCACAGGATAAGGGTTGGTCTTGTCGGTCACCTTTTGGGTGAAGCGGTCGATTTCTGCCTGGATGCTTGCTTCGTCAGGATGTTCGATTCGGGTTCTTTCCACCGGTTTGAAGCCTAAATCCTGCAGCATCTGCATGCGTTCTCCCCACGAATTGATTTCCTGCTCGGTGTAAACCAGGGTGAAGGGAATCCATTGGATATGGCGCTGCTTTACTTCCTCGGCGTCCTTCAGTGAAAGCGAACCGGAAGCAAGGTTTCTCGGATTGGCATAATCGCCTTCGCTCTCGATGATAAACTGCTCGAAGTCAGTATACGAGATAACGGCTTCGCCACGAATCACGAGATGGCCTTTCTCCTTGATGGTTTTAGGAATACCGCTGATGGCAGATGCCAGATGAGTGATGTTGGTTCCGATATGTCCGTTGCCACGGGTTACAATCTTCGAAAGCTTTCCGTTGTCGTAGGTTACTACAAGGGTAAGACCATCCAGTTTCCAGGAAATCCAGATAGGGCGGTCTTCAGCCCATTTCACCAGGTCGCTCACCAGTTTGGTCTTGGCAAGTGATAGGGCGGCAAATTCGTGTTCTTCCTTCTTGCCCACGATGGTGTCTTCTGAAACCTTGTTGGTAGGAGAGTCGGGCAGCACTTCACCGGTTTCCTCCTCCAGTTTCTTGAGTTGGTCGAACTTGGCGTCCCACTCATAGTCGGTCATCAGTTCCCCTTTGCCGTTATAATAAACGTCAGAAGCCTGGTTGAGTTGTTCAACCAAGCTTCTCATCAATATCATTTTATCTTCCATTGAGTCTTAATAAATTTGCGGTTGTATGGTAAGCTTCTCAAAAGCGAAGCGCATGCCGCGGTTGCCATAGTTGATTCTGCCGCAGATGCTGAATCCCATGCTTGAAAGCAGGCCAATCATCGGCAGGTTGTCGAAATTGGTATCCACCTTGATGCTTGGCACCTTTTCTACTTCGCAGAGACTGTTCACCTTATTAATAAATATACGTGCGAATCCTTCTCGTTGGTATTTAGGGAGAGTGGCGAAGCGATGAATTACATAGTAGTCGCCAGTGGTAAGCCATTTGCCGTCGATGAAATCGTACTGAGGTTCTCCATTGAGAATGACTGCTCCATAGACGGCTATTTCGCCATCCACAGTGAGTACGTAGGCATTGCCATTGTTGATATCTTCTTTTATGTCGTGTTCGGCAGGATAGTCGCTGGTCCATTGGTGGCGGCCAGAGGCAATCATGGAGCGACGAGCTTGGTCGATGATATTCCAGCAAGCCTCAAAGTCCTTGATATATGCAGGTCGAAAATCGGTCTTCATTTCTTTATACATTCGCTAATTATTATTAATCGGGTGCAAATTTAACAAAAAAAAACGAATTAAAAGTATAAACGGAGAAAAAACTGCAAAAATACTGCAATTTTTCCTCCGTTTTCTATCTTAAGTCAAGAAAAAGTCTCGTTTTATAGACTTTTTTCTGCATTTTCATTCATCTTTCTTCAAGGTCATATCTTCCCTTCAAGTACATTAGAGTGCCAGACATTTGTCGAGTTCTGCAATGATGGCATCCTTCTGTTCCTTGATGTGCTGACCGATGAAGACGAGTTTGATCATGCGGTCGCCATACTCCTCATCCCATTCCTTTTCAAGCTGAGGATTGTTCTTGCGGAGTTCAGCAAGCTGGTCGGCTGGCATGGTGGCGAGCCACTGTCCTGCCTGCTTCACGGTTTTCTGCTGTCCTGCCTGCTCAAATACGTAGCACATGTCGCGTTCGTCTGCGAAATAGCAGATACCCTTGGCGCGAACCACGTCGCGAGGCCACTTTCTTGCTACGAACTCATCGAAGAGTGACAGGTCGAATGGCTTGCGGCGATAATAAACGAATGTTCCGATGCCGTATTCCTCCACCTCGCCGCCTTCGTGGTCGTGGTCATGGTCGTGATGGTGGTGGTGGTGATGTCCATGTTCATCATGTTCATCATGCTCATGATGGTGGTGATGTCCATGTTCATCATGTTCATCATGCTCATGATGGTGATGATGCTCGTGCTCGTCTTCATCGTGATGATGGTGCTCGTGCTCATCCTCTTCTTCTTCGTTTTCACCGTTTCTTTCGGCCTCAATCTCCTGAATCCAGCCGGCAGAGGTAGCTACGGTCTGCCAATCGAACTTATGGGTATTGACGATGAGGTCGAGGTCTACATCTCCGTAGTTGCACTCAAAGATTTCTGCCTTAGGCTGGATGGCGCGGATAATCTGCTTCAGATGCTCCAACTCCTTAGGCTCTACTTCTGCCGCCTTGTTCAGCAGGATGATGTTGCAGAACTCCATCTGCTGGATAACGAGTGAAGCCAGATCTTCCTCGTCGATATCCTGCTTCATCAGGTCGGAACCGTTGGCAAATTCATCTTTCATGCGGAGGGCATCTACCACGGTAACGATGCTGTCGAGGCGCAGGATGCCGTTCTTGATGTATTGAGGACCGAGAGATGGGATGGAGCAGATGGTTTGGGCGATAGGAGCTGGCTCGCAGATACCGCTTGCCTCAATTACGATATAGTCGAAGCGCTTCATGTCTACGATTTCCTTCAACTGCTCCACGAGGTCCATCTTCAAAGTGCAGCAGATGCAACCGTTCTGCAGGGAAACGAGCGAATCGTCTTTCTGACCTACCACGCCACCTTTCTCTATCAGTGCCGCATCAATGTTCACCTCGCCGATATCATTTACGATGACAGCGAACTTGATACCTTTCTTATTTGCCAAAATCTTGTTGAGCAGGGTTGTCTTGCCGCTGCCCAGATAGCCTGTCAAAAGCAGGACTGGAACTTCTTTTGTGTTCATACTTATATTATTTGTTGATATTTTCAATGCAGTTGATATTTTCAATGCATGTCATTTTCTGATTAAAATGACGAAAGCGAGGTAGCAAATAATATGCCATCCTCGCTTCCGATATGCTTGTTTTAATATTATTTACGATACTGATCCAAACCCTTGTTCAGGAAATCGAGATAAGCACTTACGTCTTCCTTGAAGCCGAACGAACCGGTAAGAGGGTTTCCCTCGTTGTCTACAGCTACGTAGAAAGGCTGGGCATTGGCGCCAAACTTGCTTGCCTGCAAGTAGCTCCACTTGTCACCGATGGTGCGAAGGGTGCGCTTCTCGCCGTTGAACTCTACTTCCATTGGCTGTGGCAATGGGGTCTTGTCGTCTACATAGAGTGAGATGAGCACGTAGTCCTTTGTCAGTTTGTCAGCCACTGATGGGTCTGTCCATACGGAAGCCTCCATCTTGCGGCAGTTCACGCAACCGAAACCGGTGAAGTCGATGAGCACAGGCTTGCCTGCTGCCTTGGCTGCGGCCATACCCGTCTCGTAGTCCTTGTACTCAGATTCCACGGTCTTGTTGTTGAGGTTGAAATCCTGGGTGTTGATTGGTGGAGCGAAAGCGCTGACAGCCTTGCATGGTGCACCCCAGAGACCTGGAATCATATATACAGAGAATGCCAGAGAGCAGAGACCCAGCATGATGCAAGCCACTGGCATTGGCTTGTTGATGTCACCACCGATGGCGTCTACCTGGAACTTCAGCTTACCGATGAGGTAGAGACCCAAGAGACCGAAGATGACAATCCAGAGTGAGAGGAACACCTCGCGGTCCATAATGTGCCAGCCGTAAGCCAGGTCGGCAACGCTCAGGAACTTCAAAGAGAAGGCGAGCTCAATGAAACCAAGCACTATCTTGATGGTCTCCATCCATGAACCTGACTTTGGAGCCGACTTCAACCAGGATGGGAAGAGGGCGAAGAGGGTAAATGGAAGGGCGAGAGCCAGGGCGAAACCAAACATACCCACGGTAGGAGCGAGCCAGTCGCCGGATGTTACCGTCTGAACCAGCAGCAATCCGATGATAGGAGCGGTGCAGGAGAAGCTGACCAGTACGAGGGTGAATGCCATCAGGAAGATGGAAATCAGACCTGTGGTGCTGGAAGCCTTGCTGTCTACGGCATTTCCCCAACTGTCTGGCAACTTGATTTCGAACCATCCGAAGAAGGAGAATGCAAATATAGCCAGGAGCAGGAAGAGAATGATGTTGAATACAGCACTTGTACTCAAGGCATTCAGGGTGCTTGGACCGGCAATGGCTGTAACGGCAAGACCGAGGACCAGATAAATAATCACGATGCTCAATCCGTAGGTGATGGCATCACGGATACCCTTCTTCTTGTCGTTCTTGGCACGTTTCAGGAAGAAGCTCACGGTCATCGGGATGATAGGCCAGATGCAAGGCATCACGAGTGCGAGCAAACCGCCCACGAATCCGATGATGAAGATATATAGGATGCCATGGCTTGCGATGTCGTTGTTGCCGCCGAATGCCTGCAACTCCTTCACCACAGGTTTCCACCATGCCTTGGCGTCATCGCTGTTGGCTTCTACCGAGAAGGCAGGGTCGATGCTGACTGTGCTGTCCACTTTCTCTGCATTGGCAAGATTTGCCAGGGAGTCGGCCTGTGCCTTAGCCAGTGCTGCTGCGTCAACCTTGTTGGCGTCTGCAGCATTGTCCTTTGCAGCCTCCTTGCCATCTACGGCAGGAGAAGTGCCGCTCTTCTTGATGCTAGCCTCGCTTGGTGGCAGACAGTTCTGCTCGCTGCAGGCACCATATTCCAAGTAAGCATCAATGACATACGTTGGCTTGGTGAACTTAATCTTCTGCACGAAGGTAGCACTTCCTTCGAAGTAGCGCAACTTCATCTCGAAGAGCGGGTCGAAGGTGGAAATCTCTTTTCCCTTTGCCTTTAACTTGCCAACCGGTTCAGCACCTTCCATCTTGTTGACGTTGAAACTAGCGGAGATAGGACCATCTGCACCAAGGCCAGTAGAATAGACATGCCATCCTGGATGAATCTTACAACTAAATACGATTTCTGCCTCCGCTGACCCGTTGGTCTTCAAAGTGCTGGTCACCTTCACGGGGTTTAGCATTTGAGCGTTGGCCAATACTACTGCCAGGAGTAGTTGGAAAATTAATAATACTTTTTTCATGTTATCATAATGTAATTTTGATGCAAAGTTACGAAAATTTAAAGTAATAACGTTCGTCTTCGTGCTTTTGGGTACTACCTTTTATCTTTTTTAAGAAATTATATCGCGTTTTTTGATGATTTCTTTGGATTTTCGCCGTAAAACTCGTAACTTTGCAGGCGGAATGAACAAGAGAACCTTATACATATTCAGTCTTTGGATTGCCACCATCACGGTGTTGCTATCCACGGTGGTGAGCCATCATCACCACATGGACCGTATCTGTATGGTTCAGGAAGAATGCCAGGAAGATGGCAACATCAACGATGAGCATACTGGGCATCATGACCAGGATTCGAATACCGACCGTGGCAACTGCCGTGTGCATCAGATGCACCACTTTGTCACCAATGCCAAGGTAGTGAAGGGCATCCGCAAGTTGCTGGTAGATGAGAGCCATCAGTTTGTAGTCCTGTCTTGTTCTTCTCTTTTAATCCTCCCTCGTCGCTCACTCATTTCTGTGAGATGGCAGCATGTGGCAGCTTCTCCTCTTGCTGAGGAACTGTCGGCTGGCTATAGCAGGCGGGGACCTCCTTCTATTTTATGATTTTATTCAAGTTTGCCACTTGGTTGCAAAAATCGGTTTGAAGATTCGAATGCAACTGAGTTGCAAGGATTTTTGTGTACTTTTGCCAGCGGATTCATGATAAGATCCGTTGTGTGAAATTGTAGTGTAGAATTATAAAATAGAAGGAAAAAACAAACATGAAAAGAATTATTTTAATAGTCGCCGTTACGGCGATTGCCTGGGCTGGATTCGCTTTCTTTGCGAAACAGACCGGTTCTGAGGCTCATGCGCATGAGGAACATGAGCATGAAGAAGTTGATTTTGATCATATTCCGTTGACAGCCAAGCAGGTCAGCACCGTGGATTTGAAGATGGGCGAGGCTGTGGAGCGTGAGATGGATGCCACCATTGATGCGAAGGGTTCGCTCGTACTGCGTGCACAGGCAATGGGCGATGTGGCTTCGCTGATGGGAGGCATCGTGAAAAGCATTTCAGTTAAGGAAGGACAGTTTGTACACAAGGGTCAGGTGGTTGCCACTGTTGAGAATACCGATGTGGTGAGTCTGCAGCGTGAGTACTATTCGGCTGCCAAGGAGTGTGAACTTGCCCGAATTGATATGGAGCGCCAGAAGCTGCTTGCTCATAATGGCGCCGGCATCAAGCGCAGCCTGCAGCAGGCCCAGAAGGATTATCATGTGGCTCATGCCAACATGTTGGGCATTGGTCGCCAGTTGGCACAGATGGGCATTTCTACTGCCGCTGTAGCCAAAGGCAAGTTTACCACAGCGTTCCCGCTGCGTGCACCTATCTCCGGCATCGTGAGCGAGATGACTGCCAGTCTGGGCAGTTATGCTGATATGCAGACTCCTCTGATGAAGATTAGAAACACCCAGGCGGTGGAATGCGACCTCAATGTCTTCGAGAAGGATTTGGTGAAGATCAAGGTGGGCAATCGTGTGACCCTGAACCTGACCAATCAGCCTGGCGTAAAACTTTCAGGAACCGTTTATGGCATGAACCAATACTTTA
>ERZ1026901.1951-NODE-1951-length-10469-cov-2.882754_pt1 | contig 10469 bp, 9 predicted proteins | sample MGYA00380179_ERZ1026901 | MGnify/ENA primary metagenome ERZ1026901 (study PRJEB33269, sample SAMEA4719815) | human gut metagenome | biome: human-associated habitat; feature: organic feature; material: feces | place: Cameroon | collected 2013-10 ...
AAGTAGTCAATGATCTCGCAGTCCCAGCCAAAGCGCTCCACAGCCCGCTCCGTGGCCGCCGCCTGAAGCAACGCGCCGTAATGGTGGATATGATAGAAGGTAACAAGTCCCGCCTTCAACGAAACGACTTCCTTTCCGCAGCTCTCCTGCTCATTTCAGGTCCATGACCACATTTTCCGGGGTCAGCAGATCATCCTCCGCGATCCACGCCTCCACGGGGACCACTTCGAATTCCGTTTCCGTCCGGCGGATCACCACCCGGTCCAGACCCGCATTGATGATCATGCGGCGGCACATAAGGCAGGAGGTGGCGTCATTCAGCAGTTCCCCGGTGGCAGCGTTGCGGCCCACCAGATAGATAGTGCCGCCCGCCATGTCCCGGCGGGAGGCAGAGATGATGGCGTTGGCCTCGGCGTGGACGCTACGGCACAGCTCGTACCGCTCGCCGCGGGGTACCTTCATGGCTTCCCGGGAGCAATAGCCCATGTCCACGCAGTTGGCCCGGCCCCGGGGGGCGCCGTTGTAACCCGTAGAAATGATCTCGTCGTTTTTCACGATGATGGCGCCATAGATCCGCCGCAGGCAGGTAGCCCGCTCCAAGACGGTCTCGGCAATATCCAGATAATAGTTTTCCTTGCTGATGCGATTCATAGACAGCCCTCCCGCCGAATTCTCAAAATTTGATAAAATATTTTATCATACCCGGCTTCGGATAGCAAGAGGGCAGCCAGTCATTCTGCCGTTCTCGCAGGCGGATGACCTCGTTTTTACAGGTTAGGCACCGCCTTCGCCAGCGTCCGGCGGAGGACCGGCGCCAGCGCTGTCACCACAATGATCTTCAGCGTGTCGCCAGGCACATACACCAGCATGGCCGCCAGCAGCGCAGGAAAGGTCTTGGCGGACTGCATGTAAACGTGCAGAATGAGATACATATAGGGAACGCCCACGGCGTAGAGGATCAGATCTCCCACCAAAACCGCCGCCAGAACGTTCAGATAACCGGTGCGGCGGGCTGTCAGCGCGCCGATCACGGCGGCGGCGGGGATCAGCCCCAGCAAAAAGCCGAAGCTGGGCTGAAGCACATAGCCGATGCCGCCGCCCTGGGTAAAGACCGGCAGACCCAGCAGTCCGATGCCCACATAGAGCAGTTGAGAAATGGCTCCCCACTTCCACCCCAGCAGGAGACCCGCCAAGGCGGTAAACAGAAATTGCAGCGTAATGGGCACGGTGCCTGTGGGGATCTGCAAAAATGCGCCGATGGCGGTCAGGGCGGCAAACAGGGCGGCGAGGACCATATTGCGGGTCATATCGTGCTGATTCATAATGAAAAGCTCCTTTTCGGTTTGATGCGCCTAAAGTGTATCAGACGGCGCCTTGATTGTCAACCGTGTTGTAGAATCAGGTTGACAATCAGACGTAGACGCCGTATAGTAACGTTGGAGGGATGTACCATGACGAAGCAAATCGTTCTAAAACTCCTGCGGGAGCATACAGAGGAATTTCTGTCCGGCGAGACCATCAGCCGGCAGGCTGGTGTCAGCCGGGCGGCGGTGTGGAAGGCTGTGGAGCAGTTAAGGCAAGAGGGCTACGGTATTGAATCCGTCCCCAACCGGGGCTACCGCCTGACCCGCGTGACAGCGCGGCTCCGGCCAGAGGAGCTGTCGGAGCAGTTCCGGGATCGTCGGATCGGCCGGGAACTGCTGTGCTTTGACTCCATCGACTCCACCAACAACGAATTGAAGCGGCGGGCAGTCAGCGGCTCCGTAGATGGAACGGTGATTCTGGCAGACCAGCAGACCGGCGGCCGGGGACGCCGGGGACGGAGCTTTGTGTCCCCCGCCGGGAAGGGGCTGTATTTATCGGCGGCCCTCCGCCCCCAGTGCCCACTCTCTGAGATCAGCACCCTGACAGCTTGGACCGCCGTGGCGCTTTGTGACGCGGTGGAAGCCGTCTGTGGCGTCCGCCCCGGCATCAAGTGGCCCAACGATCTGGTGCTGAACCGGAAAAAGCTCTGCGGCATCCTGACGGAGCTGGAATGGGAGGCGGAGAGCGGTGAATTCTCCTGCGTCATCATCGGCGCGGGGATCAACGTCAGTCAAGATGAAGCCGATTTCGGCCCGGAGGTAGCCCCCATCGCCATTTCTCTGGCGCAGGCCCTCGGAACGGCCCCGGACCGGACGGAGCTGGCCGCCCAGGTGATCCGGTCGCTGAATGTACTATATGACGACTTCCCTGCCCAAAACGCCGCCTATCTGGAGTGCTTTCGCCGGGACTGCCTGACGGTGGGCAATCCGATAAAGGTCATCTCCGGCGCGGGAGAGCGCATCGGCACCGCCACAGGTATTTCCGATGACTTTGGTTTGACCGTCCGCTGGGAGGACGGCTCCACGGAGACTCTGACCTCTGGAGAGGTCTCCGTCCGGGGACTGTATGACTATGTGTGATCCCGCCTAAGCGGATTTTCCCCAGATTCAGCCCGTCCAGACAGAAAAAGCCCTCTGCTGAGGTTTTCTCAGCAGGGGCTTTTTCATATCAGATCACATTTGTAATAATCGCCGTCAGCCGCCGTAGAACATTCCTAACAGGTGGGCCAAGTCCCCGGCCTCCAGATAGGTAACGCCGTTGGCGATGAGGCAAGGGCCGGAAAGGTGGAACCCATCCCCCTCCGGAATGGCAGTGCCTTTGACAGCTTTGCTGTCCGGCAGGATGGTGAATACGGTTTCAGTACCATCCTTCACTGTCACGCCGTGCGCCTTATCCCAGGAAACGTCATACCCGGCGGCTTCCGCCACCGCCCGGATGGGCACATACAGCCGTTCATCCCCGTAGGGCCGCCGCAGGGCCGACGGCTCCGCCACCGCGCCGCCGTTGACATATAGCCGCCCGTAGCCGTCCAGAGAAATGCTGCCCTTGTATTCGTAGGGGAACACCAGAACACGGCTGGCCTGCCCCTTGTCATCGGCCCACACCAGAACCTGGGTGCCGGGCAGCAGGTCCTGATAGGTGACGCGGTTGCGGGTGAGATAGGGCGTGATCTGCGCATCCTCCCACACCTGATACGCCGTTCCGTCGGAAAGGGTGATATCCATGCCGCTGCGGTTGGGAAGTCCAACGCTTGTAAGACCATCGGACCGGACGATCACATCGTACTGAGGAACCTTGTAGTCCGCCGGGACATTCACCAGAAGAAGCTCCGGTGTGACCTGCGGGGGCAGACTCATGGTCATGGCAGTCTGCGCCCCCAGCCACGCATAGACGGTGCTGTCGTCCTTGATGGACTTTGCATCTACCGGCTCGCCGCTGATGGCGTCCAGGATCATAACGCCCTCCGTCCACAGGATATAGTCCTCCGTTGGTTCTCCGGTGGACGTGCTCATCAGCAAGCCGCCGTCCTTCTGATGGGCAACGGTTCCCGAGATCACGGTATATTGAGGGTTCGGGACGTAGGCCCCCGCGCCGGTGGCGCTATCGGCTGCCAGAGCGGGGACACAAAGCACGGCGGCGCATAGAGCCGCTGCGATCAGCTTCACAGAAAATTTCATAGATGATCTTCCTTTCTTTCGTCAGGGTCGGAGCCTCCGGAAGAATGCTCCGTTTGCCTGGATAGACGGAGGGCAGCCGGAAAAAGTTCCCACCTTCCGCAAAAATCCCGCTGAAAATTTCAGTGGGATCTTTATCGATCAACTCAGTCTATGACCCGGATAGCGGTGATGACCGGCTGCTGGTCGGCAGGGATGGTGCCATTGCCGTCCGTAGGCTGGGCGGCCTCGCACACAGCGTCCACTACGTCCATGCCGTCGGTCACATAGCCGAAGCAGGCGTACTGGCCGTCAAGGAAAGTGCTGTCTGCGTGGCAGATAAAAAACTGAGAGCTGGCGCTGTCGGGGTTCTGGCTCCGGGCCATGGAAATGGCCCCTCGGGTATGAGACAGCGTATTTTCCACGCCGTTGGAAGAAAACTCGCCCTTGATGGTGTTCTCAGATCCGCCGGTGCCGTTGCCGTTGGGGTCGCCGCCCTGCATCATAAACCCGGCAATGATGCGGTGGAAGGTCAGGCCATCATAAAACCCATCATTGGCCAGATCCATAAAGTTCTGCACGGTCATGGGGGCGGCGTCGCCGTCCAGCTCCACGGTGATGGTGCCATAGTCCTGAATGTCGATCTCCGCATGGTGGGTGCCAACGCCCGCCGTCTCAGCCGCAGGCTTGTCGGCCTTGCTGTCGGTGATGGTGTCCGTATCGGTCTTGCCGCAGGCGGCCAGGCTCAACAGCAGCACGGCAGCCACGCAAGCAGTCAGTAATTTTTTCATAAGGTTCTCCTTTTCAAAATGCAGCCCGCCGAAGGTCATCCGGCGGGCTGTAAGGTGTGTTTACTTCTTGCCCTTCAGGGACTTCATGCGCTGCTCGTGGTTCAAAATAGCCTTGCGCATCCGCAGGCTCTTGGGCGTGACCTCCAACAGCTCGTCGTCCGCCAAAAACTCCAGGCACTGCTCCAGGCTCATCTGGCGGGGAGGCACCAGACGCAGGGCGTCATCAGAGCCGGAAGCACGGGTGTTGGTGAGCTGCTTCTTACGGCAGGCGTTCACCACGATGTCCTCGCCCCGGTTGGCCACACCAATGATCATGCCCTCGTACACAGGGACGCCGGCGCCGATGAACAGGGTGCCGCGCTCCTGCGCGTTGAACAGACCGTAGGTGATGGAGTCGCCGGTCTCGGTGGAGATCAGGCTGCCCATGCCGCGACGGGAAATATCGCCCTTGTAAGGCGCATAGGAATCAAATACGGAAGCCATGATGCCCTCGCCCTTGGTGTCGGTGAGGAAGTCATTCCGGTAGCCGAAGAGACCACGGGCGGGGATCAGGAACTCCACTTTCATGCGGTCACCCACGGGAGTCATCTCCACCAGGTCGCCCTTGCGCTGGCCCAGCTTCTCGATGACGCTGCCCACGCAATCGCCGGGCACGTCCACCACCAGACGCTCAATAGGCTCGCACTTCTTGCCATCGATCTCCTTGTACAGCACACGGGGGGGAGATACCTGGAACTCATAGCCTTCCCGGCGCATGGTCTCGATGAGGATAGACAGGGACATTTCGCCGCGGCCCGCCACGTTGAAGGCACTGTCGCGGTCGGTATCGGAGACCTTCAGGGAAACGTCCTTCAGGGTCTCACGGTACAGCCGGTCCCGGAGCTGGCGGGAGGTGACGAACTTACCCTCACGGCCGGCATAGGGGGAATCGTTGACGGAGAAAGTCATTTCCAGCGTGGGAGCGCTGATCTTCACGAAGGGCAGCGGCTCCACGGCGCCAGGGGCGCAGACGGTATCGCCGATGGTGATATCGGGGATACCGCTCATGGCAATGATGTTGCCGGCGGTGGATTCCGTCACCTGCTTCCGGGCCAGACCCTCAAACTCATAGATGGAAACGGCCTTGGCTTTCTTGGGGGCGGCGTCGGGATCGTGGTAGTTGCACACCATGATTTCCTGATTCTGCTTCAGGGTGCCCCGCTCAATGCGGCCTATGGCGATACGGCCTACGAACTCGTTATAGTCGATGGAGCTGACCAGCATCTGGAAAGGCTGGTCCACATCCGCCTCAGGAGCGGGAATGTATTCCAGAATGGTTTCAAACAGAGGCTTGAGGTCGGTGCCCGCCACGTCGGGAGAGTAGGAAGCGGTACCCTGACGGCCGGAGCAGAACAGCATGGGGGAATCCAGTTGCTCGGGAGTGGCGTTCAGGTCCATCAGCAGCTCCAGCACCTCGTCGATGACCTCGTGGATGCGCTGGTCGGGACGGTCGATCTTATTGACCACCACGATGACCCGATGGCCCAGCTCCAAAGCCTTGGAGAGCACGAAACGGGTCTGGGGCATGGGGCCTTCAGCGGCGTCTACCAGCAGGATAACGCCGTTGACCATCTTCAGGATACGCTCCACTTCGCCGCCGAAGTCGGCGTGGCCCGGGGTGTCCACCACGTTGATCTTCACGTCCTTATAACGGACGGCGGTGTTCTTGGCCAGAATCGTAATGCCGCGCTCACGCTCCAAGTCGCCGGAGTCCATGACACGGTCCACGACCTCCTGATTTTCCCGGTAAGCGCCGCCCTGCTTCAGCATCTCGTCCACCAGGGTGGTCTTGCCGTGGTCAACGTGGGCGATGATGGCTACGTTTCTCAAATGTTCGTTCTGCATATCTGGAACATCCCTTCTTGTTTTTTACCATCAATTGACAACAGTCGGCAGACAGCCCCCGGATCAGAGAAAAACGTCTGTCGGTTCTTGTCAACTGATGGCCTTACAGATTTCACATACAGTCACATATTATAATGCACAGTTTCCCTAATTTCAATGGGAAATTTCACATTTTCCGCCAAAAACGTGAGGTTTTTCTTGTATCTGTGCGTCATAGAAGGACTGACGCTTTTTTGAACAAAGAATTCCAGAAAAAGCAAAACTTTTTTTCGTTTTCGGACATTGATTCCGAAAGAAAGGACCGTATAATGAAATTTACCTCGACGGAAGCGACGCCAGCGCCGCACGTTCCGCCGGGAGTATTGCGGCTCACCGGAGCCGCCAAGGAGGATATCCCCATGTATCGTATTCAAACCATGAACAAAATTTCCCCCGTAGGTCTGAACCGGTTCCCCTCTGAGCTGTATGAAGTCGGGGATGCGGTACAGGACCCCCAGGGAATTTTAGTCCGCTCCGCCAAGCTGTTGAATCTGGAATTCAACCCCGGTCTGCTGGCCATTGCCCGTGCGGGCGTAGGGGTCAACAACATTCCTCTGGACCGCTGCGCAGCGGCGGGTATCCCGGTGTTTTCCACCCCCGGTGCCAACGCCAACGCCGTAAAGGAGCTGGTGATCTGTGCCATGCTGATGGGCTCCCGGGACATTCCCGGCGCCATCCGCTGGGTCCGGGAACAGGCAGCCTCCGGGGTGGATGTCTCCACCGTGGTGGAAAAGGGCAAGTCCGCCTTCATCGGCCCGGAACTTTATAAAAAGACTTTGGGCATCATCGGTCTGGGAGCCATCGGCTCCATCGTGGCCAACACCGCCATCTCTCTGGGCATGGATGTGTACGGCTACGATCCGTTTTTGTCCGTGGATACCGCTTTGCGGCTGGACCGCCACGTTCATGTGGTAAAGGATATCAACGATCTTTACAAGCGGTCGGATTACATTACCATGCACATCCACTATACGGGAAAGACCGCCCACATGATCGACGCTGACGCCATCGCCGCCATGAAGCGGGGCGTGCGGGTCATCAATCTGGCCCGGGGCGAGATCGTAGACGATGAAGCCATGCTGACGGCGCTGGACACCGGTATGGTGGCCGCCTATATCACCGATTTCCCCAACAACCGTCTCCTGACAGCTCCCCACGTCATCGCCATGCCCCATCTGGGGGCCTCCACCCCGGAAAGCGAGCAGAATTGCGCTGCCATGGCGGTGGATACGCTGCGGGACTATCTGGAAAACGGCAACATCCGTTCCAGCGTGAATCTGCCGGAGATGACCATGGACCGCAGCGGCGTTCAGCGGCTGTGCGTTCTGCACAAGAACGTCCCCGGCATGTTGGCGAACATCACCAGTCTGTTTGGCCGGGATGGTGTCAACGTGGAAAATCTGAGCAACAAGTCCCGCGGAGGCTACGCCTATACCATGGTGGACCTTGGCAGCCGGGTGGGTGACAACGTGATCGAGGATGTGCGCCGCACGGCCAACGTGATCCGAGTCCGGTCCTTGGAATGGTAAATTGAACGGTCAATATATAAAAAAGCACGGCTTCCGCCGTGCTTTTTTCTTCTATTTCGTGCAGCGGGCCTTCAGCTGCTCCGCCGTGATAGCCCAGCCCTCGGTCATGTAGGAATCCACCGGAATCTCCGGACAGATCTCTCCCCGATGGTGATAGACGGCCTGTACCATGATCTTCAGCAGCGCCGGGTTCTTCACCAGAATCGGCCCGGTAAGCTGGCTGGCAAAGACGTTACCCTTGTGATACCCCTCCGGGCCGCAGGGTCCCTCGTTGCCGTGGCCCATGTCCATGGAAGTCAGCAGCGGCGTCTCCACGCCGGTAATGACCGAACAGCGGTTGACGAAGCCCACCACCGCGTCCTCATAGAGGTCCGTGTGGCCGTAAACGTCCTCCACGAACCGCTTTTTGTTCTGGACGGCGGTGAAGTCCGCCAGTCCCAGCCCTTCGTACACCTTTCCGGCGTCGTCGGTGATGGTCTTGCCCAGCAGCTCCATAGCGTTCCCGGCGAACAGCATGGTCACACCTGCGTCCGCCGCCGCTTTTACAGCATCCCCCAACTTGGAGAAATTCAGGAGAGCCGCCTTCTGCGCCCGCTCTGTACCTGCGCCCATGTAGACAAAGTCCGCATGGGTCAGATCGGCGTCTCCGCCAAGCTCCACCCGCTCCACAGTGACGGTGTTGCCCAGTTCCTCCAGCGTCCGCTTCAGAATGGACACGTTGGCATAGCTGCCATACAAGCTCATGAGATCCGGATAGAAATGCAGAATCTTCAATTCCATGGCTCAGCCCTCCTTTTTCACATCCGGCAGATTCAGCAACTTGTCCCGGTCAGAGAAGCAGGTGACTACATACAACGCCTCGCTGCCGCTGTCCCGGATTGCTGCTGCCGCGTCCGGGATGCCGGGAATGACTTCCCAGTTCTGAACGCCGGTGAACCGAAACCGTTCCGCCAGATCGTTCCGGTACATACCGGAGAGAATGACCCGCTTCACATGGGGGACATTCAGCTGGTCAAAGTCGATGTCCCACAGCCAGCTTGTCTCGCTGGTGAAATACTTCCGGGACACGGCATCTACGATGATGAGCACCGTGCAGTCCTCGTTGGCGGAAGCGATATAACGGAGGTTCGTGTCGTAGGCGATGGAATTTTCGTGCTTGCTGGTCAGCAGGGTGCCATGGTGCTGACCAAGGGTGAAGGTCTGCATCCGGCCGTTTTTCAGAATGTAGCTGCTGAGGGTGTCCGCAATGGCGGTCCCCCCTACGCCGCATTCCCGGCAGGCGGCATAGGCCGCCAGAATGTTATACACATTGTAAATGCTGCGGAAGGCCAAGGCCACGGTGAACTGCCCGTCCAGGATCAGTTTGCCGTTTTGCAGGTCCAACTCCGTGGCGGCGTAGTCCGGGGCGGGCCGGGCATGACCGCAGCTGGTGCAGCGGTACGCGCCGATGTGGTTGTAGTGGACATAGTCATATTCCATAGGGGCGTGGCACACCGGGCAGTAAGCGCCATCGTGGTACACGCCGGTGGGGGCCTCCATGTCCGTGGCACAGTGGTCCAGGCCGAACCACTTCACTTTTTCATGGCCAATGGCAAAGCAGCTGGACAGGGGATCGTCGCCGTTCAGGATCAGCTCCGTATCGGGGTGGATGGCGGGGAGGATCGCGTCAAACACGCTTTCAGGGTGACCGTTCCGGGTGAGCTGGTCCCGATATAGGTTGGTGATGACAAATTCCGTGGGGTGGAAATACTTGAAGCTGTGGGCAGCGTACCGCTCGTCGCTTTCCAGCAGCAACACATCTGCGTTGACCTTCCCCCCCAAGGTGGCGTGGGTCAGGATCAATGTGGTGACGCCCTCTACCTGATTGGAGCCTTCGGCGTTGTAAATGACATTCTTCCCCTGCCCCCGCAGCACGGTGGCGATCATCTCCACCGTGGAGGTCTTGCCGTTGGAGCCGGTGACGGCGATGATATGTGGCGGCAGCTGTACCCGTTTCAAAATGTCCGGGCAGATCTTCAGGGCAAACTTGCCAGGCATAGAGCTGCCCTTGCCCACCAGCTTTCCTACAAATCGGCCCAGCTTGCAGACCACGATTGCTAAAAATTTCCGCATAGGTATCCCTCTTTCAGCGTTTATTTTCCAGCCAGATCATCAGCGCCGTCAAATCGGCGGGGCTGACGCCGGAGATTCGGGACGCCTGTCCCAGATCCATGGGCCGCACGGCGGAGAGCTTCTCTCTTGCCTCCAGCCGCAAGCCCTGAATGGCGTTGTAATCCAGGTCCGGGGGCAGCTTGTGGCCCTCCACCCGCTTGAATTCCGCCACCTGCTGCAGCTGACGCTTGATGTAGCCCTCATATTTCACGGAGATCTCGATCTCCTCTGCAATATCCGCCGTCAGCGCCGGACGGTTAGGGTCAAAGGGCGCCAACTCATCATAGTGGAGCTGAGGCCGCTTCAGCAGTGCCAACAGAGAACAGCCGTCCGGGGCATCGGCAGTGCCGTGCTCCGTCAGAAAAGCTGTCAACGCCGGGGAGGGAGCCACGCCGGTGTGCTCCAGCCGGTTGATCTCCCACTGGATGGCATCGTACTTTTCCTCCACCGCCCGGAGCCGCTCCTCCGGCACGAGACCGATCTCATAGCCTCGCCTGGTGCGCCGCTGGTCGGCGTTGTCCTGCCGCAGGGTCAGCCGGTACTCGCTGCGGCTGGTC
>ERZ1026901.1953-NODE-1953-length-10455-cov-10.471346_pt1 | contig 10455 bp, 10 predicted proteins | sample MGYA00380179_ERZ1026901 | MGnify/ENA primary metagenome ERZ1026901 (study PRJEB33269, sample SAMEA4719815) | human gut metagenome | biome: human-associated habitat; feature: organic feature; material: feces | place: Cameroon | collected 2013-10 ...
TCATCTACATCATCATCATTGCAATCGGATTCTTCACCGGTCTTCTTTCCGGCGAGAACGGTGCGTTTATCGGATCCCCGCTCTTAAAGGGCCTGATCCCGATCCTGTTCGTTCTGTTCTGTCTCTGCGGTCTTGCATACGGCTTCACAGCTGGTACCTTCAAGAACGCAGTTGACGTCAACAAGGCAATGTCCAAGCAGATGGCTGCTATGGGATCCTACGTTCTGTTCTGCTTCTTCTGTGGACAGTTCCAGGGCTTATTCAACTGGACAAAGCTTGGTACACTCCTTGCGATCGCAGGCGCTGATGGTCTCGAGGCTGCAGGTTTCACAGGCATTCCGCTCTGTGTAGCTTTCATCGTCCTCTGCTCCTTCGTTAACATCTTCGTATCCTCCGGTTCCGCGAAGTGGGCTATTTTCGCTCCGATCTTCGTTCCGATGTTCATGCTCCTCGGTTACCATCCGGGCTTCACACAGTTACTTTACAGAATTGGTGATTCCCCGTTCAACTGCTGGACACCGATGTCTGCATATATCTGGATGATCTTAAGTGTTGCTCAGACAAAGTACGTTCCGGATCTCAAAATTGGTACTCTGATCTCCAACATGATCCCGATGTCCATCGTTCTTCAGATCGCATGGATCATCGTAGTTGTTATCTGGATGATGATCGGACTTCCGTTCGGACCGGGCGTAGGCGTTGCTCTTCCGGCTGGAATCCTCTAATTCAGAGTATAGCAGCTTGCAAAGCTTATTGTGTAAAATATAAAGGCAGAATGACCCGTCGCAAAAGCGACGGGTCATTTTTTATTGCTTATGTATCTCTTTCAGATGTTTCTCCAGAATATCCGCTGCACAGGCTGCAAGCTCTGCGCATGGGCGTTTTTTATAGTAGCTCTCCGTTCTCGCCTCCGGCATCGGATTCGTATCCGTATTGATCCCAGCCAACAGTTCCCGGCAGATATAGCTGCCGTTCTCGTCCTTAAACGCCGTTACAAGCTTCTGAATCCTTTTATAGTGATCCTGCTTCTCCGCTGCCGCTTTCGGGTCTGTATAGCCTTTCAGAGCTCCACAGACCAGTGCCATTCCGCTGACACAGCCACATACCTCCCGAAGTCTTCCGAGACCACCGCCAAACGAGGACGCCAGGCCTGCCGCCATCTCTCTGCTGATCCCCCGCGCCTCCAGCTCGTCCGCAAACGCCAGCGTCACCGCCTGGGAGCAGTTGTAACCTTCCCGGAACAATTCTCTCGCCAGCTCACCTCTCGATTTTAAACAGACTGATCCGTTTTTTTCTGTGTTTTCCACAACCTTTGCTGTTTTTTCCTCTGTCATTGCTATATTCCTTTCCTGTCAAACCATAGTTACAGTTCTGCCATGCGCTTTCTCATCCAGATCAGCATATGGCAAACCAGATGGCAAGTCGCTAATCCTCTGCTTGTTTTTTTTTCAGTCTTATGGTAGAATACTAATGTTATGGCAATGGGCCATCGCCAAGCGGTAAGGCACAGGACTTTGACTCCTGCACTCGAGGGTTCGAATCCCGCTGGCCCAGCGGAAAAGGCTGAATTTCTATTATAGAAATTCAGCTTTCTTCATTTTCGTTGAGTTCATTTTCTATTTCCTGAATCATCTTCAGAATGCTTTCCCGACAGTGTTCCACCGCACCCACGCACACGTCCATATCTTCCTTCAAATCTAACCTTTCGTAAAATACAAAAAAGCCCCAGGAACTGCTTCCCAGGGAATTACGGGTGGATACAGGGATTCGAACCCTGGGCCTCCAGAGCCACAATCTGGCGCGCTAACCAGCTGCGCTATACCCACCATAATATAAAATTCGAAATCGCACTTGATTTCAAATGAGCCTGAAGGGATTCGAACCCCCGACCCACGGCTTAGAAGGCCGTTGCTCTATCCAGCTGAGCTACAGACTCATTATGCTTTTTCGCAAAAGCAAAGCGGGTGATGGGAATCGAACCCACGTATCCAGCTTGGAAGGCTGGTGTTCTACCATTGAACTACACCCGCAGGAAAACTTTTCTATTTTCGCTGACCAGTAGATTATATCTCAGATTCACTCATCTGTCAACAACTTTTTTATCTTTTTTTCGATAAAAATCGGGGTGACAGGATTCGAACCTGCGACTTCCTGGTCCCAAACCAGGCGCTCTAGCCAAGCTGAGCCACACCCCGGGGATTTCGCGAAGCATTTAAAAACAAAAGTTCACTAAATGCGTTTAAAATTATACCGTGGATTGCAAGGAATGTCAACCACTTTTTCATATGATTTCAAAATTCTATGAATTACCTCTCTCCCCGTTCGGGCAGCATTTCTTCTATAGTTAGCTGCATACGCATTTTCTATTGCAGGCAGCTATCTGATTTTATACGAAAAGCAGCTCCGAACTTATTCTTCGAAAGCTGCTTTCTGATTTTATCTGTTTTGTGCCAATTATTTCTATTTCCACCTAATAAAGTCCTGACGGAATATCCCTGTCCTGATCCACGTAACAGACTGTATAATGGGCCTCACCGTTCCGGTCGATCTCCATCAACATATACGACGGCTTTCTTCCGTCCTGTCTCGGATAGGAGAGACTTCCCGGATTTAATACAACAAGACCGTCCTCACAGTACTCCAGATGCGGCTTGTGGGTATGTCCAAACATGACAATATCGGCTTTCCTGGCTCTCGCCTCGTCTTTGATCGTCTCCAGCTCAAAAGATACGCCGTACATATGACCATGGGTCAGAAACGCCCGGTATTTTCCGATCGAGATCTCCTTCTCCCTGTCTGTCTGGGAGAAGAAATCATTATTTCCGCGCACCACATGGATCACGCAGTTGTCATTATTTACCCATTCCTTAAAGTTGACCTCGCTGCCCTCGGTATCACCCAGGTGGATCAGCATATCAAATGGGGATTGTTTCTCGATAATTTCCCTGAGATTTCCATCTCTTCTGTGGGTATCGCTCACGATCAGAATTTTCATACATTATTCTCCGATTTCTTCTGCAAGACGTTTCTTCATCGCCCGAAGCGCTTTTCCGCGGTGGCTGATAGCATTTTTTTCATCCATGGTAATTTCCGCCGATGTCTTTCCGTACTCCGGCAGCATCAGGATCGGGTCATAGCCGAATCCACCTGCGCCGGCTGGTTCATGGGCGATCACGCCCTCCATGGTTCCTTCCGCCGTGAGTGTCCTTCCATCCGGCAAAACAGCCGCGATCACGCAGACGAAACGCGCGGTGCGCTTTTCCTCCGGAACACCATCCAGACGATGGATCAGGTTCCAGTTTTTAATTTCATAGGAAGTTTTTTCTCCCATATAGCGTGCGGAATAAACACCCGGCTCCCCATTCAGTGCGTCGATCACAAGACCAGAATCATCTGCCAGAACGATCCCGCCTGTCTTCTCCCACACAGCTTTTGCCTTAATTAACGCATTTGCTGCAAATGTATCTCCATCTTCAACAATATCAATGTCAACACCGGCTTCCTTCATGGACAGGATCTCCGCCCCGAGGTCTTTTAAGATCTCACGGATCTCCCGCATCTTTCCGGCATTGGATGTCGCAAAAACAATTTTATGCTCCATGCTTCTCTCACTTTCCTTTTTTTCGGCTGTAGGCTTTCAGGCACACATTGCATCCCTTGGACGTCTCCGTCCGCTCCCACACAGAGCCATCAAAACTAATATACCCCTCGCCGTCGCTTATGTCAACATTTCCGGTACGTCCGCTCCCGGCGTACTCCACCGCCACCGGCTGAGTCATACCCTGCGTGCGGATCCTGACTGTCACAGCAAATATTTCTCCCGCATCCAGTGTCCGGGGCTTTTCAAGACTGACCGTATAAAATCCCGTGTCCGTCAATACCCCGGATGCCAATACTTTTCCACTGTCCGTCTGAAATTTTTCATTGTTTTCCACATGTTCACGGAAGCTGTCCCCGTCAAACACATATACCTCGTATTCTGTATCCGGCGCAGTGGCATAAAAGCCCACTGCCTCCAGAGTCTCATCAGACTTTGCCGTATATACATTGGTCATCCAGGCCTCTGGCTCACCGAAGCCCATCTGCCCGGTCCAGCCACAGAGGTCACTCTGGTAATTCCGGTCATAATTCTCTGCAGATTCGATGCCGCAATATGTGATACCGCTCTCCGCGATGCGGCTGTCCTCGTAGGACACATGGAAAAAGCCGCCGTCCCCAAAGGACTCGCCCCAGCTGTTCACGCAGAGGAATGCGCCGTCCGATTCCGGTGCCGACGAAAATCTCTCTCTGGGATAAGCATCATCCCAGCCGATGATCACCGTATCATGGTTCGGCTCCTCACTGCCTTTGTAGCAGACATTTCCATCACCGCCGCGGTTTTCTGACGGGAGATAGATGGAGGTCTGGACACCTCCATACCGGAGGACCGCCCGCTTTACCGCATCGTAATCCTTTTCCGGCAGGATCCGGATCTCCTGAACATGGCAGACCGGTTCCAGTCCGTCCGGTGAGGTGCTGTCCCCATAGGGATCTTCCGTCTCAGGGACAGGACCCTGCCAGGCTAAAAGATACGCCATCGCCATGCTGTAATCGCCGCCGGAGTTCTGGCTGATCCTGAAGCTGTTGTGGATCGACATATGATCTGCCGAGAGCGGCACCGCCATGGATCCCGGCATGGAAGTCTCCACCGCCTTCAGTGCTGCAAACGCCCAGCAGGTGCCGAGATCTCCCTGATCGGAGACCGTGACGGTACGATGATCACGGATATCGTAGGACGACGGAAGTTCCGCCATGTCCTGATCGGTAACCGGTTCCGTTTCCTGCACTGCTTCTGTTTCCCGCATCGTTTCTGTTTCCCGCATCGTTTCCGGTACCGGTTCTTTCTGTTTTTGTTCCGCTTTCTGCTCTTCCGGTTCAGAACTTTCTTTCCCTACAAGGCTTTGTTCCTCCCCGCCTGCCAGGTCCATCGGTTTCTGTCTCACTGTATACAGGGCAGCAAGCGCCGCCACTGTCAGGATCACAGCCACCACCGGAAGACGGCTGGATCTTCTTTTCTTCCGCCTTCGGCTTCTCATCGATCCTCACGTTTTCTCGGCGGCTTCGGTCCTAAGAACTGGTAGAAGTAGGTCTTCATCATACCATTGTAGATCTTCCGGTTCTTATCTGCCTTGCGGCCGATATACCGCTCGGTATCCTCGTAGGCCGTGATGATATAGGCCGACCAGGAATCCAGTGCCGCGAACCGCTCACCGATGGTCTTATATAATTCCGGCAGGTTCTTCTTCTCTTCGATTCGCTCACCGTACGGCGGGTTCGTGATCAGGAATCCGTACTTTTTCGGGTGGCTCAGCTCGCTGACAGACCTCTGCTGGAAATGGATCAGTTCATCCACTCCCGCCGCTTTTGCGTTTGCCCTCGCCGCGCGGATGATATCACCATCGATATCATAGCCCTGAATATCCGTCTGAACGGAGAGATCCACGAGATCGTTCGCCTCATCCATTGCGTCATACCAGCATTTTCTCGGGATCAGATGTTTCCAGTCCTCAGAAAGGAACTCCCTGTTCATTCCCGGTGCCATATTTGCCGCGATCATCGCCGCCTCGATCGGGAAGGTGCCGCTTCCGCAGAACGGGTCCACGAGGATCCGGTCGCTCTTCCACGGAGTCAGCATGATGAGAGCCGCCGCCAAAGTCTCTGTGATCGGCGCTTTACTTGTGAGCGTGCGGTAACCGCGCTTGTGCAGGGACTCACCCGTCGTATCAAGAGCCACCGTCACCGTATCCTTGTGGAGGAAGACACGAAGCGGGAAGCTCGCACCGTTCTCCGGGAACCACTCGATCCCGTACGCCTTTTTCATCCGCTCCACCATAGCCTTTTTCATGATGGACTGGATATCTGATGGGCTGAAAAGCTTACTCTTGATAGAAGACGCCTTCGCGACCCAGAATTTCGCATCCTTCGGAAGGTATTCCTCCCACGGAATCGCCCGGGTTCCCTGAAACAGGTCCTCAAATGTCTCTGCATGGAAGCTGCCGACTTTCAAGAGTACGCGCTCTGTTGTTCTGAGGAAAATATTGGCACGGCAGATCGCCTCCGCATCGCCGATAAACGTCACACGGCCATCCTCCACCTGACTGACCTCATATCCGAGATCCTGGATCTCCTTTTTCATGACTGCCTCCAGACCGAAATGGCATGGGACGATTAATTCAAATGTATTCAATCTGATTTTCTCCGTTCTGATGTATCGTGTAACTGCCGACGATCCGCGCAGTTACAATATTGTTTAGTTTCACGCCATCCGGACTTTTTCACCAGATGGCTGTATTCCATTTAATTTTAAGGGTTCGCGCTCTCTCTGTCAATCCCCGCCGGATAGATCCGCTGCTTTACGGAAATGTCTGTTACTTTTCACGGGTAGGAATTTTCTGAACTGAAAATTCCTTATGATACCGTTATGACCGCGGATGTCTTACTCTTTACACGTCACATAATATTTTCCTCTATAATAATAAAGGCCTCCAAGCGCATTCACTGTGTCATACCCGCGCCCCGCAAGTTCTCTCGCTGCCAGAAGGCTCTGACCCCCGTAGGCGCAATAGATAACCACAGGGCGGTCTTTTGAGATACAGCTCTCCACTTCGTCCAGCTCTTCATAAGGCAGGTTTACAGCCCCCAGAAGATGTCCCGCCTCATATTCCCGCTGTTCCCGCACATCCAGCAATGTGAATGTCCGCTCCCCGTCCAGAAGATGCTCCAACTGCTGCATTGATATCGTCCGAAACATATACCTTCTCCTGAAACATATCCTTAATGTAAGGTATGCCGGGCGGCCCGGACAGGTTCTATGTACACTGTTATACAAAAAGAAGGTGCCTTGGCACATTCTCGCGCCTCGCGCGGTCGCTTGCGACAATCTACATCTTCGAGCGAGTGCGCATCTTTTGCACGTTAGTGCCTTTTTATGCAACAGGGAATTCCTCGGAATTTCCGTTGCATAAAAACAGCGGCAGGTTCTATCCTGCCGCCGCTTTCATCATGTTCTGCGAATGTGTGCTGTCTTCACATCCGCATCTTTTTATCTCTTGCAGTTTCTGCCATTATCCATAGAGTCCCTGGAACTGTTTCTTGTGCGATTCTGGCTGCTGTTTTCAGAACGGTTCTGGCTGTTTCTGCTCTGATTCTTTGTCTTATCGTAGGTCTCAGACTCGCTGCTCTTCATGTTGTCGTCCATATCATAGCTGTTTCTTGCCATTTTTTCGTACCTCCTAGAGTGGTTTTCATGCCGCGGACATTTTCCGCCGCTGCATCCTCTATTATGGTCCGTTCCTTGACGATTATGCAGTTTCCCCAAAAAGAACTTTTAATTTTTTCATGCAGTGGAAAAACGCCGGGATCAGGAAGGCATCCGCGAAGATCCACGCTAACGGGCTCGCAAAGCATGCCGGAAGGAATCCGAAGACCGGAACGAGGCAGAATCCCACGAGAGATCTCGCCGCCATCTCGCAGACACCCGCAAGGATCGCAAATGTAGAAAATCCCATTCCCTGGATCGTAAAGCGCACCACATTTACAAAGGTAAGCGGAATATAGAACATGCTGTTTCCAATGAGGAACATCGCAACGCGCCCAATGATCTCCGTCTGATCCGCATCCATAAAGAGCAGCGCAATGTACTTTCCACCGAAGAACAGGATCACAAACGCAATCAGGGAGTAGACGATACCGATCAGGCTTGCCGCCTTCAGCCCCTCCTTCACACGGTCAAGCTTCTTTGCTCCCACGTTCTGTCCCGCGTAAGTCGCCATGGTTCCACCCAGAGCATCAAACGGACAGCAGAAGAACATGCTGACCTTGCTTCCCGTAGAAACAGCCGCAACCGCCATAGAACCCAGAGAATTTACCGCAGTCTGGAGCACAACACTGCCGATGGCCGTGATGGAATACTGAAGTCCCATAGGAATCCCCATGCCGCAGAGTGTGCCGAGCATGCGTCCGTCCGGCTTCCACTCTCCGTCTTTCATATGAAGGATCGGATAGTGCCGGATCATGTAGATCAGACAGAGCACTGCCGAAATTCCCTGCGAGATTACCGTAGCCAGAGCCGGTCCGCCAACGCCCATGCCGAGTCCCAGGATCGTAAAGAAATCAAGACCGATGTTCAGGAGGGACGATAACAGCAGAAAGTAGACCGGGGTCTTGCTGTCGCCGAGGCTGCGGATAATTCCCGCCAGCATGTTATAAAGGTAAGTGACCGGAATTCCAAGGAAGATCACAAAAATATAATCATATGCGCCCTGAATAATATCCTCCGGCGTATTCATCCACTGTAAAATATTCATGCAGAGTGCACCTACGACCGTCGTCATGACCACCGCGAACACCGCTGAAAGCCATCCGGCATTCGCCACGAACTTTCTCATTCCCTTGTAATCTCCCGCGCCGAACTTCTGCGCCACCGGAATCGCAAATCCGCTGCAGGCACCGGTACAGAAACCGATGATCATAAAGTTGATCGACCCCGTCGATCCAACCGCCGCCAGAGACGATACTCCCAGACATTTTCCAACGATGATCGTGTCTACCATGTTATAAAACTGCTGAAAAAGAAATCCCAGCAGCATCGGAACCGCAAAGCTTAAGATCAGCTTCATTGGCGATCCGACTGTCAGATCCTTTACCTCACTTTTCTGCATATGTAATTCTCCTGTGTCTGTTTATTTGATTTCATATCTTTTATGACTCACGGGTTTCTAATGAACTTGATGTATTATAAATCAGGGTTTCCGAAAAATATAGACATCAAAACACCGAAATTGTGGAAATTTTTTTCGCTTTCTTTCGTCAAAAATGCCTTTTCTTCGTTTGGCGCTTTACATTCTGCATCATTCATGATACTGTAATGGCATCAGAGCGCCAACCGCCCTGAAAATCAAACAAACATGCAGAGTAGACGTGTGCGCGTCAAGTGCCCGCCAGACAGGGAGTTGCTGGCAGGACGAAGGGATTTTCCCGCGGTGCACATATCGCATCCCGCTGCATCAGAAGATAGCTCCGTATATTATCTCCTGTTGTGGTCCGAGAATCTGCAAAGGAGGTATTTTTTTATGCAAAAAAGCTCAAGCGACCTCTTTTCCAGGATCTTTGAATCATCCCGTGAATTTAAGAAGGTCACCACCATCACTACCTGCGCCATGTTCGGCGCACTATCCGTTGTACTTGGATACTACTCTTTTAAGATCACACCAAACTTAAAGATCGGCTTCGGTTCGATCCCAAATATGCTGGTGGATTATCTGTTCGGCCCGGTCGTCGGCGGATTATTCGGCGGCGCTATGGATGTGATCAAGTTTATGTTAAAGCCGGACGGCGGATTTATGCCGGGCTTTACATTCAACGCGATGCTTGCGGCATTTATCTACGGCCTGTTCTTCTATAAAAAGAACCTTTCCCTGCCGCGGATCCTCACAGCAAAGCTCGTGGTGATCATTCTCTGTAACATCATCCTCGGAACCTACTGGCTGACGCTTTTAAACGGAAAAGGATTTTTAGCGATCCTGCCGGCCCGCGCCATCAAGAACCTGATCCAGTGGCCTGTGGACTCCCTGATCTTTTTCCTTGTGGCAAAGACGTTGGAACAGGCCGGCGTGTTTAAGATCATCCTTCATGCCGGAAACCGCCAGCAAAGATAGTACGCAAAAGTGCCCTCAGCAGCAATCCTCAAAAATCTGCTGCAAAGGGCACTTTTTTAATCCTTTTTATCCTTTATCCAATTTCAGGTTAGTCACCAAGTACATTCACGATCCTCACCGGTGTACGGTAGTTCCATCTGGAAACCTTAATCCCGGTTCTCTCTGTGGAGGCATGTACGATCTGTCCATTTCCGATATAGAGCGCAACATGGTTGATCCTCTTTCCGGAACCATAGCTGATAATATCACCCGGGCGCATCTCGGAGCTGCTTACCACACGACCCATGCGGGACTGTCCGCCGGAAGAATGCGGGAGCTCTACGCCTGCTGCGTGACGCATTACGTAGGATGTAAATCCGGAACAGTCAACACCGGTATTCGGATTTGTTCCACCGTATTTGTAACGGTTTCCTACAAACTGAAGTGCATATGTAACAATCTCGGAGCGGAGGTCATCCTCAACATCGACCTCTGCCTCTAATACTTCCTCGTCATCTGCATTTTCCTCATCTGCTTCTTCTGCCTCTGCACTGTCAGCTGCGGTATCGTCTGTGTTTTTCTCTTCAGAACTCTCTGTCGTTGTCTCTGTCTGCTTGTCCTCTTCTAACGGATTTCCGTTTTCATCGAGGTGGATGATCGTTACTACTTTTTTATTTTCATTCACTGCAGTCTGCTCATCCGCGAAGGAAACGATCGGAAGCGCTACGGTTAAAGCCATACATAAACAGGTGATCTTTAAAGTTCTGAAAAGTTTATTTGT
>ERZ1026901.1954-NODE-1954-length-10450-cov-17.877633_pt1 | contig 10450 bp, 9 predicted proteins | sample MGYA00380179_ERZ1026901 | MGnify/ENA primary metagenome ERZ1026901 (study PRJEB33269, sample SAMEA4719815) | human gut metagenome | biome: human-associated habitat; feature: organic feature; material: feces | place: Cameroon | collected 2013-10 ...
GGTATCGGTTTCTATAATGGTGAGACAATCAATAAGTTCTTCTATGTAATGGAAGGCTGCTGTCACCTTGAAAGTGCCGTCAAGTTCATCCTGCAGTTCCACGAATCCCTGACGTTGTAGGTCGCCTATCAGCTTGTCCATTTTCTCATCGTTGGTTTTGAGGTCGGTATAAAGGTGACGTGCCTTTTCCTTTAGTTCTATGTCGCTTGAGAACTGCTCCAGGATATTCGATTTGCGGAATGTGAATCCTGACCCGAATGCAGTGTTAAAGGTTTTGAGGAAGTCAATCCTGTCTATCCATTCTGCCATTCGCTGTACCTTGTCCGCCAGTTCCACCTTGTTCTCCGATCGTGAGAAATAATAATATCCGTTGCCGCCTTCAAGCAGAAAGCCAATTCCGCTGAAGTAGTCTTGGTATTGCTGAAAGTCATCTTCTATGGCATCATAAAGGTTAGAGATTTGCTGTGAGACGGAGTTTTGCGATATAAATCCACCTCTGCTCAATATGTCGAATATGTCTTTGGTATAACGCATAAGTGTCAAGCTGTTTTAGGATAAATCAATGGAAATTCAATGTTGCCATGTCGGCTATGTTCTTCGCTTATGAAAAGCTCGTCAAAATATTGTGCGGCAATCTGGCAGAACAACACCAGTTTTTCTTCTTCCGTCATATTCTTTCTGTATCCGGAATAGTTCATTACGAAGTGGAAGAGATTGTCGCCCGAAGCCATGAATGCCGTTTTCACCTCACTTACGTCTACCATCTGCATCACCTGTTGCTGTTCGGTAAGTTCTTCCTTGGTGAGCGGTTCTGCCAGATTGCCTTTGCGAAGGCGGTCGTTGCTTTTTCCTTTCGCAACGTTTTGCAATATCTTCAGTCCGAGGTCTGTTGTCCGGAGCATCGATAGCGACACCTTCAGCGTATATCTTGGGCGCGGCTCCATCCATACCGGATTCCTTACGTCCATCTTCGCCTTTAGGTCGGTGTTGGTTTCGAGCAGCATCTGGTCGCGCAGATACTTCAGCTTCTGCACTTTTTCGAACAGTCGGTTCTGATATTCTATTAGGTTGAGGTAGTTGATAATCTGCCGGTCGAGTTCGAGGAGGTTGTGATACACCTCCCTAAGCTGTAGTTTCACGTCCGTCACCGTCTCCTTCAGTCCCACGTCCATTGCCATCATGAAGAAGGTGGCTTGTTTCTCGTCTATCACCCTCTCGCATTCGTTGATCAGCACGGCTATGTCCTTTCGCTTTTCATCAAGGTTCACCAGTTTCTTCTTCTTTACTGCGAAGGTAGGTTCGTTCTTGTATGTATTGTCGATGTTTCGCTTTAAGTCGATAACGTTTCTTAATGTGGTAAGAGCTATATTGCGCAGGATGCGCTTCACGTCCTTCAGGTATCCGTACTTGCGTGTGGGGCTGTTCTCGCTTTGATAATAGTCGATGGCGGCATTAAGATTGCCGATGCTCTCCTTTACGCTCGCCACGTTTATCTCCTCGTTCACTTCGAGCACTTCTTCAAAGAACTTCATGTACACATCCTCCAATTCCACGAAGTCGCCGTTCTCTCTGATTACTCCGAATCTGCGCAGAAACTTCAGACTCTCGTCCTTCTTGGCTGCCATGTCGCGTGCCACATCATAACGGAACGACAGTCGCTTGCGGTCCTGAAACAGTCCGCTTAGAAGTTTGCGTTCTCTGTCAAGAGCGCGTATCAGTTCGTCAAGTGAATGGAAGTGCGATAGTGTGTCCATTGTTTATGAAGTTAGTTATTTTGCTTACAAAGATAGTTATTTTCGTTCAGATATAAGAAATTAGTGGTATCTTTGGTGGAAAATTACAATGGTTATGTCAAAGGCAACAATAAAGAAACTTCTTCGGTCAATGTCGAAAGAAGAGATAATAGAAATGGTGATTGAAATGTATGATGCTCGCAAGGAAGCAAAGGATTATCTGGAGTATTATGCAAGTCCTGACGAGAATAGCAAACTCGAAGAGTACAAGGATATTATTCGTGAAGAGTTTTATCCTGAGGGACGTCGTGAACCAAAGACGCGTTTTTCGGTATGCAGAAAAGCTGTAGCTGATTTTAAGAAACTAAAGCCGTCTGCCGATGCGCTTGCAGAACTGATGCTGTCGTATATGGAATATGCCATTGAATTCACATACGACTATGGTGATATGTGGGAGCAATATTATGATTCTGTTGAAGGCAATTTTGACAAGACTGTGCAGTTTATTGCTAAAAACGGTTTGTGGGAAAAGTATGACAAGCGACTTCAGCAGTGTGTCAAGTGGGCGAGCGTATGTGGCTATGGCTTTGCCGATGGTATTGATGACATATACGAGGAGGCAAGGTCGCGATATGGATACAACCAAGCATAAGCACACTTGCATGATACCAAAAGATATGGATACATACGACTTGTCGCGATTTCTTACAGCTCAGGATTCTTACTCACAATATAAGACGGCTCTTGAGGAGATTCGAAACGGGCGTAAAAGGAGCCATTGGATGTGGTTCGTTTTTCCTCAGTTAAAGGGGCTGGGACACAGTTATAATGCTGACTATTATGGTATTGCAGGTGCTGATGAGGCTCGGGCTTATTGGCAGCACCCCGTGCTCAGAGAAAGATTGCGAGAGATAACGGATGCTCTGCTTCTGTTTGATGGCTTGTCGGCAAAACAAATCTTTGGAGATGTAGACGCAATGAAACTTAGGTCGTCGATGACTTTGTTTTGGGAGGCTACGAGGGAAGGGCTGTTCCGTAAGGTTCTTGATAAGTATTATGAAGGGAAAATGTGTGACAAAACTTTAGAAATGCTTTGATGCAATGTATTTGTTTTTTCTTTACAACTAACTTTTGTGGCAGTTTGTGATTAACTTTAAGTTTTATTCTGAACAAGAAACAACAATAAGGCGTACAACCTTAATCTTTACTAATTTTGGTTGTACGCCTTTTTCGGTTGTCATTGAATTTGTTTATTTCGCAGCTTTTGTGTTTTAACGAACCACCACTTTCTTTCCGTTGACAATGTAGATGCCTTTAGAGGTTGGAGTGGTTATGCTGCGGCCTTGCAGGTCGTACCATACTGGTATGGAAGCGTCATCGTATTTGATGCTTTCAATGCCCGTCGGGTCTACATAGTTGTGCTTGCTGTAGTAATAGTGGCACACGTTGCGATTGCCGTCGGCTGCTGTCTCAACGCTCTCAAGTAGATAGTCGGTGCCGGGGAGATACTCGTAGGTGATGTTTCCACCCTTGCTGTAGATTTCCTCAATCAGTCTGCCGTCGTCGTCAAGACGGTATGTTATTGTACTTACTATGGTCTGATTGCCGTTGTAGGTGTCGGCAACGATATTGCCATCCTTGTTATACACCCTCTGGGCTTCTGTCGGCCCCCAGGCAAGTTCCCAATCGCCCTTGTCCGTGTTCCAATCATAATACCATATAGCTTCAGTTGAAACAGCCTCCGCATCTTCGTCGTTTTCTCCTTCGAGAGGCATCAACGGGTCGGTATAGTTATATGCCGGATTAGCAGGAACGGATGCGTTGCTTGCGAGAGTCTGTTGATAACCACCGCCTGTCACGACGCCATCGGTCACATTGTAGTTTCCATTAGTATTCCATACGCCATCATTGTTTTCTATATAATGAGAACCGTCGGTCATATCATCGATAAACTTCGGTGTTGTAGCAGCACGCGTTGCGAGACGCTTTCTGGCTCTTGCATTGCCCCTCTCGTTTTCCTTGGTCCACGGACCATCCCAACCGTCGCCCGAATATTCAGCCTCGCCAGTCCATATACCTTCCTTATTATACAAGTATTCAATCTTGTTGAAGTAGTTTTCGGTGATGCCATGGTCTATTTTCCATGCCAAATGTCCATCGGCGTTATATCCTACTCGTGTCTCGCCGCGGTCGGTCTGAGTTGTCGGATTGTTGCCATCGGGTCCGGACGGTGTACAAGTCTCCGTCCATGTACCTCCAGTGAGTTGTCCGTTGGAGTTCCACTCGTATGTACTCTCACCCTTATCACCATTGTCGGCATAATAGTAAGATGAGGTTTTTATACGTCCAAACTGCAGAAACTCGTCCTCCGGATATATCTGATTGCCACAGCTTAATTCGGCAATAGCTTCACGCAGCGAGAGTGTCTTTGCATAGTCGTCGGCATAAGTGTATTCACCCTTATATGATACTTCCGATGGTGATTCGTTGTATTCGAAAGAGGCTAACAGGCGACCGCGATCGTCCCATGTGTAAGTATGAGAAGTATAATCGTACTTTACTTCGCCAGTTTCGTCATAGCCACGCACTGTCTCCTTTATAGGTCGTGTGCCGTCAGCGTTGAGTGTGAATTCACTTTCAGACGATTTCCACATTTTTTTCTCTATACTTCCTACCTGGAGTTCCATAGATCCTCTGCAGACGTATTCCCGTTTGTACAGTTTGTTGTTTTCAGTTTGCCATACTATCTTACGGAATTCATCAACATACAGATCGTTGGTATTCATCGTGTAATGGTAATCATCTTGTCCTTTTGCCGTAAGATCATACAAAAGTCGACCTCTCTCTATGCTGGTGTAATTTGTATTGTCGGCGTATCTGTCTACCGGTCCGGAGTATTCTCTCTTCTTATAGCTGCGTATGAACTCCATACGATTGTAGCTGTCATATCCATACAGGATTTCCTCCACGCGGTTGCCCCACTGGTCGTAGGCGAATGCCTCACTTATATGAGTGGTGCTGTCAGGGTATTCCTCATAGTAGCGCTCCCATGTCGTGTCGCCTATCACTTCCACTTTGGCTTTGTTCTTCTCAGTGGTCTTGTTGCCAGCCTTGTCCACATTGAAGCTTGTTCGGGCTGTACACTGTCCGGCTGCATTGAACACATACTCCTGGCGATACGAGTTGTCGGTGTTGAGCACCCACTGTTCCGCCTCCTTTCTGTATTCCATGACCGACGTGATATATCCATACTCGTTGTATTGATATATCTTCTTGTGAGTGTCGCTTTCCACTCTGTCGAGCAGCGTAAGCTCAGTCGTTGGCTTTACAGCCTTGATTTTTCTGATAGGCACATTGTTTTGTGCCGCTGCAGGAGCTGCCTGCAGAAGCATTGCCGAGGCAATAGCAAGTAATAAGGTAGAATTTCTCATATTACATCGTGTATTAAGTTTTGATAAATACAATTACTTCTGTCCGGCACCGGACTACAACACTCACAGTATTCCCATACGATAAACGGTTCCGATGAGCTGTGCGATGTTTCGTGATTTCGTCTTCTTGAGCAGTTGTCGGCGATGATACTCCACGGTATGGGGAGATATGAACAACTTTTCCGAAATCTCTTTGCTGCTAAATCCTATGGCGAGCAGACTTAATATCTCCTTTTCGCGGTCGGTGATACTGTCCTTTATATCGGTATTCATGTAGCTGGTATTTGATAATGAGTACACTGTTTTGATACAAAGGTATAGAAAAATAATAGTAAATATAGTCCTTTAAACACAGTAACCCCTTACCAAAAACTAAAAACTATTGTTTTCGGTAGGGGGTAAGCTATGGTTTTCCGTAGTAGGTCGAGCCACTGTCCGACCTACATAAAACGCTTTATAAAAACCCGAAATCAAATGTTTGCCTTCAATCCCAATTCCGTTGCCCGGCTAATCATTTCGGCAGCGTTGGCTACATTGAGTTTCTGCATGATACGACGGCGATGAAACTCCACGGTATTGGCACTGATACCAAGCCTTGAAGCCATTTCCGCGGCAGACAATCCCATTGCCGTGAGACCGACTACCTGCTTCTCACGGTCGGACAAACGGTCGGGGTGGCGCTTCAATGAACTAAGCAGTCGGAAGAAGGTTGGACTATAGTAGCCTTTGCCGGCACAAAGACTCCTTACTGCCATGAGCAGTTCGGACGCATTGTCGCTCTTCATCACCACCGCCTCGGTGTCCATATCGGCTATCTCGCCTACCGACCATGGTTCTTCGTGCATGGTATATATCACCACCTGTGTAGCTGGCTGAACGTTGCGGACGTGACAGATGAGCATGGAACCGCTTTCGCCGTTGAGGTCGAGATCGGTTATAAGGATGTCAACTTTATGTAGGTTGAGCATCTGTTCAGCCTCCCCCACCCCTGCTGCATCCATGATATTGGCTTCGGCAAACGACGAAGCCAGCAGGGCGTGTATGCCCTTGAGCACTATGGGGTGGTCGTCGACGATGAGTATTGTCATTGTTTTCAAATGGTTAAGGTGTGATTATACGGTGGTGAGTCGGTAAGTGAGCGTCAACCTATGGCACATGTCAGCCTCATCGACAGTAAGCTTTGCGCCGATGCGGTCGGCACGTTTCTGCAGCGTCTGCTGTCCTATGCCATGGTCGGAGGTGTGCCTGCCGTCAGCCGGACGGGTGCCTATGCCGTTGGCAACGCATACGTTCAGGTTGCCGTCGTTGACGGTCAGCGATATGTCTATGCCACTATGGTCGCCATATTTCATGGCATTGGCTGTCGACTCCTGAATGATGCGGTAAATCTCGTAAGCCACCTGTTGCGGCAGACTGCCCCAATCGAACGCAGTGTCGATATTGAGCGAGATGTCGCGACTGCCGTTACGGCTGATGGCGGCTACATACGAGCTCACCACAGCGTCGAGTGCGAGCGTCGAGAAACATGGAGGCATAAGTTCGTGCGACAACTGGCGCACATTGCGCCAAACGTCGTCGAGATACTGCTCGGCATGAACGCTGTCGGTGGCGAGCAGCAGTTTGGTGGCGAGAATGTCGTTGCACACGCCGTCGTGCAGATCCTTGGCTATGCGCTCACGCTCGCTCTCGAGTCCGTCGATGTAGCTCTGCTTCTCGTGCAGCAACGCCCGTTGTGCGGCGATGCGCCTGCGATAGAGCATGATGCCAACCACTGCCAGCAGCAATACTACCGCCACCACGAGCCACAGCACTTGGTTTGCCTTCTCGGCAGTCTCGCGTCTGGATTCAGCCAGCGCCGTCTCCGTCTCCAGAGTCTTGTATTTCACCGTGAATTCGCTCATACTTTTCTCTATGTCGCTTTGCTTTACGGAGTCAAGCACGGCAAAGGCACGGTTCATGAACGAGAGCGCTTCGGCATTGCGATGCATGTTTTCGAGACACAGGGCTTTCATGCGCAGCATCTTGTCAAGCGGCATTGCCTGGTTATGGGTGCCGCTGGCGATGATGCTATCCACAAGTGTGAGCTGCTCGGCGTATCTATGCTGCTTGCCAAGAAGACCCGCCTTGATCTCAAGAATGCCCAAAACTCCGTTGCTGCTGGCAGCCATTCCGTCCATCACACGGTCGGCATATTGCATGTATTGTGCCACGGATTGATAGTCGCCCAATGAACTGTACGACTTCAGAATGATATTGAGAAACTTCAGCGTGAGCACGTTATAGCCCACGCTCTTCACCTCCTGCCAGCACGGCAGCACAGCATTGAGCGCCGCCCTGTACTGGTTCTGCTTCATATATATGCCTCCGATGTTGGCACGTGCCGACAACCGTTGTATGGTATCGCAGGCTGCGAGGGCTGCCTTTTCGGTCTTTGCGGCATAGTGAAGAGCCTCAGCAAAGCGGTTGTTTTCGGAGTAAAGCACCGTGACACAGTTGTTCAGGTATATCTCATATTCGACATTATGCTCGGCAAGCGCCATCTGTATGCCCTCCTTATACTGCACCAGAGCCGAGTCGGTCTTGCCCAGACGGCGGTAGGCTATGCCCATAGTGCCACGCAGATTGAGCATTGCGTCAACGTCGTGCAGCTTCTCTGCCAGACGGTAGGCGCCCTGAGCCACGCCTACGGCATCAGCCATGCGCCCCATGTCGACAAGCGTCACAGCCTTTTCGCTCAAAAGCCAGCATCGAGTAGTGTCAGCCGGGTGCATCAGCAGGGCACTGTCGGCAAGTGCCAACGCACCCGGTTTGTCGCCTCCGGCATTGAGTTCGGCTACACGTTCGAGCATGGCGTAAGCAGAATCAGACGCAGAATTGTGTTCGGTTCTGTTGCATGCCAGCATCAGAAGCGCAAGCAGTAGTGGCAGTAATTTTCTCATTTGCGTGGTTTTATAGGTATGGCTATGCTTTGCAAAGATATTAAATTTTGGTATCAAAGACGGGATTGCCGTCGGCATCGACCAAAAAACGGCCTTCAATACCAAAGAATGTCAACTCAGCGGGATGAATAGCCTGCGAGCCCCATGAATTATTCTCCTCATCGTATATTCCCCGTTCAAAATAGAAAAGGTCGTTATAGCGTTTTGGGTCGAGTGCATGTATCTGCTTCTTTGGGTTATTGCGATCATTGGGAACAGAATCCGTCACCCATATACGAGTGATGGTGTTGGTCTCAGTATCCACTTCTATCGCCCACAACGTCCAAGCGTGGTTCATGTCACGAATTTGCGCAACATAATTACCCGTAGTGAAATAGCGCAGCAACACGTCAGTCAATATCTGTTCGTTTGAATTTATGTAGCCTCGCGTGAAGATGATTGGATTATCGAAGTCGTCATTAGCGAGGTAATTCTGATAAAGTCTGGTACGTGTGTAGGCTATGGACGGATGCGTATTGCGCAGATACCAGTCGAGAGCTTTATACACATAGTCGCCACCCTTATTGAAGTAAGGGTTGCAATCAAATTCGCGATTGATCTCCTCAGGGTCCCAGCATTTCCCTGTATAGATATACTTTTCACGTATCCTGTCCTGCCACCATGCTATCATGTTGCTGCTGACAGCAGCCCAACAACCATTCGTAAACTGAAAGGTGTTGTACCAGCCTGCATCTACGCTCACACCTTTGGCCCAATACTGAACCTTCTCTGCTCTTGCCGAAGAAAACGGAAGAATGAAGCCCAGCACGAATGCCAAAGCAAATATTAATGATGTCTTTTTCATTTTACTCATATTATAATCTTTCGACATAAGAAAAATCCCGCATCAGGACACTCTGATTTTCTCTCTACGGCTTCCGCTCTGCACCACATATACACCCTTTGGAAGTGAACCGTTCAGCTGCGTCATGTCACGTCCGTAAATGTCATAGATACGGCATTGCCCTTCACAATATATTCTGCCACCGATGGCATATATGGAGCGGTCAGTCTGTATGGTGTTCACGCCCGTTGCAGGTTGCGGTTTGCATACGCCACGCACCGAAGAACCATAATAGCGTGCGTGATTCCAATCGGATTTGACACAAGCCTGAATAAACTGCAACTGGTAGGCAGAGCCGCTATAAGAGGGAGAAGTATGGTAGAGCGAACTCGACCAGTAGTACCCGTGTACACCCTTCTCGTTGATCATGCCCGCATAACGACATCCTGCCGCTGGCAGAAACATTGAAGCGTCACCGCTCTTGCTCTTGACCACATATCCGGCAACGCCGGTTTTATCATAGTCATCGGTCCATGTCCAAACACAATGCTCAAGGAGTTCGCCCCACTCGTCCTTGGTCGGCACACGCCATGTGCCACCCCATGCACACGAGGCGACATCGTCGGTGGCATCGAGCGACAACAGCCCGTCTGAACCGGAATACTTCGTGAGCGAATTCTGACCTGCTACATGCGTGTAGGTAGCCCACCGGAAGTCGGCCTTCAAAGCCGTTTCGCCCCATGCATAATAGCTTCCCTCGTCCTGAGGAAGACTTGCACCTATATTGGCTGTAGCCCATTTCACTCCACTGGGCAACCCAAAATCAATCCAAGTATGCCCGGTCTCCTGCCCCGTGGTTTGCGCAACGACAGCACAAGACACAGCACACATAATCAAACAAGAAATCTTTTTTTTCATTTCGTCATAACATTAAATTAGCAGACTTGTCATTCCACAAGTGAGCAAGCTATTGGATAACTGCCCAAGTACCATATATGGCATATGGGGAAAATAAAACTTAGAGCTGCTTAAAACTCAAATAAAGAATATCTGATATGTGGCAAAGTTAAACAAAATCATAGAAAATCACTCCTTTTAGAATGAAATTCTTTTGCAAGACGGGCATTTTTATATGTTTAGAAGTATGTGTCGGCAGTACGATATTTGCATTTTCAAGCGCTCAAAACTGCGAGTTGAGCGCACGACGAAATGTTTTGCCCGAAATTCTCGAGTTTTGAGCGAGCAGCGTTATCGTGCTTATACACAACGGTTTGCGTCATATAGCGACAGAAGTGTGCAATCTTTGCAATCGCAAAAAGGCTCCTTTTGTTGGCAAAAGGACAACTTTAGCCTTGCCGAACGACTCCTTTTGCATGGCAATAGTTATCGTTTTGCATGGCAAAAGGAGTCCTTTTAGACGGCTAATGCAGTCGTTTTGCTATAGAAAAGCAGTAATATTGGGATGAAAGAGTAAGCGTATCCGCGATGCAGCCTTTTTTTTAATCATTATGCTTGTTACCTTTG
>ERZ1026901.1956-NODE-1956-length-10430-cov-3.634217_pt1 | contig 10430 bp, 9 predicted proteins | sample MGYA00380179_ERZ1026901 | MGnify/ENA primary metagenome ERZ1026901 (study PRJEB33269, sample SAMEA4719815) | human gut metagenome | biome: human-associated habitat; feature: organic feature; material: feces | place: Cameroon | collected 2013-10 ...
GTGGAGCTTCCCTCCTGCTGGACGATGCGCCAGAGCGTGTATTCCAGCTCGTCACCGCCGGGCTGCGGGCCATCGTCCTGCAGGGTGTCCTTCCAAAGAGATGCGGAGAAGGTCCCCCGGAGGCTGGACACCGCCATACCGCTGACCCGGGCGGCATAGGCCCAGCCTTTTGATTGGATCTGCCGGATGATCCAGTCCCGGCGGAGATCCTTCAGGGACACGTCCTGTCCCTCGCTGTCCAAGGCGATTTTCGCCAGACGGGAGACGTTTTCCACGGTCATGGGCTTTTTGCCCCGGTCCGCGATGAGCACCCGGTCGGACAGGGTGCGATAACGGGCATAGCGCTCCCGGAGGCAGTCCGCCACGGAGGGTTCCAGGGGAACGGTGCGGTCCGGGAGCAGGATGCTGCCGCCGTCCAAGTCCACCTGATCCCAGGTCAGCTCGTTCAGTTCCTTACGGCTCAGACCCTCCCGCCATGCCAGGCGGAGGATCGCCCCCTCCGGGCTGTATGGGTGCCGTGCTAAGATCCGCTCCATAGCTGCTTCGTCCAGCAGCATGGCCTGATCTGATACCATGAGATGCGCCTCCTGTTCTGCCGCGTCCGCGCTGTTTTTTCGCCGTTTACGCAGGTACAGGAGAGCGATTTGCAAAATCGGGCTTTTGTAGATCCAGCAAATATCAAAAGCTGCCTGCTTGCTTACCGGCAGCTATATTTTAACGAATTGATAACAAAAAAGCAAGAAGTGTTGACATTTGAGGCATGACAAGGTAAGCCGATCTCCCTTTTGAGTAAAATTGGTTTATCCGCACATTCGATTTTTGGCACCCCGTCGGCTACAATGATCTCAGGAAAACCAAAGGAGGAACGGGCGTGAAACAGAAGCGCTATGTTGAAATGACCCGGCAGGAATGGCGGCTCGCTATGGAAGGGTTGAACCGGTTTCGCAACAAGCTGATCGCGGCGGGACGACACACAGATGCTGTGGACGAGGTGCTGCTCAAAGTTGCCAAGGCGAAGCCTCAGAAGCGTGGAATATGGTGTTGGAGGGCTTGAAAATGGAAAGATACATAACAGACGGGCGCACCGGGCTGAAATACGAGTTGGTCGGCGACCACTACCTGATTGCCGGAGAGAACGAGCCGGAGGAAAGATCCATTGGCGTGTGGGGTCAGCGGCATCTCCAGTATCTCAAGGCGCGTCGGCGGGTGTTATATGTCAACCTGCTGACCAGCGGCGCATTGAACGCCTATCTTGCGGGTCTTGACCGGCAGGCGGATGAGTTTTTTCTTCGGCTGGTAAACCAGATGGCGGCTGCGGAGGGCATCACCGAAACACTGAAAGCCACCGACCAAATGGAATGGATCAGGCGGATGAACAGCGTAGGAAATCGGGCAGCAGAAATTGTAAACGCGGAATTGATCAATTTATAAGGGATCATAGGGAGCACGGCGGGGCATATGCCCCGCCGTGCTCTTGCCGTATTTTGCGCGGCTGCATGAAATGCCGCTGAAATTTTTGCGAAAAATCACATGAAAAAAGTTCGCTTTCGGGCCTCGGATGTTGTAGTAGGGGGTTGAGGGATACTCCCTCAATGCTCCTTGACAACTTGATACCCATTCATCAAGTACATCAGTTCCGACGCGCGAAAGCGCGAGCCACAGCAGCGGGGTACGCCATGACCCCGGTTTACCAGGCCCAGCGAGAAACCCCTCTGCGAGTATCGGGTTGCCCCCGGTATGGCGATGACAGTCGGAATGACAATGGTACTCCCGCCCAGCCACAGCTTCACACAATGGGGGCGGCTCTGTCAGAACGGCAGCTGGGGTGAAACTCCCGTGAGGCGGTGCAGCACACCGCCGCTTGATGACTTCCCTTTGCAAGCCGGGGCGTCGGGGACAAGTAGGCTGGCGAGGGCAACGTTCAGGAAATCAAATAACTGTATCTCTACATCCCTTTCGGTAAGTTCTCGGTATCACAGGGGGATATTGGGCACAAAAACCTGCCCTCCATCTCACCGCCGGAACCAGCCCATACCGTTTGCGGATGGGGTGCGTCCTACGATATAAGAACCAGCCCATACCGTTTGCGGATGGGGTGCGTCCTACGATATAACAAGCAGGGATTTTGTGTGCCACAAAAGTCCCCCTCACAGCCGAAGTCGGCTGACTCTTTGGGGGCACAGCCCCCAATCCCCCGTGAAAGGAGAAGTGACGCTATGGGGAAAGATATACGAATTGCCGTCCGCGTGACGGTAAAAGAAAAGGATAAGATCCAGTCCAAAGCCCGAAAATGCGGGCTGAGTACAACCGAATACGTGAAGCAAAGAGCGTTGGGGTACGAGCCGAGAACGGTTCCACCTGACGCTCTTTTTGTTTGCCTTGAAAGGCTGGGCGAACTTGCGGACAAGGCGAGTTCGCCGGAACTGGACAAAGAAATTTCCACAGTGCTGAAGCAGATCACAACAGAATTTCTGCTGCCGGGAAAGAGGTGACGCGCTATGGCTGTGACAGGCTTTTGGCCTGTGTTCAAAAATCTGCAAGCCACGCTGGACTACGCCGACAATCCCGACAAGACCACCTCCCCGGAATATCTGGACGAGGATCTATACGCCGCCCTGCGCTATGCGGGGAACGATGACAAAACAGACCGCAAGATGTTCGTCAGCGGCATCAACTGCTCGGCGCAGAACGCCTATGCCGAGATGGTCGCCGTGCAGCGGCGGTTCGGCCTGCGGGGAAAAGTGGTGGGCTATCACGGTATCCAGAGCTTTCGTGAGGGTGAGGTCACGCCGGAGCAGGCGTTTGCCATCGGCAAAGAAACCGCGCGGCAAATGTGGGGCGACCGGTATCAAGTGCTGGTCACCGTCCATTTGAATACCGACAATGTGCACTGCCATTTTGTTGTGAATCCCGTGTCCTTCAAGGACGGCGCGAAGTTCAAAAACAAGATTGGCGACCACAAGGAGCTGCGCAGGATCTCCGACGCGATCTGCCGGGAGCACGGACTGTCGGTGCTGGAAAACAGCGAGTTTTACAACAAAGGCAAGAAAAAGGAATATTGGGTCCACAGGGCCGGTAAGCAGACCCACCGGGATCTGCTGCGCCGGGATATAGACCAGGCGTTGTCCCAGTGCGGCTCCTTTCAGGAAATCGAGTACTATCTGAAATGCTTGGGCTACCGTTTTGAACGGGACTTCCGCTGCGCGCGCCCATCCGTCCTTATGGACGGCTGGCAGCGGCCTGTCCGTATCGACAGCTTGGGAAAGAAGTATGGCAAAGAGGCCATCCGGGAACGGTGCCTTGAAAACCAGCGGAAGCCGGAGCTGTATGTGATCGCCTACCCGAAATGGAAACGGGCTCCGCTGCTGACCTTGGAGCACCATTTGCGGCAGGCAGAGCGGAAAGATACCGTCACGCTGCTGTTTGAAATTTTTGTCGAGCTGCTTAAATTCTGCACTGGCAGCAATATCGAGGAAACGGACCGCAGACCGCTCTCCCCGGCAATGCGGGCGGAGGCGCAAAAGCTGGACCAATATCTGGAAGAATATCAGCTCCTTAGCGATTGCCGTATTGAGTCGCCAAAGGAGCTGCTTGCTTTTCAGGAGAATTTGACCGCGCGGATCCTGGCGTTGGAGGAACGGCGGTACGCCTTGCGTCTGAAGCTGCGCCGGGCGAAGACCCCGGCAGAAGAAACCAACCTGAAGGAACGTTGCAAGGAGATCACGAAGGAAATCACACCTCTGCGTCGGCAGAGAAAAACAGTTCTGCGTATTGCGGAACACCTCCCGAAAATGCGGGAGCTTTTAGATGCCGAACGGGAAATCGAACTGGAGCACAACCACCTGGCACGAAAGAAAGAGAGGAATTTTGAACGATGAAACAAACTCATATCGCGGTTTCCAAGCTGCGTCCTTTTGAAAAAAATCCTTATCAGATCCGGGACGACGCAGAGATGGATGCCCTTGTCGAAAGCGTGCGGGAGAATGGCATCCTCACGCCGCTGATCGTCCGCCCCATCGAAAACAAAGATGAATATGAAGTGATAAGCGGACACCGCCGCTTGCACGCAGCGCAAAAGGCAGGAATCACCGAGATCCCTGCCTTGATTTATACCCTCGACCGGGATGCCGCTGCCATTGCCGCGGTGGACAGCAACCTGCACCGTGAGCATATTCTGCCCTCCGAAAAGGCGTTTGCCTATAAGTTGAAACGAGATGCGATAGCTCATCAAGGAACTTCTCGACAATTTGGCGAGAAGTGGAGCGTTTCACAAATCAGCGACTCTGCAAACGAAAGTGAGCGGCAAATCCACCGTTATATCCGTTTGACACTCCTGATCCCCGAATTCCTTGGAAAGATGGATAAAGGCGAAATCGCCCTGTCTGTCGGCGTAGAGCTGTCGTTCCTTGACGAACAGAGCCAGCGGGAGGTGCTGGAGCAATGCACCTCCAACGACTGTACCCCCTCCTATTCTCAGGCGTGGCGGATGCACAGGGCTAACCGGGAGGGGACGCTGACCACGGCGGTCATTCAAGCCATTATGTCGGAGGAAAAAGCCAATCAGAAGGCTCGCCTGAAAATACCAATGGAGCGTATCCGCAAATATTTCCCTCAAAACTATACCGCCGCCCAGATCGAGGACGCCGTGGTGAAGCTCTGCGAGCGAGACTACCGCCGACGAGCCGACCGAGCGCGATAAGGATGTGCAGCCTATACCAGGCTGCTTTAAAGGCTGCTCCATGGCCAAAAGGATCATAAACGCGAGCAGAAAACTGTCCTTACACTTGACACACAGACGGTAGAATCCTCTCAAACCACTACCTATTTCTGCGCTCTCTGGATAGGGACAGTCAAAACAGCCAAAACCACTACCAATTCTTGTTCCGCCTTCTCGACAACTTTTGGTAGTTGTTTTGATGCGTTTTTCTATGCAAAATTGACCCAAAACCACGTAGAGGGTCACAGGAAAACGCCCTGTCAAGCGGGAGCTGCACAAGCAGATCCGTTGCTTGCGGCTCCCGCTCTCCCTTGAATAAGCAACTCTCAAAAAGAAATATCTCCCTCCATTTTCCATCCATTACAAAGAAGTCACCCGTATTTGCTGCAATTTGTCCAAAAATTATTTTTCTTTCCTGCAAGGGTGTTCAAAGAGGGGGCTTTTTCTACATTTATAGCGAAGATCTCTTTTATGAAAATAATTTCCGATTAGAAAGCGAGGCTACTTATGCTACACACAAGAACGATCCAGGAAGCGGCAGCCTGGTTCAAAGGCCAGGATCCGCAGACCTGCCTGACAGAAACCGCCATCCGCACATTGGTACGCAGCGGCCGCGTTCCATGTGTCAGGGTCGGCAAAAAATATCTGGTCACCATTGAAGCGTTGGAAGATTATCTGTCCGGCCAAACTGAGGCCCCAGTGCCATCCGTGGCCCAGCGCAAGAAAGTCTGGAGGGTCGAGTAATGACAGAGGATCAACACAACGAACTGATCACAGTCACAGCAGAGGAACTGATGGACAGGCAGTTTCTCCCCAGGCACAGTGTAATCGACCATTTTCTGCCCACCGGGACCTTCATTCTGTCCGGACAGCCGAAAATCGGCAAATCGTTTCTGATGCTGATGCTTTGCTGGTGCGTGTCAGAAGGGAAGCCCTTTCTTGGGTTTGATACGCGGCGATCCGAGGTCCTCTACCTGACATTGGAGGATACAGATGCCCGTATCCAGGAACGTCTTTCCCGGATGTTCGGTAACACTGACTGGGATGGAAGCAGACTGCACCTGACCTTTCGCACCACGCAGAACGGAGAAGACCTGATCCAACAGCTCCAGAACTTTGTTTTTGAGCACCCTGAAACCCGGCTGATCGTCATTGATACCCTTTATCTCGCCAGAGAGGGCGGCAACAGCGCAACGTACAGCTATGGATCTGACTACAAAGACATTCGCCCCTTCAAACTGTTCACAGATGCCTACGATCTGGCTTTGATCCTCGTCCATCACACCAACAAAAAGCCGGATGAAGGCAATCCCTTCAATCAAATTTCCGGCACCAACGGCCTGCTGGGTGCTGCGGATGGAGGCTTCGTTTTATGCGCAGAGCAGGAAAAACGGTTCCTCCACTGCATCGGCCGGGATCTGCCTATGCAGCATTATGAACTTCATTTTGACCAGGAGACCTGCCTGTGGGAGCTGATTCGGTCCTACAACTCCACCGCTGAACTTATACCAGAGCCACTCCTGGATATGATCGACACCATCGTTGAGGATACTTGGCATGGCTCGGCCACCGATCTCCTGGAATCTATCCAGCGGATCAAACCAGATCTTTCCCTACAACCAAACACTTTGACTCGAAAGCTAAACTCTCTGACCAGTCGTTTGGAAAAGGAAAAGGGCATCATCTACCGGTATCGTCGAAGCAGTGAAAAGCGGGTGCTGGAGTTTACCAGAATTTCAGTTGAATGACGATCATGACGGTAATGACGGTCTCTCCCTCTGAGCCATATACCGTCATAATCGTCATTACCGTCACTGGAAATGACGAAAACCGATCATTTGCACCGCACATGAAGAATGGCCGTGTACGAATTCTGCCAAACCATTCCGGGCAGCCACGTTGAAGATCCATCCGCACAGTATGTGCACATGCAACGTCCCAAACTCCGTTCTGGACAAAACTCATTACAATAACCCCTTGTGTTTTTTCGGTGCCCGTTTTATCATAAAGGTACTGTATCACAAGGCGTTAATCGAAAGGAGAACGCCACCATGGAAAATACACCCAAGAAGAAGTACAAGTATAAAACCAAAGCGATCCAACTGCCGGACGGCACCCGCAAGTTCCTCCGGGCCAAGACACAAGAAGAGCTGGACGAGAAAGTCCTTAAAGCACAGATCCTGGTCAATTCCGGCGTAGATATTTGCAGTGAGGAGACATTTGGCCACTTTGCCCAGATGTGGTACGACATTTACAAAAAACCGTACCTGCGTGAGAGCAGTCTGAACATGATCAAGTTTGTACTCAACCAGCATATCCTCCCCTTTATCGGTGGGTACCGCCTGCGGGATATTTCTCCCATGCAGATCCAAGCAATCATGGCTTCCGTGGCTGATAAGAGCAACTCTCTACAATCCAAAATCTTAGTACTGCTGCGAAATATCTTCCGTGCGGCACAGGATAATGGGTTAGTCGCCAAATCTCCCGTCAGCACGATGCTGAAGCCCTCTGGCAAGAGGACACAGGAAAAGGTTGCACTGACGCCAGAGGAATGCCGGCTGCTCTTAGAGCGTGTGAAGAATCATCGGGCAAAAACCTTCCTCCTGATCGCACTCCATACAGGTATGCGCCGCGGAGAGATCCTGGGTCTCCAATGGAATGACATCGATTTCTCCAAGAAGATGATTCAGGTCAAACACAATGCAGTTCTATCCGAAGCCACTACTACTGTCAGTGAAAACCTGAAAACCGCAGCAGGTTCCCGCACGATCCCCTTGACGGAGGAATTGGAATCTTGGCTGATCCAGCGAAAAAAGACATCTCATTCACAGTATGTCATCGCCATGCAGAACCACAAGCCGCTGACGAAATCTTCCTATAAGAGCATGTGGAAGCTGATCGAGCGTGAACTGCCCAACACCCATGTAACGGCCCACATTCTGCGTCACACCTATATTACTCGTCTGTTTGAAGCAGGGCTTGATATCAAAGAGGTCCAGTATCTCGCCGGACACAGCACAGTGGATATGACGCTTCGGGTCTATACCCACTACGACCGCCGTTCCCGCGCAGCGCAGACTGCTGAGAAAGTGCGAACCGCTTTGAAGATCTCTTAATTATAGAAAAATTGTTGCAACAGTTGCAACAATCGCCAGCCTGCTCTCCTCCCCGCTTTTTCGTTGCAGAAGTCATTCTTGGTGTCAAAAGTAAAAAAGCGCCAACCCATTGCAGCACAATGGATTGACGGATTTTAAAATTTGCAACACTTTTGCAACAAGCACACGAAAAAAGGCCGTATTTTGCCACAAATCACGGTAAATACGGCCTCCCCCACTTCCCGGATTTCGGGCAGCAAAAAACCCCAAAAGCCTTGCGGCTCAAGGGGTTCATTTGGTGGACGATACAGGACTCGAACCTGTGACCCCCTGCACGTCAAGCAGGTGCTCTAGCCAGCTGAGCTAATCGTCCGAAGCGGAACGTATATATATTACATAAGTTCCGCTGATTTGTCAAGCCTTTTTTCGCTTTTTCCGAAAAAGTTTTCTATGACGTTCTACATCGGCAGGAATTCCTGTCAGGCAGTCCCTTTTTATCTATACTTATTCCGCGTTGAACTGCCGCAGGCCCGCCAGGTCCGTGACCGGCAAAGAGAATGCCAGCGCCTGCGCCTCAGTCTGCATTCCGGCCTTTTCCATAATGGCCTTCATGATGGGCTTCCGGGTCTCCGCCGAGGCGAGAATGAAGATCAGCTCCTTCTCAGATGCCAGCGACACTCCGAAGAATTTCTTCGCCAGCTCCGTTCCGGTCCCCTTTGCGTGGACCGCCGTGCCGCCGGTAGCCCCAGCCGCCCGGGCTGCGTCCATAACCTGATCCGTAGCGCCCTGATTGGCGATCACAACGATCAACTCGTGGGTCAATTCCTTTTCCATGCGGTCCTCCGCCTCCCCCTGTAACAAATAATTTTTGGCAGATGCGCCGCCGATGCTGGACACCGGCACCGCCATCATAACGCCCCGGCCCGGAACATCCAGCCAGAGGTCCTTGGCCGCTTTCCGGAGCAGACCTCTCCGGCTGGGCAGCATACACAGCAGCACTGCCTTTTCCGTAGCTTCCAGCCCCAGACAGTCCAAAACCTCCGTGGTGGCGGTGCCCCGCCCCAAGGCCGTGAGCACCAGCGTTGCCCCCTGTTCCCGGAACCATGCGGAGAAGTCTCCGCCCCGGCTCCGGTCCGTGATGGTAAGGATCAGATCAGCAGACATATAACTTCCCCCCTTACAGTTCGATGATCTCGTCGTCCGCCGCCGGCATCTCCGGTGCGGGCGCGGTAGGTGCTCCCGCCGCAGCCTTATTCAGCTTGAGCTGATAGACAAGGCCCAACAGTTGAATGGTGATAAGCGGCGTCATAGCTACCATGGCCACTACACCGAAAGCGTCCGTTACCACATTGCCACCCAGGGTCTCACAGGCGCCCATGGCAAAGGGCAGCAGGAACGTAGCCGTCATGGGGCCGGAGGCCACGCCACCGGAGTCGAAGGCGATGGCGGTGAAGATCTTCGGCACCACGAAGGATAAGCCGACAGCGCACAGGTATCCCGGCACCAGCAGGACAAAAATAGAAACGCCCGTCAGCACACGTAGCATGGCGAGGCCAATGGACACCGCCACGCCGATGGACAGGCTGGTGCTCATGGCCTTGCCGGGGATGGCTCCGGAGGTCAACTCCTCCACCTGCCGGTTTAACACATGAACGGCAGGCTCCGCCTGCACAATGAACCAACCCATCAGCATACCGATGGGGATCAGGACCCAGCTCTGCTCCAGAGCCGCGATCTGGCGGCCCAAATAGCTGCCGGCGGGTAAAAAACCCACATTCACGCCGGTCATAAACAGAACCAAACCGATATAAGTATACAGGAGTCCCACAGTGATTTTCAACACATTTTTTCGAGGCAAATGCAGAGACGTCACCTGAAACACGGCGAAAAAGGCCGCAATGGGCGCCAGCGCCGCCCCCATTTCCTTCGCATAGACCGGAAGGCCCTGAGCGAACAGGCGCCACAGTTCCCGGCTGTCCCCGGCCTCCGGCACTACGGAGGGTACATAGCTTCCCGCCGCCGGGTACGCCAGTGCCAGCGTCAGCACCGCCAGCACCGGCCCCACAGAGCACAGCGCCACCAGGCCGAAGCTGTCCTCGCCAGCCTTGCCGTCGCTTCGGGTGGAGGACACACCCAAGCCCAGCGCCATGATGAAAGGCACGGTCATAGGCCCGGTGGTCACACCGCCGGAGTCAAAGGCCACCGCCAGAAAATCCTTGGGGGCAAAAGCCGCCAAGGTGAAGATCACGATGTAGGACGCGATGAGCAGGCCGTTCAACGGGATCTGAAACAGGATACGCAGCAGCGCCACCACCAGAAAGATCCCCACGCCTACGGCCACCGCCCCGATCAGGACAGCGTTGGGGATCCCCGGCACCTGTCCCGCCAAAACCTGAAGATCCGGTTCAGAAATGGTGACGATGATGCCGATCAGCAAGCAGACACACACCACCACCCACAGCTTCCGGGATTTGGTCATCTGCGCGCCCACTCGCTCACCAATTGGGAGCATAGCGGTATCCGCCCCCAGGGTAAACAAGCCCATGCCCACGATCAACAGCACAGCGCCTATCAAAAATGCCAGCAGCACGTCTGTGGGGACCGGAGCCGCGGTAAAA
>ERZ1026901.1957-NODE-1957-length-10424-cov-7.480278_pt1 | contig 10424 bp, 8 predicted proteins | sample MGYA00380179_ERZ1026901 | MGnify/ENA primary metagenome ERZ1026901 (study PRJEB33269, sample SAMEA4719815) | human gut metagenome | biome: human-associated habitat; feature: organic feature; material: feces | place: Cameroon | collected 2013-10 ...
AGATCGTTTCTAACGCTTCTTGTACAACAAACTGCTTGGCTCCTATCGCTAAGGTTCTGAACGATAACTTCGGTATCGAGACTGGTCTTATGACAACTGTTCACTCTACAACCGCTACACAGAAGACTGTTGACGGTCCTTCTATGAAGGATTGGCGTGGTGGCCGTGCTGCTGCCGGCAACATCATCCCTTCTTCAACAGGTGCTGCTAAGGCTGTAGGTAAGGTAATTCCTGAGCTGAACGGCAAGCTGACAGGTATCTCTATGCGTGTCCCCACTTTGGACGTGTCTGTAGTTGACCTGACTGTTAACTTGAAGAAGCCCGCTTCTAAGGAGGCTATCTGCGCTGCCATGAAGGCTGCTTCAGAGGGTGAGTTGAAGGGTGTACTGGGTTACACAGAGGACGCAGTTGTTTCTTCTGACTTCCTGGGTTGCGCTCTGACTTCTATCTTCGACGCAAACGCTGGTGTATACCTCACAGACAACTTCGTAAAGGTTGTTTCTTGGTATGACAATGAGATTGGTTACTCACACAAGGTTGTTGAGCTGATCAAGATCATGAAGAAGCACAACGGCTAATCATTTTGAATAGACAATTTGATTGAAATATGGGTCACACGGTTTTCCGTGTGACCTTTTTTGTTCCGCTTTAAAAATCTCTTTTCCCTTTCATTTGTTCATTTCTGTTTTTTTTCCCGAACAGGCAGATAATTCGGAAATTTTTATTTAAATTTGCATAAGATAAGCTGCACCTCGGCAAAACGTCCAAGCAAGCTTGACGTTCTGCACTCGGTTTGCATTATCTTTGCATAAGATAAGCTGCACCTCGGCAAAACGTTCTTGTTAAAAGCAATCTATATGGAAAATAAAAAGATGATAACAATACTTGGTCCTACGGCTTGTGGGAAAACTTCTGTGGCTACAGCATTGGCTGCCGACATGGAGGGCGAGATCATTAGTGCCGATTCGCGACAGGTTTATCGTGGTATGGATATAGGTACAGGAAAAGATCTTGCCGATTATGTTGTTGATGGCAAGTCTGTTCCATATCATCTCATTGATATTGCTGACCCTGGAACCAAGTACAACCTCTTTGAATATCAACGCGACTTTCACGATGCATACAACGACATAACATCAAGAGGCGTTCTTCCTGTTCTTTGTGGAGGTACAGGTCTTTATATTGAGGCGGTTCTGAAAGGATATAGCCTGTCGACGGTACCACAAAATCAAGAATTGCGCAATCGGCTTGAGGGAAAGTCGCTTGAGGAACTTACAGCTTTGCTTATTGACTTAAAGAAGAAAAATGGGTCAAACATGCACAATCGTTCAGATGTCGACTCTTGTCAGCGTGCCATCCGTGCCATAGAAATAGAGGAGCATAACCTGCATCATCCAATGCCTGAGCGAGAGTTGCCTCCTGTTCCATCTCTCATAATTGGGCTCGATATTGATCGTGATGAACGACGTGCTAAAATTACGCGTCGTCTGCGACAGCGACTTGATGATGGAATGGTTGACGAGATACGCAACATTCTAAATAAAGGAGTCGCTCCTGAAGACCTTATTTATTATGGCCTTGAATATAAATATGTGACAGAACACGTCATTGGTAAGCTTTCCTTTGATGAGATGTTTCGTCAACTTGAGATTGCGATTCATCAGTTTGCTAAGCGTCAGATGACATGGTTCCGTGGTATGGAGCGACGAGGCTTTACCATACATTGGATAAGTGCTTCTCTATCAATGGGACAGAAAATAAATGAGATAAAACAACTTTACAACGACAGCCTGAAACAATAAAGCTTATGATAACAGATAACCGATGGGGCATAATTTATTGTCCGAAACATGAACCTCTGCATCGTGGCAAGAAATGGGAGCGTATAGAGCAATGTTTGCATGAAAACAACATTGAGTTTGATTTTGTTCAGAGTGAAAATACGGGTAGTGTGGAACGTCTCGTTAAGATGCTCATCAATAACGGCTACAAGACAATCGTTATTGTGGGTGGTGATTCTGCTCTAAACGATGCTGTCAACTGTCTGATGCAGGTAGACAAGGCAACGCGCGACAGCATAGCTCTTGGTGTCATTCCAAATGGCTTAATGAACGATTTCGCTCATTTCTGGGGATTCCGCGAGCGTGAAATAGAGCAAACAGTTTCATGGTTGAAAGCCCGCCGCTTGCGCAAGATCGATCTCGGGTGCATACGTTACACTAATAGACATGGAGAAGCCTGTCATCGCTATTTCCTAAATTGTGTAAACGTCGGTCTTATTGCTTCTATCATGAATTTGCGCCGTCAGACACGTCATTATTTTGGCTCACGCACCTTGTCGTTTCTTTTCTCTTTTCTGCTTCTTATATTTCAGCGTCTTGAGTATAAAATGCATCTGAAGATAAATTCAGATACCGTAAAGCGCAATGTCATGACTGTTTGTATTGGTAACTCTTCAGGTTATGGTCAAACGCCTAATGCTGTGCCATATAATGGTTTGCTTGACGTATCGGTGGTTTATCATCCTGAGATGACACAGCTCTTTGAGGGATTTTATCTCTTTGTGCGTGGTAAGTTTCTTAATCATCGTAGCGTGCATCCGTATCGTACGAAAAAGGTGGAGGTGCTTGAGGCAAAGAAGGCTCTTGTTGGCATAGACGGAAGGTTGATGAACACTCCTGTAGGTCCCTTCTCTATAACTGTTGAACAAGAAATAATAAACTTCATGATTCCAAAATAGGGTGTTCTTTTATAATGTAAATACCTAAAATAAATATAAGCAACAAGCACAAAGGTTTTGATTGTGCTTGTTGCTTTTATCTTACTGTTTAGACAGTTTCTCTATTTTTTTTGACCGTTGCTTTTTTATACAAAACAGCTTAACCCATTCTTGATATCTCTATTAGTTCTTCCTTGTTGAGAATCTTTATGTTGCGGCGGTATATCTCTATAAGTCCTTCAGACGCAAAGGCAGAGAGAGTTCTAATAGCGTTACTTGTTGTCATGTTTGAGAAGCATGCGAGGTCTTCTCTGCTCATAGATAAGCATGATTTGCCCTCATCTGTTTCTGTGCCATACTCATCGGTGAGCATAAGCAGAGTTTCTGCCAATCGGCCACGGATATGTTTCTGTGTGAGGTTTACAATGCGTTCGTCTGATCCTCCGAGAATTTTTGCAAGGTGTCTAAGAATGAACATTGCCACGCTGGTGTTTTCTGACGCTAACGTCTCGACAAATTCAAGAGGAAGTTGGGCAATGACAGTGGGCTCAAAAGCAATGCTGTTTGTCTTATAAGTCTCCTTTGCAAAATAGGCTCTAAAAGCAAAACACTCTTTGGCCTTAACTATGCGTAGAATTTGTCTTCTACTGCCGCTTCCCACTCCGTCTTTGTATATCTTGGCTTTGCCGCTTATTATATACATCATGTGTGTAGGGGTGCCGTGGTCATTATAAATCAGTTCACCTGTTTTATAATGGCGTATAACAATATTGCGTGAAAGCTCAGCTTTTTGTTCGCCAGTAAGAGGTTCCCACATATTAGCTATTTCTTTTACAACGTCTTGCTTTCTAGGTTCATTGGCATTTTCCATCGATCGTTTCGGTTTTGTTTATTTTTGGTGGTAGAGTTTCAACCACGTTTGTTACATTTGCAAATGTACATTTTTTCAATTTATTAATGAAATTTTTTATGTGTTTTTTTCTTGATTTAGTAAAAAATTTTTTTTGAATAAAAAATGCTCACCACTTTAAACCGTACAACTCTAAATTGTACTTTACATTGTGTCGGCACACAGTTGTACTTTCGATGTTGCGGCATGCTCATATAACAATATGATGAGATGTAATATGAATTTTTTTGAAAAATATTGTACTATTATTTTGTTTAAATTAAAAAAAATGTCTAACTTTGAATTCGTAAGGCGAAGCTGGCATTCGCTGGCTATAACCTATATTAACGTTTTGATAAATAAATTAACGCCTTAAAAGAAAATATGAGTTATCTGCGATTCGAAAAAGCTCTGATGACCAACCTGGAAGAATCATTGCCAAGAGAGCTGCTACGTACCAACCGTTCAGGAGCCTACTCGTGCTCTACGATTGTCGACTGCAACACTCGAAAGTATCATGGTCTGCTTGTTGTGCCCGTTCCAGAGATTGATGACGAGAACCATGTGCTGTTGTCATCTCTCGACGTGACAGTGGTGCAGCATGGCGCCGAATTCAACCTTGGTTTGCATAAATATCAGGGCAACAATTTTAGTCCTAAAGGTCACAAATATATCCGTGAGTTCGACTGTGACAAGGTGCCCACAACCATTTATCGTGTAGGTGGTGTGGTGCTCAAAAAAGAAGTTGTGTTCCAGCATTATGAGGACCGTATCCTCATACGTTACACGCTTGTTGATGCCCACTCAGACACAAAACTGTTGTTACGTCCGTTCCTGGCTTTCCGTAGTGTCAGACAGTTTACACATGAAAATTCTGTTGCCTCACGAAAATACAATGAAGTGGAGAACGGCATCAGTACATGCATGTATGCAGGCTATCCTGAGCTTTACATGCAGTTTAGCAAAAAGGTTAGTTTTAACTTCAAGCCCGATTGGTATCGTGGCGTGGAATATCCTAAGGAGCAAGAGCGTGGCTACGCTTCAAACGAGGACCTTTATGTGCCAGGATATTTTGAGGTAGACATAAAGAAAGGTGAGAGCATTGTCTTCTCTGGCTCTACATCAGAGTGTAAACCTCGTGGTCTGTCGCATCTCTTCCAAAAAGAGGTAGACGAGAGAAGTCCGCGTGACAACTTCTTCCATTGTCTTGTAAACGCTGCACACCAGTTCCATAAACGTACAAGCAAGGACGAACGTTATCTGCTTGCCGGTTATCCTTGGTTCAAGTGCCGTGCACGTGACACGTTCATTGCCCTCCCCGGTCTGACTCTTTCAATTGAGGAACAAGATTATTTTGAGCTGGTTATGAAGACTGCAGAGCGCGGTTTGCGCGAGTTTATGGCTGACAAACCTCAGACCGGTTACATGGTTGAGGTGGAACAGCCTGATGTCATGTTGTGGGCTATTTGGGCGATACAACAATATGACAAACATGCGGGACGTCAGAAATGCTCGCAAATGTATGCAAAACTACTTAAAGACATCATTTATTTTATCCTTGACGACAAGCATCCTAACCTTGTTGTAAAAGACAATGGTTTGCTCTATACCGAAGGACGTGAGAAAGCCGTGACATGGATGAACTCTACCGTTAATGGACATCCTGTTGTGCCGCGTACAGGTTATATCGTAGAGTTTAACGCGTTGTGGTATAATGCGCTTAAATTCAGTGCCGATGTTGCTGCTTACAGTAACGACCATGTTGCTGCAGAAAAGCTTGAGACGCTTGCAGACCAGTGTCGTACGTCATTCGTAGCAACATTCCTTAACCAGTATGGATATCTTTTCGATTATGTGGGAGGTGCCGATGCCGATTGGAGCGTGCGGCCAAACATGATCTTTGCTGTCGCTCTCGACTATTCGCCTCTGGAGCCTTCTCAGCAGAAGAGTGTTCTTGACATGTGTACCCGTGAGCTTCTCACACCTAAGGGCTTGCGCTCTTTGTCTCCTAACAGCACAGGCTATAACCCGATGTATGTCGGTCCACAGACACAGCGCGATTTCGCTTACCATCAGGGAACAGCATGGCCGTGGCTTGGAGGTTTCTATATGGAGGCTTGTCTGCGTGTCTATAAACGCACACGTCTGAGCTTCATCCAGCGACAGATGGTAGGCTATGAGGACGAGATGTCTCAACATTGTCTTGGTACAATTCCTGAACTGTTTGACGGCAATCCACCGTTCCACGGACGAGGAGGTATCTCGTTTGCCGTTAATGTGGCAGAGGTGTTGCGCACACTCGAATTACTTGAAAAATATAAATACTAAAACAGAAGGAGGACAATTATCATGAAAGTACTTATGTTCGGATGGGAGTATCCTCCTCATGTGTATGGTGGACTCGCTACCGCTAACTTTGGTATATCACAGGGTCTTCATGCTCAAGGAGATGTAGAGACGGTGTTGTGTCTACCGCGTCCTTTCGGCGATGAAGACCAGACAGCATGCCGCATTGTGGCTATGAACTGTGTGCCTATTGCATGGCGTGATGTCGACTACGACTATGTAAAGAGCCGCATCTCTAACGTGATGGATCCCGACTATTATTATCACTTGCGTGACCATATCTATGCCGATTTCAACTATATGCACGTCAACGACCTTGGCTGTATGGAGTTTGCTGGCGGCTATCCATCTAACCTGCACGAGGAGATCAACAACTATTCTATCATTGCAGGTGTGGTGGCACGCACAGAAGAGTTTGACATCATTCATGCACACGACTGGTTGACCTATCCTGCCGGCATAAACGCCAAGCATGTCAGCGGCAAACCGTTGTGCATACATGTCCATGCAACCGATTTTGACCGTTCGCGCGGAAAGGTGAACCCCACGGTTTATGCCATAGAGAAAGACGGTATGGACAATGCCGACTGTATAATGTGTGTGTCAGAACTTACAAGACAGACCGTAATACACCAGTATCACCAAGACCCGCGCAAATGTTTTACCATGCATAATGCAGTTTATCCTTTGCGTCAAGAACTTCAAGACATTCCACGTCCCGACCACACGGGACGCGATAAGGTGGTTACCTTCCTTGGCCGTATCACTATGCAGAAAGGTCCTGAATATTTTGTTGAAGCAGCCAACATGGTGTTGCACCGCACACGCAACGTGCGTTTCTGCATGGCAGGAAGCGGCGACATGATGGATCAGATGATCTACCTCGCAGCAGAGCGTGGCATCGCCGACCGGTTCCATTTCCCGGGCTTCATGCGTGGAAAACAGGTTTACGAGTGTCTGAAAGACTCTGACGTTTATGTCATGCCTTCGGTGAGCGAGCCGTTCGGTATCTCGCCCCTTGAGGCTATGCAGTGTGGCACGCCCACTATCATATCCAAGCAGAGCGGATGTGCCGAGATTTTGGACAACTGTATAAAGGTCGACTATTGGGACATCAACGCCATGGCCGATGCTATCTACTCTATCTGCCACAACGACAGCCTCTTCCATTACTTGCAGGAAGAGGGTAAGAACGAGGTAGACCAGATAACATGGGAGAAGGTGGGTCAACGCATACGCGACCTGTATATAAGAGTAATGAATCACCAACTATAACACGAACCTAACATTCAAATTTTTCAGATGAAGACAATTTGTTTATATTTCGAAATACATCAGATAATACAGCTTAAGCGTTATCGTTTCTTCGACATCGGTACCGACCACTATTATTATGATGACTATGAGAACGCGCGTATAATAAATGACATTGCAGAGCGTTCTTACATTCCGGCACTTAACGCCATGCTTGAGATGATCAAGCAGAATGGCAAGTATTTTAAAGTAGCTTTCTCTCTTTCAGGCGTGGGCATGGAGCAGTTGGAAATGCACGCTCCTCAGGTTATCGAAAAGCTACAGGAACTTAACAACACAGGGTGCGTAGAGTTCTTGGCAGAGCCTTACTCTCACGGTTTGGCTTCTCTCGTAAACGAGGAGAGCTTCAAGAAGGAGGTTAAGCGTCAGTGTGACAGAATGAAGGAGTATTTTGGACAGACGCCAAAGGTTCTTCGCAACTCATCTCTCATTTATAGCGACGACATCGGTCTACAGGCTGCTCAGATGGGATTCAAGGGTATGCTCACCGAAGGTGCCAAGCATGTGCTCGGATGGAAATCGCCACATTATGTTTACAACTGTGCGCTTGCTCCTGATCTTAAACTCTTGCTGCGCGACGTTACGCTCAGCGATGACATCTCGCTGCGTTTCAGCAATAAAGACTGGGACGGCTATCCTCTCTTTGCTGACAACTATATTGACCGCATTGCCTCAATGCCCGAGGAGGAGAAGGTCATTAACATCTTCATGGAGCTGTCAGCGTTAGGTATTGCCCAGCCTCTGTCAAGCAACATCCTCGATTTCTTGAAGGCCCTGCCTGTTTGCGCCAAGACAAAGGGCATCAATTTCGCCACTCCTTCAGAGATCTGTGACACGTTTAACAGCGTTAGCGGACTGGATGTTCCCGACACACTTAGTTGGACTGATGAGGAACGCGATGTAAGTAGCTGGTTGGGTAACCCCATGCAACGCGAAGCTTTCAATAAGCTTTATAGCATTGCAGACCGTGTGCGCATTGCTGATGATCCTCGCGTGAACCAAGATTGGGACTATCTGCAGGCTTCAAACAACTTCCGCTTTATGACGACCAAACCGTCTAACGTTGGTGTTGACCGCGGAATATACAGCAGTCCGTTCGATGCTTTCACAAACTATATGAACGTGCTTGGCGACTTCTTGAGCCGTGTAAACTCGCTCTATCCAGAGGAGATTGACAATGACCAACTTAACTCTCTGCTGACGACCATCAAAAATCAGGACGAGGAGATTGAGGTCAAGAACAAGGAAATTGTTCGCCTTCAGACTAAGATAGAAAAGATTGAGGCTGCAGAAAGCAAGCTCCGCACAAAGCTTGAGAAGGTACAGGAAACAGAGAAGAAGGCTATTGCCAAGACCAAGGCTGTGAAGAAGAAAGCTGAGGCGGCTGAAACCAAGGCGGTTGAAGAAACTGTAGAACCGGCTACGCCCAAGAAACGTACACGCAAACCTGCTGCTGAAAAGAAATGATGTGTTGTCTCTTTCTGTGAGACCAACACATAAAAACGTATATTAAACATTGTGTGACGATGGTGTGCCAAGAGCGTCGTATTGCTTTTGGCTCACCATCGTTTTTTGTTACTTTTGGCAGTTCCTGACGTTATCCCTAAATTTTATAAAATGGAGTTGGATAGAAGTAATGTTTATAGAATGATCTGCAAAGAACTTTGATGAGAAAAGTAGCATTATGTTTGTACAGACATAATAAAACTCTTACATTTTCGTTATTACAGAAAATAATATGTAACTTTGTGGCGTGAGTTATTCTCACATCCACAATTAATATAAACTTAAATAAGAAATAGAAAGAGAAAAATATAGTTTTAGACATCCTTGACTCAACTGAATATCAGAACTTGCACTTCACTTAACGTCAGTTTTGTTAAGACAATGGGTGTCTGCGTCTATAATATAGGGCGCGGATATAATAACTGTTGTCTGACGTGAGCAGTGCAAGGCTTTGATATCAACAGTTTTTCCGCGCCCTTTCTTTTTCAAAAAGGGTTTCATATGGAAACAAAACTTTTCAGAATTCATGGAGACAATATTGTTGAGTGTGAAAGAACTCTCACAATGATTTCTCAAGCATTTAATTCCCCATATATTTTAAACGAGAGTCCTATATACTTCCCCAAATACACTATAAGAACAGGAAACTGTATCTTTAACATCGAACTTCTTTCTGGACATGGTCGCTGGAGTGGAATAGATTTAGGTGAAATAATACATAAGTCTGGAGGCAAGTTGAGAGAATCTGCTGACTCATACATTACAGAAATCATAGGAGGAGAAGAAATTGTATTGTTAGCAATAGAATATTGTTCAGCTTTGCCAGCTGGTAATAATGCTTGGCAAAGAAACGGAAGGGCATTAGCAAGTGTTTTTGCAAATGTCCCTTATCTATATTATGCAGAAATTGGCGGAATTGAACTTGATGATAACCGTATTCCTAAAGCCCCTCGTTATCCAAATCCAGCAGTACCATTCTCTTATGTTTCATTGTCTCATGATATGAACAGTGTATGTCTCCCCGTATACAGGGCACATCCTTCTATGACAATTGAGAACAGGAAATTATATAAAGAAGCTTTGGGATATTCTGATGCACTTGTATATATCAAACAAATAATAGAGAACCAAAATACATCAGTTATAGAAAAAGTTCTTGCAAGCAAGGCTTTAAAATTAGTGGAAATATTATCAGCAAACCGTAGGATACATGATACACTTAGGGGAAATGAATGGAACGACCTACTAATTTCTAAGAATCGTCCGAAATGGTTGGCATCTTTTGAGGGCTTTAACTGGAAAAAGAAAAATTCTGGAAAAGTTGTTGTTTCTCAGACCTTTCCTTTATTGAAAGAAAAGGTTGAAGAATTGTCTGCAAAGTCCATAACAGCAAAAGATTTGCCGTTTTGTGTAATCCCACAAGCAAACGTCGAAGACTTTAAGAGTTGGATAAAAGAAGTGTATAATGGTCTTGATGCGGATTTTTCTTCTGATAAAGATTTGGCGATAGTATGGATTACAGGCTTCAAACCAAGAGGGGACGATTCTCGTCCAGACCGTGGGTTGTCCCCTTTGTGTAGGATGATATTAGGTAAATGTCTTACCCTGAAAAACGTTGAATAAAAAACAACGTTTAAAATGAATATAGAA
>ERZ1026901.1962-NODE-1962-length-10393-cov-11.026988_pt1 | contig 10393 bp, 8 predicted proteins | sample MGYA00380179_ERZ1026901 | MGnify/ENA primary metagenome ERZ1026901 (study PRJEB33269, sample SAMEA4719815) | human gut metagenome | biome: human-associated habitat; feature: organic feature; material: feces | place: Cameroon | collected 2013-10 ...
TGTGCTGATCGTCCTCGAAGATATAACGGGCGTTGGCATCCTTCAGCAGAATACCAATAGTGCTCTGACCACCAGGTACATACCATACGTTGCCCGTCTTTCTTTCGGTCAGGATGGAGAGACCCTTCCGATACCCGGCTGCCTGCGCCTTAAGCGAAAGATATTCCTTTTCTATCTTCGCAAAGAGCGAATCTGCCTTTGGTTCGCAAGAACCCGATATTCCGTTACTTTTTCCCTCTTCATTTCCAAAGAGCATACCGTAGAATTTCATCCATTCCGCCCTGCCCAGTGGCGAAGACTCCATATAGTCGGCAGCTTCGATGATGGGGATATGCAGCTTGTCGAGTTTGCCATATCCACCACTGTTTTCGAAGGGCGAAAGGAGGATAGCTTCGGGTTTCAGGGCGATGATGCGCTCGATGTCGGGTGCCATGCTCGAACCGCAATTCACAATAGGATTCTGAGCAGAAGTATTCCCGGAAAGAGCAGCCCTCTTCTTTACATCCGGAATATTGATATAATCGAGGTCGCAGACACCACGGATGACCTGCGGGCAGCCCAGTTCGTACATCAGCTGACAATGGGGAGCGATGAAAACGGCACTCCTCTCCACCGGCGTGCGCACGGTATCAGTAGTGCATCTCGCCCCCGTGCTGCGCCTTCTGGCAAGCATCGCCACCGTCTTATCCCCCTCCTCTCCCTTCGGAATAAGAATATAACGATGCAGCATCGTTCCCGCCTTCCAGGGGTTGGCAACGAGAGCCTCAGCATACTGATAATCAATACCTTCTGCAACATCGGAAGTTTCTTCCCCATCGCCATGCTTCACGATGGTGAGCAACTTGGCGTACTTCATCTCCAGGGTATCGCCAGCCTCCGCATCAGCAGCAGCCGTCTTTCCTCCCTGGCATGCCGCCATCAGTAGGGCCGCCGTTGCCCCACACAAAAGAATATACAGTTTTTTCATAATCTTACAAAATATGTGTGCAAAGATACGAAGAAATCTCCATTTTCCGTTTGTTTTCTCGAATATTCTTTGTACTTTTGCCCTCAAATTTAACTAACGCTACAATTTAATAAGTCAAAATGAAGAAGATTATCTGGGGCATAGCCCTTTTATTCAGTACATCGATGGTCGCCGGTGCGCATACCTGCTGTCATAATTCAGCACAGAAATGCGGCTGCAAGAGAGGTTATTACACACAGTATTACGGCGATAAGCCCGAACTCATAAAAGAGGCTATAGCTTGGGCAGAGAGCGGTATCTGGCGCAATGGTTTCGACAAGGCGAAGCCACATTCCAGCGTAAACCTCGTAGATTTCTATCTGCAGTATCAGAAGAATCCGCAGCAATGGCAGGCGCTCTTCGATTATCTTGCCAAGACCGATCTGCTGAGCATTCCGAAGGGAAAGCTCAAGATTCCGGGTTCCGACCTCGTGGTAAGTGTAGAGGACAGCAGGAACGAGCCGCTGGAAAAGCGCCGCAGCGAGAGTCATAACAAGCACATCGATTTTCAGTTTGTAGTGAAGGGAACAGAGCGTTTTGGCGTCATCGACCATTACACCAGCACCCCCAACTGCAAGTACCGTCCCGACGTAATACATTATGATTACGCCCCTCAGAAGGCCCGCTTCTACGACAGCAATCCTGGCGAATTCTTCATCTTCTTCCCGAGGGATTGGCACATCGCCAAAGTGGCAACAGATGGTGAAGACCAGACCATCCGCGTTATCGTGATCAAGGTAGATTATAAGGATTAAAGATAATTGAAAACAAAGAAATGCAGCCTCTCGATTATATAAAAGAGAGGCTGCATTTTTCTTATGGAACTCAAATGGGTCTCAAGCTATTTTATATCATGCTCTCAGCACGTCGCTCAGCAATTCTTTCGTTCGATCTATTAGCTTCATCACGGCTGGTGAAACAATTACCATGATTATCTCTATAAATCATTCTTGCAGCTCCTCCGCCACCTCCGCCACCGGAGTTGGAATGGTCAGCAACAAAAAGAATGAGGATAGCACCTGCTACAACGAGAATTACCTGGATGATGAGACGCAGCAACATCGCGCCCAGACAGATGACTGCCACGATGCAACCTATCAGATAAATAGCGATGAAAGCCGTAATCAGGATACCTTTACGTTTGCCTACCATCTCGCAATTTTCCCTCAGAGACAGGAAGAAACCAATAACCAGCGAGAGCAGCACTCCTATTATCCAAAATACGGTAAGCACCTCTTCCGTCAGTTCAGTAGTCTGGCTCAAGACAAGAATCAGGATAGATACCGGCAGGATGCCCAGCATGCCATAGAGCGTAGGTTTGATAGAGAAGCCCGACAGCCTTTTCTCTCCGAAAATCACATTCTCATAGAGCTTGATGCTACCAATCTGCGTCATGACAACCAATACGCCCGGTATCACACGGAAGAGCGCACCGAAGAAACCATAATAATTCTGGTCGCACCACCAGAAAACATCCATTCCCATGAAATAGAGTCCCAGGAATTCCAAGAACGTGATGGCAAGAATCATAGCCGGAATGCCATATTCAGCAGGCTTTCGCATTTTAGAATAGGCTGGACCGAAGAGCGACAGCAGCCAGATGGCTATCAGCAAACCGATGATGATAAGATAAGGGGTATAGGTATAGAAGAATCTGCCCATTCCCTGATGCTTCATATTCTGGGTATAATACACTTTATCATTCTTCTCCAAAATCGTCGGGTCGTCTGCCTTACAATAAATAAAGTTAACATCAACCGCATACTTCTTACCATCCTTCTTAAAGAGATAATACCAGTAATCCTTGCTGAATATCATGCCGTTGGTTCTATGTTTCAGTTCAAACACATTGATAGTATCCCCATTGTGCAGATAGAGCGTAGGCTCATCATTCGGCAGCAGATACTTACCCTCCTTGAGCTGGTATTCGAAACAGGGTGTGGAGTCGTTGACGAAATCATCAACCACGTAAACTTGAGCCTGAGTCATGGCAGCATAGCCTAAGAAGGCGAGCACGATGAGCATCATTCTCCGAAACTGAAAAGTAGTTTTTGTCTTTCTCATAAGTTTATGTTTATAAAATTTGTTATTTGTCAGTAAAGTAAAAAAAGCCCGGTTTTTCTAGCAAGCGTCCGGACACATCCTATTTGTTGCCGACAAAGATAGCAAATTACTTCGAAATCGGAGTTTCAAAAGGTAAAAACAAAGTGTCATAGCGTAAAAATCAGCCTTTTTTACGCTATGACACTAAAAAACGCAGAGATACCCCCTGGCATCCCTGCGTTTTCTATATCATTTGCCCAATAAAGTCCTCACTTCCTCAGGCGTTCTGTTCATCATCTTAGCCACCATTTCCAGGGACATTCCATTCTCCAGCATGCCCTGCGCCATGCTTTTTATCTGAGTAGCTTGCTCATTTATCTGAGTAGCTTGCTCATTTACCTGATTAGCCTGCTCACTGATAATCTTATTGAGCTTCATCACCTGTGTATCGCGAGCCTCTATGGCAGAATAGTATTCATCCTCATCATTCATCTCCTGCCGGATATTAGCACTCATTGTGGCGAGTCCCAGACGGTGAACGATATACATCATATCCGAATCATCCTTATATTTATCACCCTCCAGACATAACATCTGCTGGTTCTTCTTATCCCTCTGCGACTGGTCGAACACGCTCAGCACCTTGTCGAGCCTGTTATTAATCTTGCCATGCAAAAGAGGAATCTGAACCAGGATACTGTCATGCGTCAGACTGTTGATGAAAGGATCATCCATCCCGTTCTCCACCTCTTTCCCGTCATAGTCGAGCGCCTTGTGGTTCACGTATACCACAGCCTTGTCAATATCTCCCACTCTATGGCCCAGCAGATACACAGCCACCATCGGCACGGCATATCCCTTGCCTTCTCCCTCCTTTATCATATTCTCCTCAGCATTATACTGGGCAGCCAGATAACGGCGGAACCGGAGCGTCTCGGTATCGAGCCATGTCTTCTGAAGTTCAATAAGGATGAGTCTTACGCTTCCATCCTCTTCCCTCACCCTGGCAGCAAAGTCGATGCGAAACATCGAGATATTGTCGCGGGTGATGTTAGGATGCTCATGCCTTCTCATTTCCACGCTCACCACTTCCTTTTTCAGCAGAGCGGCGAGCACGGTTTTGGCGATGCGTTCGTCTTCCATCAGGAATTTGAACACAGAATCGTATATCGGATTAGCTACATAGTAAATCATATCTCTGTTCCTCCATAATTATATTTCCGCTACAAAGATACGAGTTTTCTGCGAAACGGCAAAGTTTTTGAGGATGAAATATCAGAAATGGCTGAAATTAACCGGATTATAGATATAAAAAGAAAGATAGCTCACCAGTTATAAGGCAGCCATCTTTCTTATCTATATACTTAAATACACTTTTATTCTAAGTACGACCCACCTGTTAATAGTTAGTTATCAACAAATGCGTAACTTTCTTATCATTCCTATTCATAAAGCTCACCAAGTATTCTTTATCAAACGTACGAATATTGATGCCTTCCTTATTATATAGTTGATAAATGAAATCTGTATTTTTGATTATCATCATCCACTTTGCCGGGCAATGATGTAATAAAAACGTAGCCAATCGTTTTTGATCTTCTCGCGTAAATTCATTTTTAGCATATGTACTAAACTCACTATCATAAGGCCCGTTTCTTCGACAGCAATCCTGGCGAATTCTTCATCTTCTTTCCACGCGACTGGCACATCGCCAAGGTGGCAACAGATGGCGAAGACCAGACCATCCGCGTTATCGTAATCAAGGTAGATTATAAGGATTAAAGATAATTGAAAATAAATATTATTGTGATTCAGAGCACGTTAGTAGGATTTTTTGCAGTTGTGGTCTTGATTTCTCGAAAAAAAAAGGCTAATTTCGCACAATTCGAGGGAAATCATTGAAGTTTTTTTATTATACTGGCTTATAATTCGGAAATTTTTGCTAAATTTGTCACGTCATATCAGATTTTTGCTTATTTTCTTTTCGCAACACTAAGATAAGTGAAAATTTTGACATGGCAAAATCCTGGGCAACTTTTAGTTGATCAGGCACTTAAAAAGATTAATCTATAATAGTGTTGCGGAATTAAGACTAAAGACACATGAAGAAAAATTTTCACAGAATCATCATGTCAGCATTGCTGACAGTGCTGGCAACAGTTGCTGCCAGCGCACAGTGCTACATTGTCGGCAGCGACAATGAGTGGAAAACCAACACTGCTGCGGCAGAATTGGCAGAGACCGCCACTACAGGAGTGTATGAGGGTGATGTCACCTTCGTTGACGGTGCGCAGTATTTCGCCGTTACCCAAAAGCTGACAACAGACAATGACGATTGGACAGAGTTTAACAAAAACCGCTTCGCCCCTTCAGTATTCGACGCCATGCTCGTTATTAATGAGCCTATGACCATGGTAAAGGGTAGGGACGCATCTTTCAAAGTGCCAGTCGCCGGTACAGCCTACCGCATGCGCGTCGACTTCAACGCCCAGACCGTCACCTTGCTCGGCGACTTTCCCGACAAGCTGTATGTATGGGGCAGCGACGGTGTCTTTGATCCCACATTGTCAGCTGCCACACTGCCCAAGACCGAGACCGACGGTGTGTATAAAGCAACGGTAGAGTTCACCTCATGCTACTTCAACATTCTCACCCAGCTCGGCACCGACCCCAACGACTACGAAGCCATACTGCCCTACCGCTACGGTGGCGGTAAGGTGGTTATCAACCGCGACAAGGTCATGACGCTCACAGAGCAGTCATTCCACATCGCCACACCAGGCACCTACGACGTGACTGTAGACCTCCGCACCATGACCATGAACCTCCACAGCGACACCTATGTGCCCGAATATCAAGACCATGTCTACCTTATCGGCGCCAACGGTAGCAACTTCGCCGATCAGGGCGCAGAGCTTACATGGGACGAAGTAGACGGCATCTACACCGGCTATGTGACTTTCTATGGCAACAAGTTTACCATCTCTACCGCTCTCGCCTCTACATATGATGGCTGGGACGAGATTAAAGACAAGCGCATCGGCGCTGTCGCACCAACTGTTGACGTGGAGACCAACCTCACCATAGGTCTAAAGAAGGGCGAGGTGTCTGACTTCATCATCGGAGCATCGACAGATAACCCACTCACCGCATACGTTACATTAGACCTTGTCAACAACCGTCTGACGCTCTACGGCAACGACGCGTCATATCCAATAGGCTACCCGAAAGAGCTCTACACTCTCGGCTGCGACGGCAAGTGGTTCACCAACATACCTGCAAACGTGATTCCTGCCACCGACAAGCCTGGCATCTATGAGGGCGAAATCACATTCGTGGGCGAAGTGGGCGATCTTCACTTCATCGTGTTAAAGCGTCTCGGCGCAGATTGGGACTTTGTCAACGCCAAACGTCTCTCTCCCTACTCCGACCGTGACCCCGCCGATCTTGACAGCGATATTCCTGCCACCATGGAGCCTGACTTTTCGCCCGGCGCCTGGCTCTTCTCTGGCGAGCCAGGCACCTACAACATAAAGGTGGACCTCACACAAGGCAATGGCGTGATACGCATCTCTGCCAAGGGCGCAACAGGCATCACCGCCACCACAGCCGCTCCTGCCACCAAGAACTACTACTACGACCTCAACGGACGATTCCTCGGCAACGTGGAGCCGCAGAAGGGAGTGTATGTGGTTAAAGGTAAAAAGGTAATAAAGTAAAAAAACAGAAAGGTAAAACTACCCCTCTCCAGCTCTTTATCTCAAGAAAGTCCACCCTCTACGTGGTGGGGTACACTTTAGGAGAGCTGGAGAGTTTTTTTATTGCCGTCCGGTAATAACTCAGAAATGAAAATTAGCCCCAGAAAAAGCTCTATTTTCTAAAATTTTTAGCGCTTTTATGCGCTATTCGCTTTGATTTCTGTCAATATGAGCCTGAATGCTTACACTTTATTTTTACCGGACGGCAATAATTATTTACTGAGCCCACTTTAAAAAGTCGTTTTTGTTTTTATCCTACAAAACGCCATTTGATTATCAGATGGTTACATTTGAAGAATTTCTCAAAAATTTCTTTTTCAAGTGGGCTCAAGAACTTATTACAAAGGTCTCTTTTAGTAAATAAAATGCAGTTTCAAAACATAAAAGCGAACTGCATTCCGTACTCAATTCACTGTCACATTCCCCAACATCATAATGAAATGGATGGAAGAACACCATGATGTTACTCAAGATGGGTCTCAAGATGGGTCTCAAGGTGAATCTCAAGGTGAATCTCAAGGTGTTACCCAAGACAGCACCTGCGTATCATCCGCTCCTTGCTATTTTACCCGATGAAGGTTTTCAAATCCACTCTCGGCATAGACATGTCCATCACTACCCTTATAATAGGTACGTTGTGCCAAGACAGAAAGGGCGAAGATACCGGCTATGACCATCAGCACCTGAAGGATAATCTTCAGAAGCACGATGATAACTCCCCAGGCTGCTATCAAAAGTCCGACGAGATAAATAACGGTAAAGATAGTGACTATCAAGCCCTTGCCTGCGCCCGAAGTACGCTGCTGAGCGAGTCACGTCACCGCTTAGCGATCATCTGCTACAAAAGTATAAAGAATCCCAGAGATGGCAAAGTGGCAAATCCCCAAAAGATGATGGGAAAAATCAAATACATTCATGAGAACCCATGCAACATTTTGCGGATTTCGGCAAAAACAGATAAAAACATTTTGCGGATTTCGGCAAAATAAGGTTAAAACATTTTGCGGATTTCGGCAAAAGTTGTATCTTTGCACGCATAATCAACTAATAATTAGACAAATATGAGTACAGAGACAGTTTTTAGAAGGAAAATATATCAAGACATGCTCAAATGGAAGAAAGAGCGTGATGGAGAAACGGCACTTTTGATAGAAGGAGCCAGACGAATTGGCAAGTCAACCATAGTGGAAGAGTTTGCCAAAAATGAGTATGACTCATACATTCTCATTGATTTTTCAAAGACATCCCCAGAAGTCAATGCCTTGTTTGAGGACCTCTCTGACTTAAACTACATATTCCTTCGCTTGCAGCTCAACTACAATGTAGATCTCAAAGAAAGAAAATCACTCATTGTCTTTGATGAAGTGCAAAACAACCCCAAAGCACGCCAAGCCATCAAGCATCTTGTAAAAGATCACAGATACGACTATATCGAGACAGGTTCATTGATTTCCATTCGCAAGAATGTTCAGTCCATTATCATTCCTAGCGAAGAGACACGCATTTCCATGCACCCCATGGATTTCGAAGAATTAGATGGGCACTAGGCGACAGCGTAACTATTCCCTTGCTTAGAAAAGTCTTAGCAGCTCGCCAAAGTCTGGGCGATGCTACGCATAGAAAACTGATGCGTGATTTTAGACTGTATATGTTGGTTGGGGGGATGCCACAAGCTGTAGACAAGTACATCAAGACCAACAATCTCAGTGCTGTAGACACGGTGAAACGTGACATTATCGCTCTATATGAAGAAGATCTCCGAAAGATAGACACTTCGGGAAAAGCCTCATCCATGTACGATGCCATCCCATCGCAGCTAAGCAAGAATGCAACTAGATATAGTGTATCTTCCGTTATACCAGGAGAAAAAGCTGATAGAGTAACCGACATTGTGCAAATGATGGAAGAATCAAGAGTAGCCAACATAGCCTATCATACCAACGATCCAAACGTAGGACTAGCCTTGACCAAAGACTTGCAACGCTACAAAATGTATGCTTCAGATACAGGACTTTTCATCACATTGGCATTCAAATCCAAGTCATTTACAGACAATGTCATCTATCAAAAACTATTGAGTGACAAACTGGATGCCAACTTAGGATACGTCTATGAGAATGTAGTGGCCCAAATGCTCAAAGCTTCAGGCAAGGACTTGTACTATCATACAATCCTCAAACTAGATGGAAAAGGATATTACGAGATAGACTTTCTGCTATCAGATGGCAGCAAGGTGAGCCCGATTGAAGTAAAGTCATCTGGCTATAAAGCACATACCTCTTTAGACAAATTCTCAGAAAAGTATTCTTCGAGAATCGCCCACAAATATCTAGTTTATACCAAAGATTTGAAGAAAGATGGCGATACGCTTTGCGTACCTATTTATATGGTACCACTACTGCCCTAAACCTACCCTTTCCTCTATTTCGTTCCACAAGTCACACTAACTTCCCCGAGATGACATACGCCTCAACACATATAGAATACCAAATCAAGCAAAGAGCATAATGTGATCCACTTGATTTGGCATTCTTACATAAAGAGAGTCAAGTTGTTGATAAGTGCCACTCTTCTCCCCAACCTACTCTATCTTGATGACCACTTCGCCCCCACGGGCGATAACCTTCTTGATGCGGTCGAAGAGCTGGAGGAAGCGTTCCTGACTCTTGAGTACGAACCCGGACGCATGGGCCTCGCCGATGAGGATGCCACCCTGGCGCAGACGGAACGGACCATTGCCCGGCTGCATCATGGGACAAGGAAGGGCATGAAGCTCTTCCAAACACCCGAACACATGACTCTTGCGCTCCATGCGGCAAAGCTTGCAGGTTTCGGGGAGAGGCAGAGAGGAAGATGAAGAAGAATCATCCCTTACCGGTTCGAGGAAAAGCATCTGGCGGGCGAAGCATTTGCATTTAGCCACCATGATGTGATATTCACCCGGCTCCAGACAGCCACCCTCACGCTCCATCGTATCACAAATGTACTGATGGCCTACAACGATACCCTGGCGATTAACTACTTCCTGACTAAGGCGACCAACAATGGCGCCATGATCTCTACGGAAACGACTTAAAACTAACTTCATCATAACACGAAATAACTTAAAAACAACAATAGAAAAACATTTGAAATTCACATTCACTTTCACATTTTCTGAACGTAAAACAACTGGTAATAATCAGACAAATCCTTGCAACCTTCCGGCAACTGATGGTACACCAGCTGAGGGAACATTTCCTTCAGTTTCATATAAAGACCGATGCCCGGTTTGTCCTGATCAGGCCACATGTGAAGATTCCTTCCCGCTAAAAGATTGCGACATTCTTCATTACAAAGCGTAGCACTCGGGATGGCTATTGCCTTGTAACCCATAGACATAGCGCTCCAGCAGTCGGTACATCCCTCGGTAATAACCAATGGCTCTTTTTCTGTCACCTGCGGCAAGATTTGCATCCCATATACCATCGGCTTACTACCTGGTGCAAACTTAAACCGCGGTTTTTCTTCAGTCTTATCTCCCAGATATCTGCTCTGAACCGTCAGCAGATTGCCATGAACGTCATAATAGGGAATCAACAAGGAA
>ERZ1026901.1963-NODE-1963-length-10389-cov-4.408264_pt1 | contig 10389 bp, 6 predicted proteins | sample MGYA00380179_ERZ1026901 | MGnify/ENA primary metagenome ERZ1026901 (study PRJEB33269, sample SAMEA4719815) | human gut metagenome | biome: human-associated habitat; feature: organic feature; material: feces | place: Cameroon | collected 2013-10 ...
GTACATCCCTGCCGACATGGGCTACGGCAAGTTCTCACAACCCGGAATCCCCGGTGGCTCAACTTTGATATTCGAGATAGAGTTGTTAGCCATAGCATAAGATAGTTTGATATAGTAAATAAATAACCTAAAATAGTAACTGATATGATTTTAAACAGAACAATCCTTACCCTTGGTTTGGCCACTGCCCTTTTGCAGATGCCGGTCTCTGTCTCAGCTCAAGGTTCAGGCACAAGCAGAACCAATCCTCTCTTGCAGAAGAGCTCATTGCCGTTTGGCGCTCCCGACTTCAGCCGAATCCAGGAGTCGGATTATCTGCCAGCCATCGAGGCAGCCATCAAGATCCAGCGTGCCAACATTCAGAAAATCGTAGACAATAAGAAGAAGCCAACATTCGCAAACACCATCCTTGCTTTTGAGGAGAGTGGAGTGGTGCTTGACCGCATTTCCAACGTCTTCTTCGGATTAACCGGTGCCCACAAAACTCCGCTGATAGCCGATACCGAGAACAAGGTTATGCCATTGCTTATTGACCTCGAGAACGAGATATCCTTCAATCAGCAACTATTCACACGTATAAAGTACGTCTACGACAACGAGTTTAAGAAGCTTAAGGGCGAGGACCAGCGCCTTACAGAAGAGATATACAAGAGCTTTGTACGTTCAGGCGCCTTGCTCTCTGCCGAAGATATGAACCGCATGAAGCAGATCAACTCGCGTATCTCAGAGCTGCAGCAACAATGGGGCAACATTCTGCCTGCTGCCACCAACAATGCCGTAGTATGGGTCAATAGTAAGGAAGAACTTGCCGGACTTAGCGATGCCGATATCGCACAATGCAAGAAAGATGCCGAGAGCCGAGGCAGCAAGGCACCTTATTGTGTTGTCATAATCAACACCACACAGCAGCCAATACTTGCAAGTTTGCAGAATCGTGAGCTTCGTCGCAGGGTTTATATGGCAAGTATACATCGTGCCGATGCCACCAATCCCGAGTTTAACACTTTCCCTATCGTAACCGAGATAGCCAAACTCCGTGCCGAGAAGGCAAAGATTATGGGTTACAACACTTATGCCGACTATTCGCTCGAGAACACAATGGCTAAGAACACCAAGAATGTGGACGCCTTCCTTCACCAGCTTATTAAGGAGTATGCTCCCAAGGCAGATGCCGAGACAAAGTCTATAGAGGAGTATGCGCAGAAGACGGAGGGCAAGAACTTTAAGTTGCAGCCTTACGACCGTTTCTACTATTCGGCTAAGATGAAGAAAGAGATGCTCAACATCTCTGACGACGAGGTTAAGCCCTATTTCAATGTGGACAGCGTGCAGATCAATGGCGTCTTTTATGCAGCCAACCGTGTCTATGGCCTCACCTTCAAGCAGCGCAAGGACATCCCGACATACCATCCCGACATGAAGGTGTTTGAGGTAATCGACCGCAACGGCAAGTCCATCGCCCTCTTCTACAGCGACTTCTTCCGCCGTCCAACCAAGCGTGGCGGAGCATGGATGAGCGCCTTTGCCAAGCAGAGCCGCCAGCGTGGACAGTTGCCTATAATATATAATGTATGCAACAACGCCAAGGCCCCCGAGGGTCAGCCGTCGCTTATAACATGGGATGAGGTGTGCACCATGTTCCACGAGTTTGGCCACGCCCTCCACGGCATATTGTCCAACTGCCAATACAACACTTTGTCGGGCACAGCCGTGGCTCGCGATTTTGTAGAAATGCCGTCGCAGTTTAACGAGTCGTTTGCGAGCATACCAGAAGTGTTCGACCACTTTGCTCGCCACACCGATACAGGCAAGCCTATGCCTGCCGACCTCAAGGAGCGCATGCTTAAGAGCATCAACTTCCAAACGGCCTATGCCCTTGGCGAGAACCTTGCTTCTACCTGCCTCGACCTTGCCTGGCATAAGATTAGTGCCGACGAGGTGCCGTCGCCATATATGGCTGGCGCTTTCGAGAAGGAGCAGCTCAACAATGTGGGCTTGCTTAATGTGCAGATACCTCCTCGCTATTCTACAACCTACTTCAACCATGTATGGGGTGGGGGCTACGCTGCCGGCTACTACAGCTATCTGTGGACAGAGGTGCTTGCCGTAAACATTGCCGACTACTTTGAGAAGCATGGTGCTCTTGATCCTGCCGTTGGTCAGGCTTTTCGCGATAAGATATTGAGCCGTGGCAACACCAAGGACCAAATGCAGATGTTTACCGATTTTACGGGTATGCCGTCTCCTGACGCCTCAGGTCTGCTTAAGGCAAGAGGATTATAAGAGTGAAAAGTGAAGAGTGAAAAGTGAACAAGAGAAAAATGAAAAGTGATATGATTGATCGACTATTGTCATTTCTTGATGCTTCGCCAGTTAATTTTCTGGCTGTAAAGAACATCGCAGATATGCTCGAGGCTGGCGGATTCCGCCGCCTCGACCCTTCAATGCCGCTTGGCAATGTGCAGGCTGGCGATCGCTTCTATGTAACCAAGAACCACTCGGCTATATTTGCTTTCCGCATCGGTGCCAAAACGCTTGCCGATGCCGGATTTCGTATGATATGCGCCCACTCCGACTCGCCCACGTTCCGCATCAAGCCTAATGCTGAGATGCTTACCGAAGGTGGTCTTGTAAAACTCAACACCGAGGTGTATGGCGGACCGATCATGTCTACATGGTTCGACCGTCCGCTGACGCTTGCTGGACGTGTCATAGTGCGTGGTGCCGATGTTATGCAGCCTCAGACAATGCTGTTGCACATAAAGCGTCCATTGCTACAGATTAGCAATCTTGCCATCCACTTCAACCGCCAGGTAAACGATGGCGTGAAGCTAAGCAAGCAGAAGGATGTGCTTCCGCTGCTCGGGCAGATTACAAACCGGCTTGAGGCTGGCAACATGCTTATGACTGTTATTGTCGAAGAACTCAACAAGCAGCGCCCCGTTAAGGCTGAGGACATCCTCGACTTCGACCTCTATCTTGCCGATACCACTCCTGCATGCACATTCGGTGTGCACAACGAGTTTATCTCTGCCGGACGTCTTGACGATCTCTCCATGTGTTTTGCTGGTCTTGAGGCAATGCTTGCTGCCGGTGCTGCCGACACCACCCAGGTGCTTGCAATATTTGACAACGAGGAGACTGGCTCGCAGACAAAGCAGGGAGCTGGCAGCCCTTTCCTCTCGTATATGCTTAAGCGCATAGCCCTGGCGCAGAGCCACACCGAGGAGGCCTACTATCAGGCAGTGGAGCGCGCCTTCATGATTTCGGCAGACAACGCCCACGCATGGCACCCAAACTATGCCGAGAAGTACGACCCAACCAATCATCCTATGCTTGGCGGCGGACCGGTTATCAAGTTCAACGCCGCGCAGAAGTATGCTTCCGATGCTGCATCGGCAGCCATATTTGCAGGCTTATGTGCCAAGGCTGGTGTGCCATGCCAGCGCTTTGTCAACCATAGCGATGTGGCAGGCGGCAGCACCTTAGGCAACATCCTTGCCTCGTCTATACCCTTGCGTGGTGTGGATATGGGCAACGCCATTCTTGCCATGCACAGCTGTCGCGAGACGGGTAGTGTTCGCGACCATGAATACTGTGTAAAGGTATTTACCGAATTTTATGAGCTTTGAGTTTTAGCTCATTCGGAATTTGGAGTGATACAAACTCTAGTTTGTATCACTCCAAATCTCGGATGAGCCTTGTATAAACATATAAGAGATTACGAAATTACTACCACTTCAAAGGCTCATTAAGTATAACGCCATCTGTTGCATCTTCGGCATCGAACGAGTTGCCCTTATATTGTACACAGAGCATAAGCAACTCTTCTGAGCCGGTATTCTTTATAGCACGCTTTCCTTTTGGAGATACGCGGATGATGCTACCCTCAGCTACCGGAATATTCTCACCGTCTACTTGATACAAACCTTCGCCTTTAAGGATAAAGTAGAGCTCTTCGTGGTTCTTGTGTGTATGAAGAAAACCTCCATCTTGACCGGGAGCAAATGTCTGGAAGGACAGTTCACAACCTGTTGTGCCAAGTGCTTGACCTACGAACACTTTACCAGGAATCAGTATCTCGCCTAATGAAAGGACATAATCCTTTATGTCGCTAAGTTTGCCCATGCTCACTGCTGTGAAATTCTTACCTGTCTTGATTGTCTGTACTGTTTTCATAATTTTCTGTTTTTTGATTGAATATTGATATGAGTTTATTGTTTACGCTTGCAAAGCTACTATATTTCAATTAGTTATACAAGTGGATACAAGTATGTAAGTCAGTAACCTGAAGGTAACTTATATTGAAAATAAAGTTAATGTGAGAAGCGTTTTTAGCATTGTTTAACTAAGGTTGTTGATGAAGTGTAATTCTTAATAGTTACTTTTGTGTAGTAACACAACAAATAGAGAGTATTCATTATGAATAGAACAGAAGTAAGAGATGCACTTTTTCCTAATTGCCCGATACGCAACATCTTGTCTCGCATTGGCGACAAGTGGTCGTTGTTGGTGCTTTTTACATTGGAGACAAATAGCACGCAGAGGTTTAAGGAGCTGCAACGTAATATTCCAGACATATCACAGAAGATGCTTACCGCTACTCTAAAGACGCTTGAGGCTGACGGATTAGTACATAGAGAAGCCTTCCCCGAGATTCCACCACGTGTTGAGTATTCGTTGTCTGATAAAGGCAAGAGTCTTCTGCCGCATATTGATAGTTTGCTTTCATGGGCAATGGATAATATGGACGATATTTTGGAGCAGAGAAAGCACTACTTGCTTAAATGAATATGGTTCTAACTAAGGCTTCCTTGGTCGGTCATTAAGGCTTCCTTGGTCGGTCATTAAGCCTTAATTGGTAGGTCATTAAGGCTTAGTTGGCAGGTCATTAAGCCTTGGTGACGCGACGGTTGTTTGAGCATTTGAAGAATAGAGGATTAGAATTGACGCTTATGTATATGTTTTTTTATTTAACCCATCATTCTAACACTCTTCCGGTGCGCTTTGAGTGTAATTGTTTGATAATCAGTATCTAATGCTTAGTGATAGGTGGCGGTTGCATAGGCTCACCTGTCACTTATCAATCACTGTCCTAACATTATCCGTATGAAGCCTATATCTTAAACGTTGTTTGTTTGCCGAGCAGGATCTCGCCGTTCCATAGAAGGGATGAACGCATGCTCTATCTTGTTCTCCTGAACTACGGTCTTGGATATATATCCGTGCTGTGATAGGTCTGTGACAGGTCAGTGACTATTTAGTGATGGATTAAGGCTGATTCTAACAACCAATGCTCTGTATATCAATGCTTTATGTTTTATGCTGTGATAGAATGATAGGTTGCGAGATAAAAACTTTTTTAGTGTATACAATAAAAGGGTACAGCTCTAAGCTGTACCCTTTTATCTGTTACATTTCTTTTATTGTATTCTCCGCCACAGCCTTTTCGGCATCTGTGATGCCATACTTGGCAAACAGTTGGCGGTCGATGTTGGGAATGTCGTTGGTAGTCCAGTCGATGTCGCTCTGGTTGGTAAAGTTCTCCATCGGTACGAACATAAACTTCTCCGGTGACAAGTCTTGCGATGTGATAGTCTGCAACATAAGGTAGCGGGCAAACTTGGTGCTGAGGTAAGCAAGCAAGTTGTCGGCCTCCTCCTTGGTGTTGTAGACTCCACCCACAAGATAACTCTGTGTACATACTACGGCAGGCGGCAGAACGGTCATAGCCGAGAGCACACGGAACTTGCCGTTGCGGTCGGGTGTGCCGGCATGTTCGCAGGTAGCCTTGGAGAACACCACCTTGTACAAGTCCGCTAACCTGGGTGTTGAGTGTGCCGTTGCACTTGTCGAGAACCTTGTTGATAAACGACAGCGCCTCGTTGTTGCGCACGAATATAGGGAACTGGTTGAGGTTGCGCTCGCAAGTGTTGGATGTGCCGTGCAGGGTGTTGGTGAAACGGCATCCCTTCTTGTGGCGTGCGTCCCAAAGGAAGTAGTTCACACCGCCTGATATGTCGACAGTAGGGAAGAGGTCCTTAGAGTCGACATAGTCGAAGATAGACCTCATGCGATGGTCGGCAAGCATAGAGCGGCGGAAGCTCTCAAGGCCGCGGCCTCCAGTAAACCAGCGCGAAGGCATAATCATAGAGATGTAGTTTGGTTTCATCTCGCGTGCTACCTCTACAAACTGGTTGTAGAGCGGTATGCCATAGTTGTCCTTCTGTTCACCTATGTTCACTTGGTATGGCGGGTTGCCTATGATGGCGTCGAATTTCATTTCCTTCTGCTTGTTTATATTCCAAAAATTCTCGCCGTCGGCAAGTGTGCGCATCAGCTTGCGCTTGTATACCATAACGAGCGAAGTTTGGTCCTCGAGTATCTTTACGTTGGCTTTGATATCCTGTCGGTAGCCAAGGAGCGTGCGCTTGGTGATGCGCTCGGCTATGCGTGTGCGGCATACGGCAAAGATATTGGTCTCTATAATCTCCTTCCAAAGTGCTTCAGCGTCTTCGTCTGATATCATATCGAAGAGTCCCTGCGACTGTCCGCTACGCAACTTGTACATAGAGAAGGCTGCGTATAGCGAGTACAATCCGGTCTTGGACGTCATGTCGAGGATGCGTGCCTTCTGGTTCATCAGCACTCGCTCTGTAACGTCGCCGTTGTAGACGAATCGTGGGTCGGATATTGGCTTCGTAAACTTCTCGTTGAAGAAGCAGTAGCCGCCCAGGGTGTCGGCGAGCTGACGGTTTACGGTGCGCCATGGCGTTAGCACCGTCTCGCGGTCGGGGTAGCAGAAGTCGGCAAGAATGTCTGCCACTTCGGCAACACGCTCGTTTACCGGTAGGGTGTCGGCACGGCGCAATCTATCGAATATAGCCTTGGCTGTAGCCACGAAGATGTCCTCGCGGTAGAAGTATTTAAGGCGTTGGAAGAGCTTGAGGGTTATGCCTTTAGGCATAAACTCGCGCCACGATTCGGTGTCGATGCTGCGTATGAACGAGTCGAGCGTAAGGCCCTCGATGCGGTCGACGGTGCCGTATATCAAGATGGGGAATCGGCTTGATATCTGGTTGAGGATGGCTATTGCGCGCTGGCGTGGCGTGAGCTTGCGTGTAGCCTCACGCATAGCGGCAACAGCCGTCTCTTCGGCTTGGGCTTGTTTCTCGCGTGCAGCCTTCTCCTTGGCGCTGTTGGTGGTCTTGCGCTTGTTGCGTCCCATGGTGTCGGCTATCATTTCGCGGTTGCGCTGACGCTCGGAAGCTATGCCTCGCACGATGGCCTCTGCCACTTGGTCGAGCAGGCGGATGTCCTGTTGGCGCAGATTGTCGAGGTTGCCGTATAGGCAATCGTCTCTAAATCCGTTGCGTATAAGCGAGTCGGAGTAGGCGGATGTTACGTTGCGTATGAACGATTCGGTGTCGAAGCGTGTTTGCTTGGATGCCGATATCTCCGTGATAGGGCACAGCTCCAAGAATTCTGCCAGCTTAGCCACACGTTCTTCCTGGTTAGATGTGTATGTGTTGTTGTTGACATACTGGTCTACCACGGTAAGTGTTCGGCAGGGCGAGAAGTCGATGGCGTAGCACTCGCTCTTGACGCGACCGTCTGTATACGGGCTTTGGCACCTGAAGATGGTCTGAAAGTAGCGCATACCACCAGTTTCGGCGGCACCGGCAAGCATCAGCACAGCTGTCCATTCGGGCACCGATACACCCATTGTAAGACGGCCGCACGATAGAGTGATGGTCTTCTTGCTGTTGGCTATCGCTGTCTTTACACGCTCAAGTGCGTCGTGCTCGTGCTTGGTTTGCTCGTAGATGTCCGAGCGCTCTTCGGCAAAGTTGCCTTCGCCAGCAACGTCAACGATGGTGTATTCGCCGAACGGATTGTCCAGTGTCTGCTCAGACAGGATGCGTGCAAGACAGTGGGCAGCCTGAACTCCCGGCACATACCATAGTGTATTGTCGAGCGAGCCAGCCAACTGCTTGTTGGCGTAAGGGTACAACTTGTTGGTGCTGCTTTTGCCGATGAGCTTTACAAACTTGCGTACATCAGCCTCGTGTACAAACTGTGTCTGTACATTGGGTGCGGCATTGTCCGACGGTATAGTCTCTGTTCTGAACAGCTCGGCAAAGTTGAAGCCTCCAGTTTCGCTTATACGGTAGCTGCGCATATCGCGGGCGAGGTTGTAGGTAAGGATGTTCATACGGGCAAGACCCTCGTATGGGTTAGGCTCGCCGGTGTGATGCTCGTTCCATGCCACCTTGGCCGACTGCTCCATACAGTAGTCCCAATGATACACCTCGGTGTTGTCGAAGAGCTGCTGTATATTGTATGGTGTGCCCGATAGGTACAGCGTGCGCAGTGTGCGGCGCTTCTGTAGCTCGCCAATAACATCGCGTCCGAGACGCGACATGATGCCCTCGTGTGCCTCGTCCACAATAAGGAAGTCCCAATGTGTGTTGAATATATGGTCGTTCTTCTCGATGCCCTTTTGCTGGTTCACACGTTTGGAGCCACGCAAGTCTTGCATTGAGGCGAAATAAATATAGTGGGCGTTCTTGTCTTGCTTAGCTTTTGCTTCGATAGCCTCGAATGTTTCGGCGTCGAACGACACCGTGTTGGGGTCTTTGCAGCCAAAGAACCATCCGTCGAGCTTAAGCTTAAGCAACGATTCAAACCACTCGCCACGCACATTGGGGCGGTGGGTAAGGATGAGGGTACGGCGGTAGCCACACTGTCTTGCCACTTCGAGGGCGCACAGGGTCTTTCCGAAACGCATCTTTGCATTCCAAAGCATCTTTCGATTGCGTTTCAGGCTGTTCACAGTGAGGTTGATAGCCTGTTGCTGTTCAGAGCGAAAAACTATGTTATCAGTGAATGTCATTTATCTAATTCTGATTTATTTCTTTATAAGTTGCTTGAAGATTATCTGTTTGCCTTTAAGTGGTTCGGTGCCGTGCCATTCCATTATGGTGCACAGATTGTCCGTGTCGGGTATGGTGAAGCGTGTGCCGTCCATCTGCCATATATTCCACGCTATTATCTCTGCCGCCTTTATTACAGCCGAGAAGTGTGGCATACGTCCCCAACGGGCATTGTAGTACTCGCAGAAGCTGATGAGCAATGTCTCTCTTGAGAGAAACACGTTGTCGCCCTGCCAGTCGAAGCCATAGACCGACTGCAAAGCCTGGTATGCCTTGCGCAGCCAGTGGCGCTTGTTGAACTTGGTGGGCTGTGAAGGCGTGTTCTCGTTCACCACACGCATCTTGCGGTCGAATATGCCGATGCGCTCGTCGATGTTGATGTGTGCACCCGTTGTAGTGTCGTACCGGCTTGCAAGATAAGGGGCCTCGCCGCAAGCCATCTCCATGCGTCGGCAGCGCACATACTTCATCCACGACTTGTCCTCGGGAAACTCGACCTTCTCCTTCCGTGTAAGCCACGTGTGGGTGCCGTCGTCGAGGGTGGTCTCGGTGTTGAACACGTTGCGGTAGCCAAACCAGTGCTCGTCCACCAAGTTGTTCTGGGCATTGCATATCCATGCCGGCGTAAACACCTCGCCGCGGTCTTTGGCACGCGATGTCTGCAGCGACTCGTGCTTGTACACTCGTGGCTGTATAATATCACGATAGACACCCGACACTTGCTCTATGAGTATAGGTGAAGAGTGAGGGTGTCCATAGTCGTCGGTTCCCCAAGAAATGTTTGCGGACAGGCCGTGACCACTTAACGACTGGTCCCGAAGCAGGATGGCAAGCAAGCGAGGGTTGTCGCGCACAATGCCGGCTATGTGGTTGTTGGGTCTTTTAGTGGCCATGCCTTTTATGGTTTACTGTTCTTTAATCTTAATCTCGCAGTTGTCGAGCGACTCGATGATGGCAAGCGACTCAACACGCACACCGCGTTCGCGCAGATACTGTCCGCCGTCCTGGAACGCCTTCTCTATAATGAAGCCCATGCCTTCGAGTGTGGCGCCTGCCTGCTGGCAGAGGTCGATGATGCCCTTGGCAGCATTGCCGTTGGCAAGGAAGTCGTCTATAAACAGAACGTGGTCGTCGGCGGTAAGGTAGTCGCTACTGATAATAACGTCGTAGTCGCGCTGCTTGGTGAACGATGTAACCTTTGTAGCCAGCATATTGGTAAGTGTGCTTGGCTTCTTTTTCTTTGCAAATACAACGGGGAGGTTCATGAGGAATCCCATCATGATAGCCGGGGCAATGCCAGAAGCTTCTATTGTGAGAATCTTGTTCACCTTGGTGCTTGCAAAGCGGCGGATAAACTCCACTGCGATGTCCTTCATCAGATTTGGGTCCATCTGGTGATTGATGAATTTGTCTACTTTAAGAATGCCGCCTGGGTAGCATTTTCCGTCTTTAA
>ERZ1026901.1965-NODE-1965-length-10363-cov-9.230113_pt1 | contig 10363 bp, 9 predicted proteins | sample MGYA00380179_ERZ1026901 | MGnify/ENA primary metagenome ERZ1026901 (study PRJEB33269, sample SAMEA4719815) | human gut metagenome | biome: human-associated habitat; feature: organic feature; material: feces | place: Cameroon | collected 2013-10 ...
TTATATTGCTGATTTAGATGGTCAGAATGCAGAATATATTGGTTCGATTAAATATAAAGATAATGATTTTGGATTGTATGCATATTTCTGGTACGATGGATTAATTCAATATGAATATAGAGATATTGACGGTGAGCGAAAAGAAAAACAAATCCATGTAGATGAATTGAAGATGCAAACCATTATTCCTTGACAAAGGTAGTTGTTTTATAGGAGGGCACAATGAAGAAAGTTAAAATAGCAATTGTTTTTATGATAATGATATTATTAGCCGCGTGCGGTTCTACTACATCCTCATGGCAGGAGAAGTATGATTTAGGTATGCGGTATTTATCTGAAGAAAATTATGAAGAGGCAATCTTAGCTTTTACAGCAGCAATAGAGATAGATAAAAAGAAGGCGGAAAGTTATGTCGGACGAGGTGATGCATATTGTGGGAAAGCTAAAGATATGGGGAATCAAGAAAATATATATGATACTTATAAAAAAGCAATATCTGATTATGAAAAAGCAGTAGAATTAGGATGCGATAGTATAGAGGATAAGTTAGAGAAAGTCCAAAAAATAATCAACGGAATCAATACAGCAATAGAAAATGAAGAATTATTAGGAAAATTGTACGATTGTTTTGTAACAAAAGATATGGATCAGGTTAAAAATATACTGTCTAGTGATGCGTATTCACATATCTCGGATAAGGCAGAAGATGGTTATGTTTTGTATAGCAGAGGAGAAGCCAAAAGTTTGGCGGTATATAAAAAAAGACATTGTTATTTTGGAGACTTTGTAAATGGACAGAGAGAAGGCAATGGTATTTGGGCTTCTGCAAAAAATTACAATTCTGATCGAAGAAAAAAATATTGGGAATATAATGGGCAATGGGAAAATGATATGCCAAATGGAAAAGGAACTACAATTGAATATATTGAAGGGGTGCATTTGAGAGAGATCGAATGTGAGGTTAAGGATGGTTTATATCATGGGACAGCGATAGTAACATTCCATGATTTCACACATGCATTCGATAATACATTTACAACTACCTATATCAATGGAGTTCAACAGTCCAGGTATTCTTCTGGAGATAAGCGTGGCGTCTCTGGATTTTATAAGAATTTTTGAAATCGTTTATGGGAGGGTAGAAAATGAAAGGCTACATAAAAACAATGAGGGTTATTATATTAGTAATATTATTGCCGATTTTTCTTATATCCTGTGGAAAAACGACAGAAGAAAAATGGCAGGAACAATATGATTTAGGTATGCGGTATTTATCTGAAGGAAATTATGAAGAGGCCGTCTTAGCTTTTACAGCAGCGATTGAAATTGATGACAAAAAACCAGATGCTTTCGTTGGTCGAGGGGATGGCTATCTTGCAATAGAAGAATTTGAAAAAGCATTGGATGATTATGAAAAAGCTATTGAACTTGGTGCAGAAGATCTTAATGAAAAAATTACTAATGTGAAAGGCATGATGGAAGCACAGAGACTATTGGCGGTTTTGTATGAAAATCTGAGTGCAGGAAATATAGAGGACGCAAAACAACTTATGAAGCAGGAAGATTATATAAATATGAATGCAATGCTAGATGATAAGTATGTGTATTATGGTAAAGGGGATGAGATTCGTTTAGTCGTTTATGATGATAATCAATATTATTTTGGACAATGGATGAATGATAAGAGAATAGGCAATGGCTTATGGATTAAAGCAGTCTTCGAATCGACTTCTGGCATAGAAAGTAAAATATATAAAGGTAAGTGGAAAAACGATATGCCAAATGGAGATGGAATAATTACAGAAATGTATACTGCAAAAGCAAATTCATCGGATGGTGATATTTCTGCAGAAAAAGTAGAAATTAGCGGGAATTTTATTGATGGACTTTGTGACGGAACAATCCATGAAACATGGTATATGAATGATGGAGAGGTACTTCCATGGACGATTACCGTTAAAAATGGTGTTTGTCAGCCATTAAAGAACATTCCGGAAGAAGTTAAAGATGCTGAGTACGAAGATAATATTGCAAAAGGACAATATATTATTTCTTTACTTGATAGTGACGAATTATGGGGAAGTACTACAGATATTAGGGGTGTGGTTGGTTTTGTTGGAAAATAAAAAACTATATGAAAGAGGTAAAGTTAAATTAGTAACCACAATGTTAATAATGCTACTACTAGCGGCTTGCGGAAGTCCATCTAATGCTTATATGGAGCAGTATGACTTAGGTATGCGGTATTTATCTGAAGGAAATTATGAAGAGGCAGTCTTAGCTTTTACAGCTGCGATTGAAATTGATGACAAAAAACCAGACGCTTACATTGGTCGAGGGGATGCATATACTGCAAGTGAAAAATATGATTTGGCAGAAATGGATTATCGGACTGTTCTTGATATAGATGAAACGAATGCAGATGCTTATATAAAGCTAAGTGAATTGTATCTCGCAAAGGATGACGAAAAAGCAGCAATTCGGATTCTTCAAGATGGTTATGAAAGGACTGAGGATAAAAAGATACAGGAACAATTAAAAAAATTTGGTCTTTATTATGTGAAAGATGCAAATGCACAATTTATTGCTAATATAAAAACGTATAAAGATGAAATTGGAGATTATGATTTTTTGATGTATGGGATTCGTTTCTCACCAGAGGTGGAAATTGAACAAAAAAAATCGGTAAAGGAAGCTGCCTTGTGTTATGATAGTGCGATACTTCGACTAGATTATGGTGATGAAACAGGAAAAGATGTTAGAGAAGATAACGGCGAATGGTACAACTGGGAGTATTTCAATACAAATGTTAGAGTTTCTGGATATCTTACATATGATAAAAATTATGCGAAATTCAAGCAAGATGATGGATATATGACATTTTGCCCAAATGGTCCTTATGAGTTCCATTTGCAGAAATATGACTTTGAAAATGAATTGCTGAACAAGTGATACTATTTGGAGATTAAAAATAGAAGAAGATATAAAGTTAGGTGGATGGTATGAATTATAAGTATCAAATTGGTTCAGTTGTATTTGATAACTGGTCGATTAAAAGGAAAATTGGTGAAGGCAGTTTTGGGCGAGTATTTGAAATAGAGAGAGAAGACTTTGGACAAGCTTATCATGCCGCTTTAAAGGTGATTACAGTTCCACTGCACATCCTTTTTCAAGAAGGGATGTCATTCGTTTAGTCGTTTATGATGATAATAAATATTATTTTGGACAATGGATGAATGATAAGAGAATAGGTAATGGCTTATGGATTAAAGCAGTCTTCGAATCGACTTCTGGCATAGAAAGTAAAATATATAAAGGTAAGTGGAAAAACGATATGCCAAATGGAGATGGAATAATTACAGAAATGTATACTGCAAAAGCAAATTCATCGGATGGTGATATTTCTGCAGAAAAAGTAGAAATTAGCGGGAATTTTATTGATGGACTTTGTGACGGAACAATCCATGAAACATGGTATATGAATGATGGAGAGGTACTTCCATGGACGATTACCGTTAAAAATGGTGTTTGTCAGCCATTAAAGAACATTCCGGAAGAAGTTAAAGATGCTGAGTACGAAGATAATATTGCAAAAGGACAATATATTATTTCTTTACTTGATAGTGACGAATTATGGGGAAGTACTACAGATATTAGGGGGGTGGTTGGTTTTGTTGGAAAATAAAAAAAACAAACTATATGAAAGAGGTAAAGTTAAATTAGTAACCACAATGTTGATAATGCTACTATTAGCGGCTTGCGGAAGTCCATCTAATACTTATATGGAGCAGTATGACTTAGGTATGCGGTATTTATCTGAAGGAAACTATGAGAAAGCAGTTTTAGCTTTTACAGCAGCGATTGAAATTGATGACAAAAAACCAGACGCTTACATTGGTCGAGGGGATGCATATACTGCAAGTGAAAAATATGATTTGGCAGAAATGGATTATCGGACTGTTCTTGATATAGATGAAACGAATGCAGATGCTTATATAAAGCTAAGTGAATTGTATCTCGCAAAGGATGACGAAAAAGCAGCAATTCGGATTCTTCAAGATGGTTATGAAAGGACTGAGGATGAAAAGATACAGAAACAATTAAAAAAGATGGGCCTTTATTATGTTAAAGATGTAACTGCACAGTTCATTTTTGACAGTAAAATTTATCAGAAAGAGTACGAGGAGTTTTGGTCGAGTCCTGGTTATAGACAATGTGCATCATATGGAATTCGATTTTTTCCGGCAATTTCAGTAGAATATAATAATAAGGCAGAACATGTTAGAGAAGCTGGTTTATACAATGATATTTTACCATTGAGTTATTCTGAAGAAACAGGTATCGAGTTAGACAATGATGAAGAAGATATTTACTGGAAGTATTTTGATACAAATGTTTATGTTTCAGGATATTTTACTTACAACGGAAATAATGAATCACTTTATTATGATGAAGATGGTATATTAACGCTTAATCCGAATGGTCCACATGATTTTCATTTGTTAGATTATCGTTTTGAAAATGAAGTATTAAATTAATAAAGGTACTTAAAAGTAAAAAACGAAGAAAGAGGGAAGATCCTTTTATTTGTTATATAGGTTAGGTGGATGGTATGAATTATAAGTATCAAATAGGTTCAGTTGTGTTTGATAACTGGTCGATTAAAAGAAAAATTGGTGAAGGCAGTTTTGGACGTGTATTTGAAATAGAGAGAGAAGACTTTGGACAAGCTTATCATGCCGCTTTAAAGGTGATTACAGTTCCACAAAATGAATCCGAATTGCGTGGCGCAATAGAAGAAGGTATGACGCAAGCGCAGGCTGAGCAATATTTTTATAGTGTAGTAGAGGATATTGTTCGTGAATTTGCATTGATGGCTCGATTGAAAGGAACGGCTAATGTTGTTAGCTATGAAGATCATACTGTTATTAAGCATAATGACGAAATTGGCTGGGATATTTTGATTCGTATGGAATTATTGAATCCGTTGTTACCTTATGCATATGCACATCCTTTTTCAAGAAGGGATGTCATTCGTTTAGGTATTGATATGTGTAAGGCTTTAGAGCTATGCCAAAAATATAATATTATTCATAGAGATATTAAGCCGGAAAACATTTTTGTTTCTGATAACGGTGACTTTAAATTAGGTGACTTTGGGATCGCCAGAACAGTCGAAAAAACGATGTCCGGCTTATCGAAGAAGGGTACTTATAATTATATGGCACCTGAGGTTTATCGGGGCACAGAATATGGGTTTAGTGTAGACATTTATTCTTTGGGTATTGTACTTTATCGGTTACTAAATAAGAATCGTATTCCCTTTTTGCCTCCAGCACCAGAACCGATTACATATAGTAAGCGAGAAATTGCTTTAGCTAAACGGATGGGTGGGGAAGAAATACCAATACCATTTTATGCAGAAGGCCGATTAGGGGAAATTGTACGGAAAGCCTGCTCTTTTCATTCAAAAGACAGGTATGATAGTCCTATGCAGATGCGTCAGGAATTAGAAGCAATTCTATATGATGCAGAAGATGCAGAATACATTTATCCGGATGGGGATGAATTAGCGATTATAGAAAATCAATATATTTCCAAAACGCCGGAAGACGGAGACTCATTGAAGATAGAAGAAAGTATTGATAAAACGCAGGCAATTTTCTTCAATCCCTTAAACGAAGAGAAGTCTTTTGAAGAATCAAAGACAGAAAGTATTTTCAAACAAGATGCGCCTGCATTGGAGAAAACTTCTACAACAGAAAGCATCTTTTCTTCTAAAACACTAAAGGAGAAAAACAAAGAAGAAATCCCGAAGAAGAATAAAACTGGTAAAAAAATCAAAGAAGAATCTACTGTGCCACAAAAAGAAAAAAAACATACAGCGACAATAATCGGTATAATTATTGTTGGTTTTATTCTTGGCACAGGGATTATACTGATAAATGGACATAGCAAAACAAAAAGATATCAGGCATTGATGGAAGAGGCAGCTACGTTATGTGATACAAATCCTGAAGATGCAGCAGAAAAATTTTTAGAGGCGCAAAAGCTGAAACCGAAAGAGGTGGAGGCGCATATATCTTATGCGTATGCGTTGTATTGTGGACAGAAATACGATGATTGCATTAACTATATTGAAAATGAGTTGAATTTAGGGAAAGCTTATGATGTTACGGTACAAAATAAATTAAGCGAGATTTTAGGAGCAGCGTATTTTGAGCAGGGAGATTATGCAGCAGCAGCAGGCTATTTTAGAATGAGTGTAGACAGTGACGATATTACAGTTTCTGCAATGAGAGATTATGCAGTTTCTTTAGGCAGATTAGGTGATATTCAAGCTGCGGATGAAGTGTTGAAACGAATGACTGAAGCTGGAGCTAAAAATGATGAACTAACTTATGTACAGGCCGAAGTTGATTTTGCATTAAAGCAATATGTGGATGCCGAGAGAGGGTTTAAAGTGGTACTAAACACTACGGATAATTTTGCTTTGCAGAAAAGGGCATTGCGTTCTTTGGCGGAAGTATATCGTGAGTGTTCAAAGTTGGAACGTTCTGGCAATTCACCAATTACTTCTGCGGCAACATTAGAAGTAGAAGTCCTGGTAGATGGGATGGATCGATATAATTTACAGCATGATAGCACAATCTGGGAAATGTTAGCAATGGCATATTATGAAGCATATCGCACAGATGATTCTGTCCCGCAGAATTATTTGAAAAAGGCAGCAGAATGTTTCAACCGTGTACTGGATATGGGTGTGAAAAAAGATTATTTATATAGCAATCTGTACACCATCTATTATGAATTGGGTGATTTTACTACCGCGGGAAAAGTACTTGATGATTATCAAGAGACATTTCCAAATGAATATATGCCTCATGCATTAAGAGGCATGATGCTGATTACAATCGAAAATAAAAAGCCGCAATCTTCACGAAATTATACGAAAGCATTGACGGAATATAATCAGGCAAAAGAAAAACTGAAAAGTGATGATGATACAACATATTATCAACAGTTAGGAAGTTTGATAGAGGAATTAAAAACAAAAGGGTGGATGTAAAGGAGAAGGCAATGAAAAGGATATTCGGGATATTACTGATAGCAATATGCTTTTTTACATCATGTGGAAAAGATATTGTTGCATGGCAAGAAAAATATGATTTGGGTACAAAATATTTAGCAGAAAGCAATTATGAAGAAGCGGTTGTAGCGTTCACGGCCGCGATTAAAATTGATCCGAAACAACCAACAGCTTTTATAGGACGAGGGAATGCTTATGCCATGTTGGATGATAATTTTGAAAAAGCGATAGCAGATTATGAACAGGCTTTGACTTTGGATAAATCTTCTATTGAAGCATACATTGGCTTATCGGATATTTATCTTTGTAAGGAAGATATAGAAAAAGCGGAAACAATTTTGGACGAGGGATATGCAAAAACAAAAGATGATAGACTTTCCAAGAGGAAGAAAGAAATTATGGAATTGAATTTTTCTGTAGAATTGAACTTTGAACGAAAGGATCATTCTTTATATTCTGACGAGAACCAAATGCTTGCATCGTTTTATTATGATTTGCCGTCTGTAAACGAAAATCATTTGCAGGGCAGAAAAATCAACGCTGATCTGCAAAAAATCTATGCAGAATATTTGCAGGAGATAGAAGATTTAAAGAAGGAAGAAACATTTGATATTGATCAAGCGGAATACCTTTATACTTGGACTGGAAAGGAAAGCTATCAGAGAGGTGGCATTTTATCAATCTATTTCGGAACAGATTGGTGTATGGGTGGCGTACATAATTTTATTCCGCATGGTTTTACTTATGATTTAAGAACAGGTAAAAGAATGAACTTGCAAGACTTATTTGAAATGGATTCGGAAAAATTGCTGACAAGAATAAAAAATAAGATTATACAGCGTGTAATCAGTAATACCGATGATAGCTACCAAGCAGAGGAAAAAAAGAAAACGATTGCAGAGTATGATTTGGATTCGTTTGACTTTTATATTTCTCCAGAAGGAGAATTGATAATCTGTATCCCAGTTTATGAATTAGGAATAGGTGCAGAAGGATCGTTGGAAATCCCATGCGGCATTTATTTTAGTTCTTTATACAGTAAACAGGCGGATTTGAATAAGAATGAGAGTAGGGTATCTTCTGTAGAATTTATTGGAAAAACAGTAAATGAACTCAATCAATATTATAGAGGCGGATATTTTTTGGATGCCTATGAAGGGGCTAGTTATGTAGAGTATTCGGATTCTCCTTGTTTTTTCCTCGGAAGAGTAGTGGAGACTATAAAAGGAAATGAAACCGTTACCATGATTTATACAAGCCAAAACAATATTTTATTAGATAAATTATCTGGAAATATGACTTATCCGGAGATTGTTAGAACTGTTGGCAACTATGTTGTATTGGAACAGCCTGAGCATTGGGAAGATCTTATGAACGATACATGGGTATATTCACTTTCTTTCGATTATGAGGGGTATCGCTTTAGTTATGATTGGCATAGAGATCCGAATACATCGAAATCCGATTCTGTATTTGTATCGTTGAGTGAATAATGGAATTTGTAACAGATGGAAAATAGGAAGGGGAATTTGTTTTGAAAAAAATGATAAACTATATGATAATTTTTATGTTGTTGTTTACGGCCTGCGGAGCAGAGGAAGAAACATGGCAGGATTATTATGACTTAGGTATGCGGTATTTGAACGAGGGAAATTACGAAAAAGCAATTATTTCTTTCACTGCAGCGATTGAAATAGATCCGAAACAAGAAGAAGTATACCTTGGAATGGCAGAGGCGTATGTGCAGATGGACGATACGGATGCAGCGATTGCTATTCTGGAAGAAGGCTATGAGCAGACAGAATCCGCACGCATCTTGGATAAAATATCTGAACTAAAAAGTCAAGGTTTGCTTGCAGTTGTAACAAAACAGGTATGTACATTATATGAAAAAAATGGCGAAATAACTCAATCTTATTTTATGTATACCTATGATGAGGATGGGTATATGGTTCATAAAGAGTGGCAAGATGAAAATGGAAAAGTAAAAGAGACAACAGATTGGCAATATAATTCAACAAAAGGAAAGTGGATATGTAATCGTGTTTCGGATTGGGACAACTCCAGTGAAGAGTTAGACGAACACTATCAAGCGCCTGAAGGCATGATGATCAGTTTTAATAGTGAGGTTCAAATTACAACGGATCCATATTTAAATGCAAAATCGAATATTGTTTATAATTCTGAATATGGAGAAGATGAAAGTACTATGATTGATTGGTATTCAGCAAAGTATACTTATGATAATGAAGGAAATGTAACGCATATTGACAGTTATAGCAAGGACGGTGCTTTGCTTGGTACATGTGATCTTGAATACACTGTTATAGATTTGAGAAATAAGGATAAAAAATAAGAAATCCGGATTTATGTAGCATGATTTAGAAAAAATCAGATTTATGAATAGAACTTTTGAAAGAAGTGAGAAGGATGCAATTAAATGCTGCCTGTGCTTGCTGTACAGGAAAAATCAGAACGAATAATGAAGATAATTTCTTTTTTGATGGAATATACCTGGAAGAAGAAAATAATGGTATACAGGACGTTTTATCTGCGAAAAAGAAGTTCCCTAATGCTGGTTGTTACGCGGTTTTTGATGGTATGGGTGGAGAGGCTTTTGGCGAAAAGGCAGCATATCTTGCAGCAAAGACACTTGCAGAGTACGTTACTTTAAAGAATTTTCAGACGAATGAAAAAGGCTTTATTGATATTTCCATGAAGATGAATTCTGAAGTATGTAAGGAGGCCGAGAAGCGAGACTTTATTCGTATGGGAAGCACAACTGCAATAATTAGTTTTTATGGAAATAAGGCAAGTATTTGTAATTTGGGGGATAGCAAAATATTTTTATTTAGAAATGGTATTTTATCTCAAATATCAAAAAATCATACAGATGAAATGCTACTGAAAAAGCAGGGAATCAGAAATAGAAAACCGCGATTGAAACAACATCTTGGTATTCATCCGTCAGAGATGATAATTGAACCATATTGTAAAGAATTTGAAGTATTTGCAAAGGATAAGTATCTCCTTTGTAGTGACGGATTAACAGATATGCTTGATGCGAAACAGATACATGAGATTCTTGAAAAAAATGAAAATGTAAAACAGACAACTAAAATACTATTAGAGACAGCATTGAGAGAGGGGGGAAGGGACAATATAACAATAATTTTGTTAGAAGTGGTTTTATAAATAGAAGGGTGAAATAATGAAAATTTTCTTATAATCAGATTTATTCTATCATAATGGATGGTGAGAAGTTTGCTATTT
>ERZ1026901.1967-NODE-1967-length-10352-cov-20.453433_pt1 | contig 10352 bp, 17 predicted proteins | sample MGYA00380179_ERZ1026901 | MGnify/ENA primary metagenome ERZ1026901 (study PRJEB33269, sample SAMEA4719815) | human gut metagenome | biome: human-associated habitat; feature: organic feature; material: feces | place: Cameroon | collected 2013-10 ...
GGAAAGTGCCCCAAACCCCTTTGTTCTGCATTTTTCAATGCAGGCTGCGCATCCCGGCGGGACGCTTTTTACCCGGTGATGCTCTCCGGGTCGTTGAGGACTTGCATGAGGTGAGAAGCGGCTTCTGCCAGAGAAGCATACTTCATCTGTTCCGGGACAGGCGCATCCAGAAGCGAAACGTAGTGCAGCCGGGGGAATCCGCTGGATTCATCCAGCAGGGCGATGCCCTTGGCACCCCAGCGCACATAGCGGTTCATCCGGTTGTTCCAGATGTCAAAGTCGGCGCAGGCGGTGGCATCCGGGCGCTGGGCGTAGATCATCAACTGGTCCGCAAAGGGGTACTTGTACAGCCGGGATGCCGTGGTCAGATAGTCCGTCCAGCTTTCCCAGTACCGGGTTAAACCATTCGCCGTGCGCTGGGCAAGGACGAGATATTCTTCGGTTTTGCTTGGCATTTTAGCCTCCTTCTTCAGATTTTAGGGATAAAAAAGGACCGTCAACTTTTCGCATAGTGCGACCAGTCAACGGTCTGATTTTCGGTATTCGGTTTTTGTGTTTAGTTCAACAAACGGGAAATTTTATTCCAATGCTTTTTTTAAATCCAAAACAAATTGCTTTTGCTGTTTCCTCAAATAGGATTTTACAAAAGGCTTCATAAACCACTTTTTAGGCATCACATTCTCTGTAAAATCAACTTGTGTTTTATTTCCCTTTGCCATAAAAACACCAATCCAATGTCCTGCCATATTGCTATTTTCCATGTCAAATTCCCAGCGTCTATATGGCTCAACAGCAGTGATAGAAAATGTAGTTGCATATCCGTCTTTCGTATATTCAATAAATTGTTTCTCATTAATGATTTCTGTTTTGCTTAAATCACTTCGCCATGAACTATATTTATCAACAGCAAAGACAATATCCCAAACTTTATGAATATCATTTTCAAATATTGCCTTTATGTTTGAAACTGCCATTTTTTTGCCCTCCAAATCCCGATTTGCTTGTTCCATAAAATTCATTTTATTCGCCTTCAAACTTGCTGGCGGCGAACAGCATTTTATGCTGTTTGCGGACGGCAAGTCCACAGGGGATAGCCGCTTTAGCGGCGCAAGGGGGTGTAGTCACCTTGACGGAACGAAGTGACGAAACATTCCCGGTCGGGCAGTTTTCTTCTGCCGACCGGGAGTGAAGCGACCCAGGACGCACATACTCCAGATAGGAGAGTATAGAAGTGCGCCCTTTAGTTCCTAAAGGGATTTTATCAGTTCGACAAACTGGAACTTGTCTTACTTCTTGTCATTGAAGTAGATGATAAAAGCACCCATTACTGCAATAGCAATGAGCAATCCAAACTCAACCCAATTACCTAAAAGTTCAAGTCCTACGACCATACCTAAATAACCAACAATCAATGTAACGATTGCTGCCAAAATCGCTTTACCCATATAATCACACTCCTTTGTCAAATTCTAATCACTCAATTTCTTTTAACCTTTCAAACAGTTTGCGATCAATTTTATAAATTCCTTGATAAGGCTGTTCAAGATAGTACTTACCCCTGTCCTCATACGCGAAGATAGTGCTTGTTCCTGTCTCAAGCCGGAAGTCAATCTTGATATAACTTTCCACTTGTGGAAAGTCTTGAACACTTTCCTTCTTAGTCGGTTCAGAACTGGAAATATCGGCGATTACTTCACTTATCCAAGTTTTGTCTGAATGATTTACTGTGTTTTCTTCAATGGTTATATCAATAGATGTGATCTCGTCGGCTTGAGGTAGCGTAATGGGCGCTGCTCTTTTTCCACACGCAACTAAAGTCAGTATACAGGTGATATACAAAAACCAAGAAAGAATTTTTTTCATGATCATATTACCTCCACAACTTCCGATTTATCAAATTGAACAGGGATGTTCAGCTCCGCTCAAACCCAAGATAGCGGGTACCCTGAAAACTCAGCTTTCCAATGTCGCCCTCCACAAGCATTCCGTAGTCCGAACCACTTACGGCAAGCTCCATGCGGTCTCCGCTCTCTACCTGAAAGGTCACATAATAGGTCGTGAACGTATGCGCCATCATATCGTCTGTATGGTGGCGAGAAACTTCCGTTCGCTTTGCCACCACCGTTGCCGGAACAGTCAGCCGCGGCGAATGGTTGTTTTTATTCCATGTGCTGATATTTCCGATGATGGTGTATAGGATCATACCCAAAACCACAAGGAGCAGGATGGGAAACAGAATGCTGAACAGCATATCAAATCCAGCGTAAAACATTTCACTCCCAGCAGGTCCTTTACATCGTCCAGAAAAGATTCTTCTCCGAGGGTGTTCACCTTGAAGAACACCGCCTGACTGCCGCCTGCGGTGATGGCAGACAGCCGAATCGGACTGTCTCCATTCTGGAACAGGGTCAGCGTCAGGCTCAGGCGGTTGCCGCCCATCATGCTGTACCGTTCAAATACACGGACACTGCACCGGGCATCGCCCTCTTTGAAATCACTGCCTGCCTCTAAATCTGCCGACCAACTGCTGTCCGGGATCTCCTGTTCCAGCTTCCGAAGCAGCTTGTCAAAGTTTTTGTTTCGGATGGTCTTTTCAAAGATTGCCATAATGGTTCCTCCGTTCTGACAATTAAAAATCGGTCCCTTATTCTTGATACGAGCAGAGCCACAGGAAAATTGCGGAGAAATCGCTTGAAGAGAGGGATTTTGTCTGATTTGATTATAGCATATCTTTTGGAAGAACAAAATACTTTTTCATCGGGCATCAGGTAGCACTGCATGAGCCGCAACTCGTGGATAAGCCCCAGCCGGGTGCCGGTGTTGTAGAGCATCATCAGGGTCAATTCTTCGTGGTCAAAGTTCATGTTCAGCCCTCGCTTTCCGGCATCCAGTTGGATTGCGCTCCGGGGCATCGCACTTTTCCCGGCGCATATCAATCCCGGCCTTATATTCCTCGGGAACGCTGTCATTCAAGAACAGCGGCAGATACAAAAGCGGGCAGAGGGGGGGAAAAGCCCGCCTCATAGGCAAGACGGCAGTAGTGGGCCGCCAGCTCCATATCAATATCCGGCTCACCGCTCCATGCGGCGGTCAGATAGGCCAAAGGTCGTTTCATCTGCCATTTTCAAACCTCCTTTTCATGGCATGAAAAAAGCCAGTTAGTAAACTGGCCAGGTGGAAGTGACCTCCCTTCGTGGTTTTATATATGAAAACGCCGCCTGTTGTCCTGTTGGGCGGCGTTGTTCTCGTCATTTTGAATTTTTAGAATAAATCTCTCTTGCCGACTGCCAGCAAACCGTTGATATATCTGCGTTTTCTGAAATCCTATAATTACACTCGGACCAAACAAAAATGATCCGACATGAAGTACGATGCAAGAGCCTGCCATTTCAAGATGGATGCAGGCTGCGTGGAACTGCTCCGCTGCGTGACGATCACTGTGCTGGAATAGGATGCACCCGGACAAAATTTGCCCGCTGCCGTGTTTTTGACATCCTTTTTATGATCCCGTTCATGACACCGCCCTACATTGCCTCCATGGGCTGGATCTTATTTATGCAGAAAAAGGGGCTTTTGCAGCAGCTGGTCCCCGCAGCCGCCGGATGCAAAAAGATCTTCTTCACACGGGGCGGTTTGGTGCTGGTGATGAGCCTGCACGTTTTTCCGTTCATGCTCACCATGCTCAAAAACGCCATGCTGAACATTCCCTCCAGTCTGGAAGAGGCAGGTGCAGTGTTCGGCGCAGGATTCGGTGCCCGGATGCGCAAGATCTTTCTGCCGCTGCTCTCCGGCAACTATGCCATCGGTGCGCTGCTGGTGTTTGTGAAAACGCTGTCTGAATATGGCACCCCTTCTACGCTGGGCAGGCGCATCGGGTTTGAGGTGTTTACCACCGCGCCCACCTCATAAAACCCCTTTACACTACCAGCGGTTTCCGTAATTTCAAATCTCTTATTTTCCATATAGATACCTCCTAACCATTCAAGAAGATCAAAGTTCTTGCTTTGCAAAAATACGATAACTGATTTGATACATCACATAGCACCACGCTAATGCCAGAAGCGGGGAGCAACAGAGAAGAATAAACACAAGCTGATCGGTCAGTTCAATTCCTAATGTGGTAAGGAGTTGATATATTCCAAAACAAATCCCTGCCGGAATAAGGAAAGACACCACTAACAGGACACGGCCTCTTTCTGCTCCAAACTTAAATACAAGGGGAATCGACATACTACCAAAGATTAGAGCGATCACCCATGAAATCAAATCCAAAAATAAAAGTTCTCCAATCCCTACAAGGTCAAGCGTGATTTTATTTGTGATAAGGCCGCCGATAGAACCAACAACCAGTCCAAAAAGACTGCCAACAGCGCAGAAAATAGCCAGTACAATAAATTTTCCGCCCACTAATTCTTTCTTGGAAACTGGCATAATCATGGCATATCGTGTCCACTTTGAATTATCGTCAAAAGAGAAAGTTGTTACAATCATCATGCTGCACAGGATGGCGCACTCGAAGATATAGCCTTCAACACCAGAAAACGGGATAAAAGCGGCTGCAAAGGCCACAAGGATAAACAGCATGGATTTTGCATTATGGCCGATATTGAATAAATCTTTTAGAACAAGGCTTTTCATTTTGCTTGCTCTCCTTTCACATACAACAGCAGAATATCATCAATGGTGGCATCATCCACTACGGCATTTTTATATTTTTTTCTGACCTTTTCCTTGTCCGCCACCAGCACATTCCATTGATAGTCGTCCTTACGGTAGGTCAAAACTTCTTCTTTGTCGAGCTGGTCGAACAAGACAGCACCGCAACGGACAATACCATAACGGTAACGAAGTTCATCTTTTGTTTTGCAAAAAAGAACTTTGCCCTGATGAATAAAAGTAATATAGTCTGCTACTTTTTCCAGATCCGTTGTGATATGCGAGGACATCAAAATAGAATGGTTTTCATCTTGAACAAAGTCAAGAAATACATCAAGAATATCATCCCGCATCACAGGATCGAGGCCACTTGTCGCTTCATCCAAAATCAGCAGTTTAGGCTTATGGGAAAGGGCAACGGCAATGCACAGCTTCATTTTCATTCCCTTGGACAAAGATTTAATCTCTTTATCCATAGGAAGCTGAAAGCGTTTCAGGTAGTCTTGAAACAAATGCGCGTCCCATTGTTTGTAGGCAGCACCAGCAATTTTTCCCACTTTGGCCGGTGTAAGAGTTTCATAGAAATTGATACCGTCAAAGACAACGCCAATGTCCTCTTTGAGCTGTTTAGAGGACGACAATTCTTGCCCCCAAAAAGTGACAGTACCATCGTCCTTACGGATCAGGTCAAGAATGGCATTGATGGTTGTGCTTTTTCCAGCTCCATTTTCGCCAATCAATCCCATGATCGTTCCTTTTGGCACCGAAAAAGAAACATGGTCTAACTTAAAATCCGCGTACTGCTTTGTCAAGTTATCGACTTGCAAAATTGCATCCATAGTTAATCCTCCTCCTGATAAAACATCGTTAGCAATTCAACCAGCTTTTCTAACGATATTCCACTTGTCCGCCCAATATCAGCAGCTTCCTGTAAATGTTCTTCGGCCAATCTCTGTCGTTCTTCCTGATAAAAGTCTTTGTTTTGAGCCGATACAAAACTTCCTCGTCCTACCGTAGTTTCAATAAAACCGTCCCTTTGCAAATCTTCGTATGCTTTTTGAACGGTAATGACACTCACATGAATGGACTTTGCCAGCGCCCGCATAGAGGGAATCGGATCACCAGTTTTTAATTCACCACTCATAATCATGGCTTTTATCTGTGAAGTTATCTGCTCATAAATTGGTTTGCTCGTGTTGCTGCTTATGATGATTTCCACAACGCCCCTCCTTTGTTCTGCAATGTACTTATCGTACAAGTACATTATAACCTTGCATGTTTAATTTGTCAATATGTCGGCCGCGGAAATGAAATACTACCGAACAGCAAATTTCATTACATTCTCATAATCAGACCCAAAATGTACAATGATACAGGGTGATATGAGAATGAACCAAGAAGAAAGAAGGTTTGACTTTCATGGGCTCGGGGCGGCTCTCAAACGAGCCAGAGAGGAAAAGTGATTTTGGCAAAGCTACTGCTTGAAAAACCAGATGTATTGCTATTAGATGAGCCGACAAATTTTCTTGATAAAGATCATGTTTCTTCACTCAAAGATAGCTTTACAAAATACACCTCTAAGGCTACTACAATAGGTAGGGCGCAAGGTCTTATGCAGAAGCACTTTGAGACCTTGCGCCCTCTGTTATTCTACCCTAAAAATACTTTGCCAGCTGCTTCAGACCACGCCGGATGCTGTCACGGACACGGCTTGGATCTACACCTTCTACTTCGGCAATTTCATTTACCGTCATTCCCAGATAGTATCGGGCATAAATTCGCTTTGCCTGTTTCTCCGGCAGCTTCATCACAGCGGCATAGACCTGCTCCTGAAACTGTTTTTCCTCCAGAACCATCTCCGGCGTTTGCGGCTTCAACAGCACTGCATTTTCAATGCCATTCTCGCAATCCAGAGAATACTGGGCCTTGTAGCGATACATCTTTCGCTCATACGCAGCCTCCGCACGTTCAGCTACTCGAATAGTCTCCATTACTTCCTCTGTCACATCTATAAAAAAGTCTGTTGTATAAACATCAGGATAAAGTTCCCGAAGGTTAATTTTCTTCATTATGTACCTCCATTTCGATTCACGGGTGATTGACGGGTGAATCGAATGGAGGCGGAGACCGACACCGGCAGACAACCAGGTCATCTCCGAAAAAATGGCAACAAAAAACGCCAGATTTCCGTGAGGGAAAACTGGCGCGCCAAGAACAGCCATTATTATACTGAATTACATGGAACGATAATGCCGATGCAATGCTATACTTGCCCGGAGGGGGAGCTACGCTTTTTTTAGCTGGTGCAGGTCATGGGTACTGTGAAAAAAGACAAAAATAGACACGGCGATACCTCCTGGACACCGCCGTATCCTTAAAAAAGGGCGACTTTAACACACCCTCCGTATTCTCATTTTTCAAAAAGAAAACGGCGGCTTGAAATTGTTATTTCAAAACCGCCGTAGGGCTACTGTATTTTGTTTTGGCACGTGAATATCCAGTCGCCATAACAACGGTTTTTTTATTACCGTTCTATATGGCGAGTTAATTTTAACGAATAGCTGGGAGAATATGATCTTTTACTAACAACCATCTATCTTTCGGATTTGGAATGAAATGTGATGCTATTGCAACAACAAGTTTTTTCTGCGGGACGCAACAAATTGTGTTACCACCATCCCCCATAGCTGCAAAGGCATCAAGTCCGTGATTTTCAAACAGCCACCACATATATCCGTAATGATTGAGATTAGGTGCGGTCGATTTAGCTATCCAATCTTGCGGAATGATTTGTTTTCCATTCCAAAAACCGTTATTCAGATATAACTGTCCAAATCGGGCCATTTCACGCACAGTCAATGTAAGTCCCCATCCGCCAGTAGTAATATTGTTTGGATCATGAACCCAGCCTTTGACTCTTTTCCCGAATAAATCATCATATCCGTAAGAACTCATAGGATATTCGTTAATACTATCTATTCCAATTTGAGTAAAAAGAAATTTGTTGGCGAACTCTCTTGTACTTGTTCCCGTAACACGGGTTAATATCGCTGATAACAAATGAGCGCTAGCAGTAGAATATTTGAAGGCTCCTATTTTACCATTCTGTCCCATTTCTTGTAATGCAAATTCAATCCAGTCGGGGGATGTACAGAACGCCTCCAGTGGCTCGCTCCAGTCATTAAAAGAATACGGAGCAGTCATTGTTAATAAATTTTGGATAGTTACTTTTTCCCTCACACCATTAGAAGAAATGGAGGTGTATTCGGGAAAATACCCCATTACAGTTTCCTCTGTCGATTTAATATATCCCTTTTCAATCGCAATGCCTATCAATGCAGATAGAATACTTTTAGTTACTGATGCGATATGGATCTTACTCTTGCTATTTGAGTTACCGAAGTATTCTTCAAAAACGATTTGTCCAGCTTCCAGAATAACAATGCCTTCTGTATTTTCATATTCATTTAGAATGATGGTGTGAAGATTGCTTGTAAGTTTTTTGTCTATCATTTTATCTCCTTTTTATTACAGGGTAATAGATTTCTGTAATATAGTCATCGGGTGTATTAGTAGCATTAGGCTCAGTAATATAGAGCTCAAATGGTGATCTGATAAAATCATATCCATTTGACTCAGCCCACTCTTGCTGGCGCGCATAAATAGATGTAATGTTTGCGTAGGAACCATTCAGAGTTGATTTTACACACAAGCCATTTTGAAAGTCTCTTGTTCCAGTAACTACTTCTTTGATCGGAACAGCAAATTCAATTTCAAATTCAAAGGGATCACAACTTGGGTTATGATATATAGTAATTGCAGGTCCCATAATTGTTAATTTTTCAGTTGCTATCTTTTGATACAGCTTACAAAAAAATTGACTATATCCATTTAAGCACTCTTCATGCGTAAGTTTTCTACGCAAATAGAGAATATTTTGTTGAGGATATTCAACAAGTCTTACATCAATATCAAGCAGGTAGCTCATAATTGATTTACCCACTTTAATTTGTTGAATATCAAAATCAATTTGGCGAATGATGTCGCTAATTTTTTCGATTTGATTTAACAACAAACCTTTTTGTCGGAGCAGAGCAGAGAGTATCTGATTATCTGATGATACCCCCATTGCTCCTGTAATTACTTTGATTTCCTCTAAAGAAAGTTTATAGGACTTAAGCCTATTGATAAGCAACATTTTTTCTAATTGCTTAATAGAATAATATCTATACCCATTTTCCAAACTGATTTCTTCGGGATAGAGTAGTCCTATTTCCTCGTAATATCGTAGTGTTTTTGGCGTTACCTCACAAATCCGTGAAAACTCACCTATTGATAACATTTAATCTCTCACCTTCTTTTCTTGAGATAAAGTATAAACCTTTCCGTAAGGGCAAAGTCAAAGCCATTTTTAATTTCGAGCCCTCAGACACTCCTACTGTACCATGCATTAAAAATCTTCACAAGGATGCCTTTATATTGGCACTACACGAAATAAAATATCACTTAACATCAAATTGTATTACATTCTCATAATTCAACCAGAAATGTACAATGATATAGGGTGATATGAGAATGAACCAAGATGAAAGAAGGTTTGACTTTCACGGCCTCGGGGCGGCTCTCAAACGGGCCAGAGAAGAAAAGGGCTGGACGCAAGCCTATGTTGCGGAATTGGTAGACCGTGACTCCCGTACCATTATGAATATCGAGAACAAAGGACAGTATCCGAGTTTCAACCTTTTTGTAAAGCTCATTACCATGTTTGACATTTCGGTTGACCAGTTTATTCATACGGACGGAGGCGAACAGGAAAGCCCTTGCAGAAAGCATATTGATGTGCTCCTAAACTCCATGAACGAGAAAGAGCTTGTTGTCATGGAGGCCACAGCCGAAGGGCTCAAGAAAGCCAGAGAAACGGAGGTTCCAGAATAAGGGCCTCTGTTTTTTTGCGCCATTTTCGGGGGTGCCGCTAAGTGGCAAGCAATGCCTCTGTGGCCACAAGTGGCACAAAGGCGGCTTGTTGGGGCTCGCCCCAAACCCGTATCTTTGGGCCAACATGGCCCGAAGTGTCAGCGTCGCTTTGCTCCTTATTTTCATAACCTTAACGCTCCTTTTCCTGCTTTCTTCCCGGCTCGGTGTAGCCCATCAGAGTGTCAATGTTCGCCTTGATCGTGACGATCTCCTGCATATCCCGTCGTGCCTTCTGGTATTCTCCATAGAGCTGTTTTTTCTTTGCTGTGAGCTTACGGCCTTCTTCCTTCAGCACATCCATTTTGGAGAGCTTCGCCCCGCCCAGCAGAGAGCGCATTTCCGCTTGTGCAGCCCGGTACAGTTCAAGGTCGGCCTCATGCTCCGCAAGGAATTTCCGGCTGTACTTCGTCACCTTATACCGCTCAAAGACTGGGCGGGTTTTGGCATACTGAACCGTTGCGGCCTTTTGAAGGACCGTCCATGATTCTTCTGGAACAGATTTTTACGATTGATAAATCCCGCATGGAACGTTTTATGGGCTGCGCTGCCAAGACCGAGATGCTTCGCATCGATATGGCGTTGCTGGTCAGCCTGGCGTTGAACGTTCTCACCGGGAACCGCGGCGAATAGCGGACGACCCGTGACCCGTAAGAATGAGGTGATAGCGATGTGACCGGAGGTGAGTGAGCCACGCGAAAGAGTGACCCCATGGAAGTGGGGGG
>ERZ1026901.1975-NODE-1975-length-10327-cov-54.461643_pt1 | contig 10327 bp, 9 predicted proteins | sample MGYA00380179_ERZ1026901 | MGnify/ENA primary metagenome ERZ1026901 (study PRJEB33269, sample SAMEA4719815) | human gut metagenome | biome: human-associated habitat; feature: organic feature; material: feces | place: Cameroon | collected 2013-10 ...
TCATGGAGTCTTTGAAATCGGGGAACACCTTGCCTCGTTTATCCGGTGAATAGCTTATCAGTTCCAAGGCTTCCTCACTGATTGGATTATGTACGATGTCCTTTGTCTTCTGTATTCGAGTGGTGACATACATCACTCCATCGTTGCCATATGGCTGTATCTCCTCCCAAGTGAGTTTTTTGATGTCGCTCAACCTTAATGCCGTAAGGCAGGAGAACAGAAACGCACGTTTCAAGGCAGGGGCTGAGCATGGAGTGGAAGCCAAACGGATAACCTCGTCCTGTGAAAGATGCTCTCTGTCTGTCGGAATGGTCTCGATGCGTTCCAGAAAGCCATTCGGGTTCTCCTTTATCTTTCGGTCACGAAAAACTGTATGTAACAAGGCACGGAATGTTGACCAGTAGTTGGCTGCCGAATTGATATGCAGTTTTTTGTTCTTATGCAGTCCCTGTGGTGCTGTAAGCAGATACTCACGAAATCTGTTGCACAAGTCTACGTTTATCCCAAATCATTAGGATTTCTCTGTGTCGTACGGCAAAGAGAAATCCTTTAACCCAAATCGGTCATTAGAAAATGACAAGAAGTTTTTTCTAATGACCGATTTGGGTTAAAAGATAAAAAGTTAGGGCTGGATTCCTTGTTGGGATTCCAGCCCTAACTTTTATTCGTTCCTATCAAATCAAACGTCCGTTCTTATATGTTTTCGCAGTAAAACCTCACGAAAAGTCATCGTCACCCGAACGGAATCTGATCGGGCGGCGTACGGAATCTGATTAGACGGCGTACGGAATCCGATTGGACGGCGGACGCGAATGGTGAGAAAAGCTTAGGTTGTGTAAACAGAACCGTGACCCGATTCAGTTTACACGACCGTTCTGTTTACACTCTCTTCTCCACAATGCTTTCGATGTACTTGCACACCATGTTGATGCCCTTGAGATTGTCGCCACCCTCGGGTATGATAATATGAGCGAAGCGCTTTGTAGGCTCGATGAACTGCTCGTGCATCGGCTTGAGCACCTTCAGATAGCGGTCGACAACCATGGAGACGGTGCGTCCGCGGTCGATGGTGTCGCGCTGAATGTTGCGTATGAGGCGCTCGTCGGGGTCGCAGTCGACGAAGATGCGCAGGTCCATCATGTCGCGCAGGCGCTTGTTGAGCAGCGTCATGATGCCCTCCACTATTATCACCGGCTTCGGCTCTACGTGTATGGTCTCCTTCTCGCGGTTGCACTTCAGGTACGAGTACGTAGGCTGTTCGATGGCGCGGCCCTCGCGCAGATCGTTAATCTGCTTTATGAGCAGTTTCCAGTCGAAGGCGTCGGGATGGTCGAAGTTGATGGCACGGCGCTCCTCTTCGGTCATGTGCGACGTGTCGTTATAGTACGAGTCGAGCGGCACTACAGCCACGTGGTGCGGCGGCAATGCCTCTACTATCTTTTTCACTACCGTTGTCTTGCCGGAACCAGTGCCGCCGGCAATACCGATTATCGTAATCTTGTCGTTTGTCATAATCTTATGCTTATTGATATATTGCGCTGAACATTCTGCTGTAGAACTCGGCTTTGCGCTCGGGTTTCATGGGGTAGGCGCGAGAGCTGCTGGGCATGCGCCAGAGGCGTAGCGTGCGGTCGGCGAAGGCGAACTGCACGTTCTCGCCCACCTTCGGCTGCGTCTTTATGTCGAAGCAGGAGCAGAGCACGTCGGTGGCTTTCTGCCCCGTGGTGACGATGTCGGTGAGCTCGGGCAGCGAGTCGACCATCGCCTTCAGGTCTGTCGGCTCCACTACCTCCAGGTCTTTGTCAGACGCCGTGTTCTTCAGACGGCGCACCTCCGTCGCCGTGTCGTACATGCCTATGCGGTGCTCGTTGAGGAACGGGACGATGAGGTCGAGTCGGAACGTCTTGTGCTCGGTGTCGACGAAGTGGAGCTTGTCGCTGTAGAAGCACAGTCCGAAGATGCGCCACATGTCGTTGGTGAAGTTGGGGTAGTAGAAGCGCATCGACCAGCGCTGCTCGCCCGGCGGAAAACTGCCCAGCATGAGCAGTCGGCAGCCGTCGGGGAGAAATGGGGTGAACGGATGGCGCTCGGTATTCATTACTTCTGCTCCTTCACCAGGTACACTACTACCGGCAAGTGGTCTGAGTAGCCGTCGAGCCATACGCCGCCTGCTGTAGTACGCTTCGGTGCGCCCTTGTATCTGCCCTCGCTCTGTATGAGATACGGGCGAATGTGAATCTGATGCTGGAAGTATTTCAGCGTAGAGAAGTCCTTAGAGCCGTTGGCGTTGAGCAGATTCGGCGTCATCACGATCTGGTCGAAGAGGTTCCATGTGCCATTGTAGAAGAGCGTGCCCTTGCCCTGCTTTGTGAGCAGGTTGTACCACGGGTTGTACATGTCGTCTTTGCCCGTCTTCTCGATGGTAGGCTTGCAAGAGAGCGCCTCGGTCATCGACTTGTTGGTAGGGTCGTCGTTCATATCGCCCATCACGAACACCTTGCACTTCTTGTTGGCACGCAGCAGCGAGTCTTTCACGGCGCGCACCTGTCTGCCTGCCACCTCGCGATAGTAGGACGTGGTGAAGCGGCTGGGCCAGTGGCACACGATTACGGCTACCGGCTCGCCGGCGAGAGTGCCGCTCACGGTGAGGAATCCGCGTGTGATGAAGTTGGAGTCCTTAGGCTCTTCGGGCACGTAGGGCACGAGGCGCACGTTCTTCACGGTGAAGAAGCGCGGGTTGTAGAGCATGGCGCAGTCGATGCCACGGCGGTCGGGTCCCTCTACGTGTACATATTTATATCCGCGCTGCTTCAGCGGAGCCTGTGCTGTGAGGTCGTCGAGCACCTTCGAGTTCTCCACCTCCGACATGCCTACTATGGCGCAGCCGATGCCAGGCAGCTTGTCGGTGCCAAGGTCGGCGATGGCCTGCGCCATGTTGCGCAACTTGTGGGTGTACTTCAGTCCGTTCCACTTGTACGAGCCGTTGGGCAGGAAGTCGTAGTCGCGCTTGCCCTCGTCGTGGCAAGTGTCGAAGAGGTTCTCCTGGTTGTAGAAACCTACAGCGTAGAGATTAAACTTTTTCTGGGCCGATGCTCCGAGAGTGATGCAGAGGAGCAGGGCGAGGATAAAGAGATTCTTTTTCATTTCAGTTATTTTTTTTTTATTCTTGTTTCGTTTAATACACGAGTATATAGTGCAAAGTTACAGTAAATCCTTATTATTGCACCCTGTTTCATGCTTTTTTTGCATTAAAATACAAAACGTTACGCCCTTTTTGCGTGTCGCAGCATTGAAACACCATATTAATATAAATAAAGTTAGGAAACATTTCTTTTTTTGAATAAAAATGTGTTACTTTGCAATCTATTTCTTTTGCTGCATGCGGCTTGCGCTGGGGCTTTCCGTGGTTAGGCTGAGGCCTTTGCACGGCAGGCTGAAGTATGGAAAATGCAGCAGCGTCGATATAAACGAAATTTCATTAAATAATTATAAACACTTACATGCAAAAGAAGCTTAAATTAGCAGTGCTGGCAATGTGCTGCGCTCCGTCTGCATTCGCACAGACAGCAGCCGACTCGATCGGCTTCCACAGCGAAGCGGCGAGCGAGGCTGCCTTCACTTTCACAGAGGCACAGCTCGGTGAGGACGACGACATGACACAGAACGTGACCATCGTCAACTCTAATACCGACATCTATGCCAGCCAGGTGGGCTATCTGTTCTCACCGGCACGTTTCCGCTATCGTGCATTCGATCAGAAGTACAACGAAGTTTATCTCAACGGATTGCTGCTGAACGATATGGAGAGCGGACAGTTCCGTTACTCTCAGGTGGGCGGTCTGAACAACATGACACGCAACCAGGAGTTCGCCCTTCCGTTCGAAAGCAACAACTTCGCAATGTCGGGCATGGGCGGATCGAACAACTACAACTTCCGTCCGTCGGCAATGCCCGTAGGCCACCGCTTGACAGTAAGTGGCGCCAACCGCAACTATACCCTGCGCGGCATGTACTCGTACAGCAGCGGACTCTCTGAGAAGGGATGGGCGTTCACCGGCAACGTGAGCTACCGCTGGGCACGCAACGGATACGTAGAGGGCACATTCTACAACTCGCTCTCTTACTTCCTCGCCGTGCAGAAGGTGATGGGCAACCACAGCCTCTCGCTCTCTACATGGGGCAACCCGACGGAGCGCTCTACACAGGGCGCTGCAACGGACGAGGTCTACTGGCTCGCCAACAACCGCTACTACAACCCCTACTGGGGCTACCAGAACGGCAAGAAGCGCAACTCGCGCGTCGTGAACGACTTCGCTCCGAGCGCCATCCTCACATGGGACTGGAACTTCAACGAGAACTCGAAACTCACTACGTCGTTCTTCGGCAAATACTCTATGTACAAGAGCACAAAGCTCAACTACAACAACGCCGACAACCCGCATCCTAACTACTGGAAGAATCTGCCGTCGAGCTACTACGACGTATGGTACGGCAACAACGACTCATATCGCACGGAGCAGGCTTACGAAGACTGGAAGACATCGTACGACTACTGGCGCGCATCGAAGGCTAACCGACAGATCAACTGGGACCGCCTCTACTATGCTAACAAGAACACGGCAGCTCAGGGCGGCGACGCTATGTACTATATCCAGGCTAAGCACAACGACAACCTCATGTTCTCGCTCGCTTCTACCTTCAACCACCAGATTGACAAGGACAAGAAGTTCAACGTGGGCGTGATAGCTGCCACAAACAAGGCTATGCACTACCAGACAATGGAGGACCTGCTCGGCGCTTCTCAGTTCCATAATATCAACACTTATATTATCTCTGACAAGTACACCGCAGCTTCGCCCGAGGCACAGTACGACCTCAACCATCCTAACGCTGTAGTGAAGGAAGGCGACCGCTTCGGCTACGACTACAACCTCTTCATCAACAAGGGAAAGCTCTGGACATCGTACACCGAGAACTTCGGACCGCTCAACTATACCGTGGCTGCCCGACTCGGCTACACATCTATGCAGCGCGAAGGCAAGATGCGCAACGGTCTGGCTGCTAACAACTCGTTCGGCAAGAGCAAGACAGCGGAGTTCGTTGACGGCGGATTCAAGTTCGGCTCTAACCTTACGCTCGGACGCGGCAACGTGCTCACACTCGGCGTAGGCTACGAGCATCGCGCTCCTGAAGCACGTGCGGCATTCATGTCGCCGGAGGTGAACAACGACTTCGTTCAGGGTCTCAAGAACGAACGCATCTTCAGCACAGAGCTCGGCTATATGTACGAGAACTCTTGGCTCCACCTCAACCTCAAGGGTTACTATAGCCGCATGACCAACGTTTCCGACTGGCAGAACTTCTATAACGACGACACCAACTCGTTCATCTACGTGTCGATGACCGATATGAACAAGTCGTACTACGGTGCGGAGCTCGGCGCCAAGTTTAAGCTCACCAGCTTCCTCGACGTGAAGCTCATCGGTACAATCAGCGAGGCGAAGATTACGAACAACTCTAAGCTCTGCTACATGGAGTCGACAAGCGCTACGCTGCACGGCACAGGTCAGGAAGGCGAGAACTACGACTACATACACAACAAGGGCATGCGCGACAGCGGCACACCGCTCACAGCGCTCAGCCTCGGCGTAAGCTACCACCAGAAGGGTTGGTTCATCGACCTCAACTGCAACTACTACGACCGCATCTATCTGTCGTACTCGCCCAACTACCGTTTCGACGAGAACATCAAGCGTCGTAACGACGTGATGAAGGCGCTCGACCGTCCTATCATCAACGACGTGACCGGCGAAATCATCCCCGGCGCACTCGACCAGGCTAAGGGACACGGCGGATTCATGCTCGACGGCTCAATCGGTCGCAGCATCTATCTCAAGCACGGCTCGTTGTCAATCAACCTCATGGTGCAGAACATCCTCAACAACCGCAACATCGTTACTGGCGGTTACGAGCAGAGCCGAAGCGGATACACACAGAGCGCTAACCTGCGCGGATATTCGTTCGAGAAGAACCCGTTCAAGTTCTACGCTTTCGGTACAAACGGTATGCTGAACATTACTTATAAATTCTAAATCACAGAAAGAAGATGAAAAGTTTAAAATATCTGAAACTCGCGCTCTTTGCGCTTGTTATAGGTCTTTCGGCTACATCTTGTATGGATGACGACTGGACAGACCCTACTGGCGAGGTGGCACCGTTCGGCAACAACCAGCTTCAGGAGACCAACGTCGTTAACATCGCCGACTTGAAGTCGAAGTACAGTGCGCTGCTGAAGGACAAGGTGAACGACACCGTACGCATCGCCGATGGTGTGCAGATAAAGGCTCGCGTGACGGGCAACGATATCTCTGGCAATATCTACAACCAGATTATGCTCGAGGACGCTACCGGCGGCATCGTCATCAGCGTTGCTCAGGGCGGTATGTGCGGTCAGCTGGCTATCGGTCAGGAAGTGCTTATCGATCTCGGCGGACTCTACTACGGCGCTTACCGTACACAGCCGCAGATTGGCGTTCCGTACACCGATTTCAAGAAGAACCAGACTTACCCGAGCCGCATCAGCCGCACCGAATGGCAGACTCGCTTCAAGATTCTCGGCAAGGCAGACGCTTCGCTCGTCGTGCCTCATGTGTTCGAGACTTCAGAAATCAGCACTCTAAACAACGAGACCGTTGCACATAAGTACACAGGACAGATCGTAACGCTGAAGGGTGTTGAGTTCGACACCGCAGACGGCAAGGTTACATTCGCTCCCGAGGCAGAAGGTGCTGCAACAGGCTATGGCGTTACACGCTACTTCAAGGGCTACACCGCTCAGAAAAAGCAGATAGGCATCCGCACAAGCTGTTACGCCAAGTTCGCTGCAGAGACATTGCCGAAGGGTAAGCTCAACGTAACCGGTATTCTCACCGTCTACAAGACCAGCGCAACGTCGTCTTACGGCACAACCGTGCAGCTCGTTCTGCGCTCGCAGTCTGATATCGAGGTGCTCGAGCCGGAGAAGAACAAATAAAGCCTTGGCGATATAGCATTATCGGCAGCAAGGCTATCCACATTATTATTAATATACAACAAGCAAACAAACAAAAGAATATGAAAAAGATATTTTTCTCAATGCTCGTCGCAGCGATGACGGCATTCACATTCACAAGCTGTGAGGACGTTCCCGAGGCTTATGAAATTCCTGGTGGCGGCAACGGCGGCGGTTCAACCGAAATGACAGGCAATGGTACCGCAGAAAGTCCTTACACTATAGAGGACATCAAGAAGTATGGCGCCACTGGCAGCAATGTCTTCGTTAAGGCTTACATCGTAGGCTTCGTTCCCGGCAAGGCTATCGACGAGGCTAAGTTCACAGCCGAGGGTTGTGAGGTTGCAAGCAACGTTCTCATCGCAGCTTCTGCTGACGAGACTTCTGTTGACAACGTAATGCCGGTACAGCTTCCCGTAGGTGATGTTCGCAACGCAATCAACCTCAAGGACAATCCTGCAAACTACAAGCAGGAAGTGGTTCTCTGCGGTAACATCGAGGCTTATTTCGGCAAGACCGGTCTGAAGTCGGTAGTTTGGGCTAAGCTCGGCGACAAGGAGTTCGGTGCAAAGCCTGGTACAGAGGCTGGCGGCGATACAGGAGCTGCTGGCACACCGAAGGGCACTGGTACAAAGAACGATCCGTTCAACAGCGTAGCTGCGAATGCTGAGGCAAGCAAGCTGGCTGCAAACGCTGTGTCTGAGCAGGGCTACTACATCAAGGGCAAGGTAGTATCTGTAAAGGAGGCTTTCTCTGCACAGTTCGGCAACGCTTCTTTCTACATCTCTGACGACGGCAAGGCAGACGGTCAGTTCCTCGTGTTCCGTTCGCTCTATCTCGGCAACCAGAAGTGGACAGAGGGTCAGCCTAACATCGCTGAAGGCGACGAGGTTGTGGTTTACGGCAAGCTCACCAACTACTACGGCAATACTCCTGAGACTGCTCAGGGCACTACATACCTTGTGTCTGTAAACGGCAAGACAGAGGGCGGTTCTACTGGTGGCGAGGACAAGCCGGGCGAGGACAAGCCTGCAGGCAATGGCAATATCGCTATCAACGGCACAACACTCACACTCTCTAACCCGAGCGTTCAGGCTGGTGCAACAACAGTAGAGGTGGTTCCTGGCGACTTCTATACAGAGAATGGTGCTGAGGTTACAACCATCACTCTTAAGGACGGCACAAAGATCGTCTTCGACGCAAACGGCGAGAAGAACGGTCCGAAGTATTACACAGGTGCTAACTACTCTAACATCCGTGTTTACAAGAACAACACTATTACTTTCGAGGGTCACAAGGCAATCGCTAAGGTTGTGTTCAGCTGCGATGTGGACAAGAATAAGAATGTCAATTGCGTCGGCAACGAGATTGCTACTGTTGTTATCGACGGCAAGACAATGACTTATACAAACGTCTTCAAAGAGGCTTCTGGCGGTGGCGTTCAGTTGCGTATAAACAAGATCGTAATCACATACGCTAAGTAATAGGCTTATTTACTATCGTAAGTAATACGATTCTTTAATATTCCAAGCCGTTTCAAACATTGAAGCGGCTTGGAATTTTTTGTTTTCAAAAATTTGTGGGTCTCATAAAAAAGTCGTAACTTTGCATCCGCTAAGCGTTTGAAAGCGAATTATTTATTTAACACTATAACAATTTAAACAAAATGAAGAAGGGAATTCATCCAGAAAACTATCGCCCCGTCGTATTCAAGGATATGTCCAACGGCGATATGTTCCTTACAAAGTCTACATGCAAGGCTACAGAGACAGTAGAGTTTGAAGGCGAAACTTACCCAGTAGTAAAAGTCGAAATCTCAAGCACATCTCACCCGTTCTATACTGGTAAGAGCAAGCTTGTCGATACTGCAGGTCGCGTAGATAAGTTCATGAACCGCTACGCAAAGGTTCGCAAGTAAGGAAAAGAACGAGATATATACTTCAGATAGACACGCTCTATTTTTGAATATGAATATTGAGGGTGTGTTCCATTCGTAGTTGCATATACGTATGGAACACACTCTCTTTTTTGTTTAAAAGTAAAAGAGTAAAAAGGCTTTTTAAAAGATATATTCAGATGAAGCAATATTATAAATACGCATTGCGCTGCGCAGCGATGGCTGTGCTGATGCTCTCTGCGCTCACCTTCAGCGCTTGTGGAGACGACGAGGAGGGCGGCAACGGCAGCCAGAGCGGACAGGTAGACAAGAAGAACAAGAACGCTAACGTGCCGTCGGCTGCTAACGGTTACAACAAGGCGATACAGCGCACCGAGTTCCCAGCTCTGAAGCAGGGCGGCAAACAGAAGGTGCTGGTTTATCGCATGAAGTCGACGGCGTACGACAAGGACGGCGTGAACTTCTCGGTGGAGTGGGACTGCAACAAGCGTTCGCAGCGCTGGACGTGCTATCAGATGCACCGCGGATATTCGGGCAAGTACAGTCGTGTGTCAAACTTCTATTTCGACACTACAAACCTCACGGCAGACGAATACTACGACGAGTTCAAATACTTCCCAGGCTATGACCGCGGACATATCTGTCCGAGCGGCGACCGCACGGCGTCGGAGGAGATGAACGCTCAGACGTTCGTAATGACGAACATGCAGCCGCAGTATCATCAGTTCAACGGCTACGACGACAGCGGCAACAGCGGTTTGTGGGTGCGTATGGAGAACCAGCTGCGCAAGTGGGCAGACAAGCTCTCTGCAACGGATACTATCTTCGTTTGCAAGGGTGGCACAATCGACAGCGAGGCTAACATCATCACGCGCATCGACGGCAAACTCATTGTGCCGAAGTATTTCTACATGGCTATCCTGCGCAAGAGTTCGTTCGGATATGCGGGCATGGCGTTCTGGAGCGACCAGACAAAATCATGGCGCATGAACGAGACGTTACGTTCACACGCCATTTCTATCAGCGAGCTTGAGAAGCGCACTGGCATCGACTTCTTCTGCAATCTGCCTGATGATGTGGAGGCGCGGGTCGAGAAGACGTTCAACCCGAGTGTCTGGTCAGGCTTGTAGAGAGTTCTTTGTACTGAGATAATCTCCCACAGATTCCACGGAACACACAGAAGTTGTGGTGCTTTTAAGGGGGTGCACTTGTCTCCGCTCGGCTTTGCCGCTTGCCAGAGCAAGAAGTGCACCAACACAATAAAATTTATATTCTCCCACAGATTTCACGAAACACACAGAATCTTCTGCAGAGAATTCTCCCACAGATTTCACAGATTTACACAGATACTTTTAGCAAGAAGGTTCTGTGTAGATCTG
>ERZ1026901.1983-NODE-1983-length-10284-cov-5.710431_pt1 | contig 10284 bp, 7 predicted proteins | sample MGYA00380179_ERZ1026901 | MGnify/ENA primary metagenome ERZ1026901 (study PRJEB33269, sample SAMEA4719815) | human gut metagenome | biome: human-associated habitat; feature: organic feature; material: feces | place: Cameroon | collected 2013-10 ...
GCTTTAAATTCGAAAATTCAACATCGGCTGAAAGCCGATAATTCAAAAATCAAAATTCAAAAATCAACATTCCTATAGCGGGGGTGGGGCTTTAAATTTCCATGCAAATAAAAAAAACTTGTAGCTTAATAATAGCAACGCTTTTTATTGTGGTCGGGGTGTCGTGCTCAAACGGCGACAGCCCTGACGGACCCGACGTGCCTGTAACGCCTGTGGGGCAGACGGTGTTTATGTTCTTCCCATGGAGCAACAGTCTGCTTTCCGATTTCAGACGAACGGTAGAAGACATGCAGACGGTTGTGGCTCAACGCTCTATGAAAGACGAGCGCATCATGGTGTTCATGGCAACATCGGAGCGCGAGGCGGTGCTCTTCGAACTGAAAAAGCAGAACGGACGATGCCTCACCGACACGCTGCAACGCTACAGCGACCGCCCGTTCACATCGCGCCAATGGCTGACATCGCTCTTTTCTGAGGTCATGACGCTGGCTCCCGCCTCGCGCTACGGCATGGTGGTGGGATGCCACGGACTGGCATGGGTGCCCGTACAAGGACAACGAAACGCACGGAAAAGACTTGGCTCACAAGAATGGATAGATGAAGGAGATAACCTATATAAGGAAGAAAAGATAGATAAGGAAGGACTATACAAGGAAGAAAGGATAAATAAGGAGGGGGAGCCCAACGACCTCATGCACTTTGAGGTTCAAGGCCCCGTGACCACGCGCTTCATTGGCGGAACATACCCCGAAACGCAGATAGAGACCACCGACCTGGCAGACGCCATGGCCGATGCCGGCTTCCACACCGAGTATATTCTCTTCGATGCCTGCTACATGTCGTCGGTGGAAGTGGCATACGAGCTGAAAGACGTAACCCATTATCTCATAGCCAGTCCGACAGAGGTGTTAAGCTACGGCTTCCCCTACATCACCATGGGCAAGCATCTGCTCGGAACGCCCAACTACAAGGGCATTGCCGACAGCTTCATAAGCTTCTACTCGTCTTATAATCTGCCCTACGGAACCGTGGCTGTGACCGACTGCACACAGCTCGATGCCTTGGCTGCCATTGCACAACAAATCAACGCGGCTGCCGCAGAACAGCTTGTCCCCAACGGCGTGCAGATCATGGACGGCTACAGCCCTACCCTCTTCTACGACCTCGGACACCTCATGTCGCTAAAAGACGCTGGCACCGTGCTGACCGCTGCCTTTGCCGAACAGCTCGAAAAGACGGTGCCTTACAAGGGCCACACCGGCCAATATTTCACGGCATTGAAGGAAGCACCCGTCGACATAAAGCACTATTCGGGCTTGAACACCTCACAGGGTAGCCTCAACCACATGGCAGACAGATTAAGCGAGACGGCATGGTATAAAGCCACCAATTAAGCAGGTAAAAACAGCGCAAACAAGGAGGCAAAACAACATAAAGCCCGAACACATCGGCACATTATATTTTATTAACCACCCAACCCAATAAATTTCCGCGTTAAAGTTCTTTTATGTTCTTTAAAATGAGTAACTTTGTCGCATTATTTATTTTAGATGTTATTTTAGATGAACGTAATTACAAAGACAGTTTCTTTGCCTGATGGAAGAACCATCAGCATTGAGACCGGGAAAGTGGCAAAGCAGGCTGACGGAAGTGTTGTACTGCGTATGGGCAACACCGTACTTCTCGCCACTGTTTGTGCCGCAAAAGATGCAGTTCCCGGAACCGATTTTATGCCTTTGCAGGTAGACTACAAAGAGCAGTATTCAGCAGCTGGACGTTTCCCCGGTGGATTCACAAAGCGTGAAGGCAAGTCAGGCGACAACGAGATCCTCACATCTCGTCTCGTAGACCGTGTGCTCCGTCCGCTGTTCCCCTCAAACTACCATGCCGAGGTTTATGTGAACATCATGCTCCTCAGCGCCGACGGCGTTGACCAGCCCGATGCTCTTGCAGGATTTGCAGCTTCAGCCGCTATGGCTTGTTCAGATATCCCCTTCGAATGTCCCATCTCTGAGGTGCGCGTAGCACGCATCAATGGCGAATATGTCATCAACCCGACCTTCGAGCAGATGAAAGACGCCGACATGGACATCATGGTAGGTGCTTCTGCCGAGAACATCATGATGGTGGAAGGCGAGATGAAGGAGGTGAGCGAGCAGGACATGATCGGTGCTCTGAAGGCTGCTATGGCTGCCATCAAGCCCATGTGTGAGCTCCAGACAGAGCTTTCAAAGGAGCTTGGCACCGACGTTAAGCGCGAGTATTGCCATGAGGTGAACGACGAGGACCTGCGCCAGCAGATGAACACCGAGCTTTATCCCAAGGCTTACGACGTGACAAAGCAGGCTCTTGAGAAGCACGCACGCCAGGAGGCTTTCGACAAGATTCTTGCCGACTTCCAGGAGGCATACGATGCCGCACACACCGACCTCAGCGAGGACGACCTGGAGGAGAAGCATGCAGAGATGGAGCGCTACTATCACGACGTTATGCGTGACGCCATGCGCCGCTGCATCCTCGACGAGGGCATTCGTCTCGATGGCCGCAAGACCGACGAGATCCGTCCTATCTGGTGCGAGGTTTCTCCGCTGCCTATGCCTCACGGAAGCGCTATCTTCACCCGTGGCGAGACACAGAGCCTCTCTACCTGTACGCTCGGTACAAAGATGGACGAGAAGCTCGTTGACGACGTGCTCGAGCGCGGCTACCAGCGTTTCCTCCTCCACTACAACTTCCCTCCGTTCTGCACAGGCGAGGCTAAGGCTCAGCGCGGCGTAGGCCGTCGTGAGATCGGTCACGGCCACCTGGCATGGCGCGGTCTGAAGGGACAGATTCCTGAAGATTTCCCCTACACCGTGCGTCTGGTGAGCCAGATCCTTGAGTCGAACGGCTCTTCATCAATGGCTACCGTATGTGCCGGCACACTCGCCCTCATGGACGCTGGTGTACCTATGAAGAAGCCCGTCAGCGGCATCGCTATGGGTCTGATCAAGAACCCGGGCGAGGAGAAGTATGCTGTGCTTAGCGATATCCTTGGCGACGAGGACCACCTGGGCGACATGGACTTCAAGACCACCGGTACCCGCGACGGCTTGACAGCAACACAGATGGACATCAAGTGCGACGGTCTGAGCTTCGAGATCCTGGAGAAGGCTCTCATGCAGGCAAAGGCTGGACGCGAGCACATTCTCAAATGCATCACCGACACCATCGCTGAGCCTCGTGCAGAGCTCAAGCCTCAGGTTCCCCGCATCGTTCAGATCGAGATTCCTAAGGAGTTTATCGGTGCTGTCATTGGCCCTGGCGGAAAGATCATCCAGCAGATGCAGGAGGAAACCGGCGCTACCATCACCATCGACGAAACCGACGGCGTGGGCAAGGTGCAGGTATCAGCTCCCAACAAGGACGCCATCGACGCTGCCCTTGGCAAGATCAAGGCTATCGTTGCCATTCCCGAGGTGGGCGAGGTGTACGAGGGTACCGTTCGCTCAATCATGCCTTACGGCTGCTTCGTAGAGATCATGCCTGGCAAGGACGGTCTGCTCCACATCTCTGAGATCGACTGGAAGCGTCTGGAGACTGTAGAGGAAGCCGGCATCAAGGAAGGCGACAAGATCAAGGTTAAGCTCATGGAGATTGACCCGAAGACAGGCAAGTATAAGCTCTCACACCGCGTGCTTCTTGAGAAGCCCGAGGGTTACGTTGAGCGCGAGCGCCGTCCCCGTGGCGAGCGCGGTGAGCGCGGCGACCGTGGTGAGCGCCGTCCCCGTGGCGACCGTCGTCCCCGCGGCGAGCAGCGTCACAACGAGGACTAAGCCTGACGCTTGCTGACAACAACTCTGATTTGTAGATTTCAAAATCAGCATAAACACACACAAGCTCCCCGCACATGCTAACAAGGCACGGTGCGGGGAGCTTTTTTTTATTTTCATTTGTGAACCATTATGAACTTGCTATAATAATATTTTTTTCTTACTTTTGCAAAAAGTTTAGTTTTAACATAAGTTTTACATTCCTACGGTTTGGAATCTAACAAATTATGAACACGCCTGAGATTGAGGAGCTGAAAAAGCTCATAGAAGAAAAATATGGAAAGAAGTTGTCGACAACGACCGACTTCGACGAGTTCTCGCTCTTTCTGCAACGAAAGAACGACATCAACGTGTCGTCATCAACGCTCAAACGTCTTTATGGATATGTGGGCGACAGTCATAAACCACGCGTCGTGACGCTCAACGCCCTCGCCTCCTACTTGGGACATAAAGACTATGCCTCGTTCGTGACATGGCTGAAGAAGAGCACACGTTACAACTCGTCATTCTTCGATGCCAACCAGCTGGTGAGCAACGATCTGACAACAGGCGACGTTGTAGAGATAGGATGGGCGCCAAACCGTCTGCTGCGCCTTGTCTACAACGGCAACAGCATCTTCCGCGTCATAGAGACGCAGAACAGCAAGCTTAATGTGGACGACATCTTCACAACTGGCTGTTTCATACACGGACAGCCACTTTACCTCGCCTACATTGAACGCAACGGGGAACGCACACCGCCCTTCGTGGCAGGTCGCAACGGCGGACTGACCATTGTGAGAAAACTCTACGTTTGAGATTTGGCAGAAGCAGCATTTGAACATTGGCAGAAACGGCATTTAAGCTTTGGCAGAAGCGGCATTTGAAGCATTGCCTGTTTTTTTGAGCATCGTCTAAAAACAACAACATTATGAACGAATCAGACAACTCTTCTTCGGGATTCATCAAAGACATAAGTAGCGAGATGACATCGGCAGCAGCTTGCATGGACAACGGGTTCAGCAATCTGCAAGAGTGTTATGTCTCCAATTCGGGACCGGCACGCCTGTTCACAGCCATACGCTACGGCAAACGCTTCATGCTGAAATGTCTGAAGACCGATTATGCTCTCACCCCCATCTACCGCCAGGCCTTGCAGAAGGAGTTTGAGATAGGTCTGCAGCTCGACCACCCTTTCATCTGCCGCACCATAGGCATGGAGCAAGTCAAGGGGTTGGGCGACACCATCGTCATGGATTATGTCGATGGCGACACCTTGTACACGCTCATCAAGCGCGGCGCTCTGTCCGCCAAACTGGCAATAAAGATTGTGAACCAGCTGCTCGACGCGTTAGAGTATATGCACGACAAGCAGATTATACACCGCGACCTGAAGCCCGCCAACATCATGATCACACACAAAGGCAAGGACGTGAGGCTCATCGACTTCAGTCTGTCCGACAGCGACGCGTTCTGTGTGCTCAAAGCGCCAGCCGGCACATGTGGATACATTGCGCCTGAACAGCTCAAGAACGAAGGCAAAGCCGATGCCCGCTCAGACATCTATTCGTTAGGAAAGGTGATCGAGGACATGGCCAACGCCACACACAGCCGCACGCTGGCACGCATAGCAGCCGATTGTGCCTGTGCCGACGTCGACAGTCGCCCGTCAAACATCTCTCAGGTGCGGGCGCTCTTGTCGGTGGCGCGTCTGCCGTGGCGTCTCTTGACGGCGTTGCTGTATGTTGCCGCCGTCGTGCTGCTGTTGTTCATCGGCTCAACGCTCTTCAACCGCAGCGATGCTGCAACACACGACACCTTAAGACCAAACACGACAAAGGTCGACACCACCTCTTTGAACAACGGGAACCAGGTGCTCGACCGCAATTATTGGCCGTGAGAGAGCTTAGGCTTGATGAAAAAAAGAAGAACGTGTGATGTGAAAAATGAAGAACGTATGATGTAAATGTGAAGAACGACCGCATAAATGTTGCAAATGCCAAATCTATTGCTTATTTTTGCACAAAAACCAATTATCCACAAAAACATTTGCATCATGACAATAAAACGTAAGATAGACCAACTGTTGGCAAAAAGCAACGGCATGCAGCTGGTGTGGCTCATGGGCGTGTCGGCCCTGTGTCTTGGCGTGGCTCTCATCATGGCCTATTTTGTTTATGACGATGCCGAGGTAAAATGGCAGACGGTGGTGGCGATCTTCCTCGACCCGGGCTGCTTCGGCGGCGTTACGGGACATCACGACTTCTTCCGCCTCATCATCGCCCTGCTGAGCATCTTCCTCTTCTCCGCTCTGCTCGTGAGCGTGTTCTCCAACCTCTTCGAAAACATACGCGAGGCAGCACAAAACGGTGAACGACGCTACAAACTGAGGAACCATGTGCTCGTGTTCGGTGCCGACCGCCGGGTGGAGGCCATCGTGAGAGCGATAAACGAACAGGGCGACACGGCGGTGGTCATGGCAACGGAGAAGCCGGAGCTGAGCGACGACCTGACGTTCATCTTCTACAAGGGACGGCGCGACGCCGAAGCCGACGTGCTGTCAGCACGACCGGACCACGCAAAAGCGATATATATAATAGGTGAGGAAAACGAGAGCGACCACGACAACCGCAGCCTGCAATGTCTCGACATCCTCACGGAGGCATCGCAACAGGCTAATCACAACATTCGCTGCTTCCTGACCTTACGCGACTATGCCTCTACCGAGGTGTTCCAATATCTTAAGACGAAGCCGATGGGCCGACTGCTGCTTGTCGACACCATAAACGACTACGAGTATATGGCGGAGCAGTTGCTCGTCGACACCCACCGCGCCTTCACACCCGTCATAAAACAAGGCGACAGCAGCAAGGCCCATTTCATAATCATCGGCACAGGACCCATGGCTCAAGCCGTGGCTTACACAGCAGCACACATCTGCCATTATGCCAACTACACAGAGCGCGGCACGCGCACACGCATAACGTTCATTGCCAAAGACATGGAGCAATGGCGCGACCACCTCATGGCATCACGGCCAGCTCTCTTCGCCCTCTCCCACACCTCCTTCGTCAGCAACGACGGCACGGTGACCGACTCGCTACCTCAAGGCGACGACTTCATGGACGTGGAGTGGCAGTTTGTCGATGCCGACGAACACGCACCTCTGGCACGACGCATCATGGAGGAACAGACAGACAAGGCAACGCGCATCATTGTGTGTCACGACAATGCCGACCGCGCGGTGAACGCTGTGCTCCACCTGCCGCGTAAGGTCTACCCGCTAGCAAAGGTGGCGGTGAGCATGACGCATGAAAACAAGCTCATCGACAGGGCCAACGCCACCGGCATGTTCGGACAGATAGAGATCTTCGGACAGACAGACGGCACCATCGACGACCCGCTCTTCGCACGCCGCTCGCTGCGAGGACAGCGCGTCAACTACATCTACCATTGTGCTTATGCCGAGAAGAAACTGCCATCGGCAGAGGAAGCATGGTTCACCATCAGCGAGGCCGACAAATACTCGAGTATCTTCTGTGCCAACGCCATGCCCCTGCGCCGACAGTGTTTCGACCTCAACGGCGACCGCCGACCCATCTATGAGGCTGAGCACCGCCGCTGGATGATGTCGGAGCTTATCATGGGCTTCGCGCCCGCCCCACAGACCGACAAGAAGCGGTTCCTACATGCCGACATCGTGCCCTTCGACGACCTCACAAAAGAGGAGCAAGACAAGGACAAGATTCTTATCGATGCCATCGATTACATAATCGGAGAGGAATAAAGGGGTGAGGCGTAAGCAACCCCTTACCCCAACAGCATGGTCCTCTGATTTTTGTCAATAAAAAAAGCCGTCTTTTTTGCTCATTGCTGAAAATTATTTGTAATTTCGCGTTTGTAGAAAGCATATATTTTTTTAGGAATAGCGTTGAACAAAAATAGCGTTGAACAAAATAGCGTTGAACAAAAATAGCGAAAAAGATGAATAAGTGTTTTTCTTTTTTGCGTCGCCACAAGAAAGGTCTTGTGGTGACGGTCGTCGTTGTAGCCATCGTGGCAGGGGCTGCCATGAGGGTGCTGCCGTCGTCGGGCGACGAGATGAGGCAGAGCGCGGTGGTGGTTGAACGGCGCTCATGTTGGGAGATAACAGCCGGCAACAAGGCACAGCTGTGGTTAGCAACAGCCGACAGCGACACCACCCTTCACAACATCTCAGCCTCGCAACGCGATGCAGAGAGCGTAACCCTTGCTGGCGGCTGCTGGATGAACCGTTGGCCTGCCGTGCCGTCATGCCGGGGACGTGTGGTGACGGTGCTGCCTCAAGTGACGCAAGCAAACATCGTGAAGCCGAGCTGGACGAGCCAACAGGTGCGTGGCCTTTTGGAGAAGGCGCAACGCGACATCAACGACTCGTTGCAATGGGCACATTCGGAAGACTCGGAGCTGCAATACTACCTTCGCGTGCATGGCGTGCAAGACATGGGCTACCAGCAGATTGCCGCTGTCGCCACCAAGGTGAAAGCTAAGGTAAAGGAGCTGGAGCAAACCAAGGCTGCCATTGACAGCTTGCTCGCCAACACCGCCCTGCCCTTAGGGCTCAGGCACAAGACGACCTTCACCGTACACTATCGCAACGGCGAGGGCAAGAACGCCACGGCGCAATGTCGTCTGGTGAACACCGACAAGCGCCAACGTATGGCTCTCTTGCAGACGCTCGACGAGACCACGCCCGACGGTGTGAAAGCGCAATATCTGCTGCCGTGGAACACCACCAACCACCGCCTCATAGCCGTGGGCTTCGGTGGCATAGGCATAGAGCAGATGGCGTCAGCCGCTGCCAAGCCACAACTCATCAACGGGCGCCGCAAGAGAGCACGCCACAACTTCCCGCGTGTGCTCGTGACCGACGGATGCCCGCTGTTCACCCCACGCGGACTGTTTGCCGGCATTGCCGAGGGACAAAACGTTGAAGGACGCGGCAACGTGTCCTTGCTAATGATGAAAGGAGGATGGCAATGAAAACGTCTTATTTGTTTGTTGCAGCCCTGCTGCTGACCGCCCTTGCCTCTTGCTCCAAGATACAGACCGACGGCGGCACGAAGACCTTGAAGGACGGCACCGTCTATGCCGGCTGCACCGACGCGCAGGGACGGCCTCACGGCTACGGACAGCTCACCAAGGGCGACAGTACGCTCTACGAAGGACAGTGGAACCACGGCATAAGGGCAGGAAAAGGCACGGTGACCGACAGCACAGGCACACGCATTGTGGGCACATGGCGTGCCGACACCTTGGCGCAGGGCGTACGCACCGACAGCACCCGCACCGTCTACAGCGGCTATTTCAACCGACAGCTCATGGCCGAAGGCTACGGCTCACAACGCGACAGCACAGGCGCCTTCTACGCCGGACAGTGGCGTAAGGGCAAGCGCACAGGATGGGGGTTCGCCCTGACACCAAAGAAGCATATCCGTGTGGGCGAATGGAAAGCCGACCGTTACCTCGGCGAGCGCCTCCACTACACAGCCGACCGCATCTATGGCATCGACATATCGCGCTTCCAGCACGACGTGGGACGCCGCCACTACCCCATCCGTTGGGACCGTCTGCGCATAACGCATCTCGGCACAATCAGCAAGAAGACGGTTCAAGGAAAAGTAGACTACCCCGTGTCGTTCATGTATATAAAATCGACGGAGGGCAGGACGATACGAAACCGCTATTATGCTGCCGACTATGCCGCCGCCCGTCGCCACGGCATACCTGTGGGAGCATACCATTTCTTTTCGCCAAAATCGTCGGGCACGGTACAAGCCGACTTCTTCTTGCGCCACTCGCGTTTCAACCGTGGCGACCTGCCCCCTGTGCTCGATCTTGAACCAACGCCAAAGCAGGTGAAGATGATGGGAGGACCCGTCGCCATGTTCCGCATGGTAAGGGCATGGATGCAGGCTGTGGAGCGTCGCACAGGCACCAAACCGGTGCTCTACATCAGTCAGATGTTCGTGAACCGTTACCTCTCTTACGCCCCTGACCTGAAGAAAAACTATAACATCTGGATTGCCCGTTACGGTGAATACAAGCCCGACGTACACCTTGTCTACTGGCAGCTTTGTCCCGACGGCCGCGTCGGTGGCATCACCCCCAAGGTCGACATCAACGTCTTCAACGGCTACCGCAACGAGTTTGAGGATTTCTTGAGGAAGAACTGCGTTAAATAAAGGTAAAAAGGTAAAAAAAGGCTGGCGCTATGAAAAGGGAATAGTGAAAAACGAAGAGTGAAGAATTCAATAGCCTTGGCTATTTACTCCCCTCTCCTACGGGGAGGGGGAAGCCGCGAAGCGGCGCGGGGGTGGCGCTTTTAAAGGCAAAAAGGTTATAGGGGTTGACCCTATAACCTTTTTTTGTTATCTTAACCTTAAATTTTATAAGACCCCTTAAATTAGCAGACAATGTCTTTCCGTATATTCTTTATATTTTTATCGTGCGC
>ERZ1026901.1986-NODE-1986-length-10261-cov-7.112189_pt1 | contig 10261 bp, 10 predicted proteins | sample MGYA00380179_ERZ1026901 | MGnify/ENA primary metagenome ERZ1026901 (study PRJEB33269, sample SAMEA4719815) | human gut metagenome | biome: human-associated habitat; feature: organic feature; material: feces | place: Cameroon | collected 2013-10 ...
CTAAGGCGGCTAAGCTCTCTGAAGACACTGCGGCTACCCATAAGGAATCTGCTAGCAGTTCTGCAACTAAGGCTAAGGCTTCTGAAGCTGAAGCTAAGAAACAGGCAGATTTAGCTAGAAGTTATGCTAATCAGGCATCTACAGGTCAGCTTCAGGCTGACTGGAATCAGTCCGATAGTACTCAGAAGGATTTCATTAAGAATAAACCTGATCTGAGTATTTATGCTACAGTTACAGCTCTTAATACAGGTCTTGCAGGTAAAGCCAACAAGGTTCATACCCATGCTGTAGCTGATGTGACTGGTCTTCAGACTGCTCTTGATGGTAAGCAGGCTAAGGGCGATTATGCTACCTCTAAGGCCCTTACAGATGGTCTCGCAGGTAAGGCTAACACAGCACATACTCATACGGTAGCTAATGTGACTGGTCTTCAGGATGCACTTAATGGTAAACTTAGTGTTGCTACTTTTGAAGGATTTGTAGATTACGGGGACTTAGGTACCCCTTAAAGTGAATTATGGCAATTAAACAAAGAAAACAATTAACTGGTACTACTGCACAGATCAATGCTTATGCTGGTGTTGAAGGTCAGTTAGTCTGGGATAAAACAAAGAAGAAGTGGGTGGGCATGAGTGGTACTGCTGGTACTAACTACCCTATGGCATCTGAAAGTCATACACACAGTATCTCTAATGTGACTAACCTTCAGAGTACCCTTGATGGTAAGCAACCTAAAGGTGACTATGCTACCACGAAGGCTCTTACAGATGGTCTCGCAGGTAAAGCCAACACGGCACACACTCATGCTATTTCTGATGTGACTAACCTTCAGACTACTCTGAATACCATCAATGATAAGATTCCCAAGACTGGTAATCGGGGTGCCCTTGCAGGTTACTCTACTAGTGCTGTAGGTACCACTGTAGATGCCTCTGCTAAGGACTCACAGTATGCTACCTCTGGTGCTGTTACTGTCAAGAATGGTGCTACAGGACAGGCTTGGACTAAGGTTGTGAAGATGTCAGCAGGTACTGTTACCTTGGAGTCAAACTGGGCGTGGGTCGATGGTGAAGCACCTGAGTTGTCCTTTCCGTGTCTTTTGATTTGTCATTGGAATAACGATAAGGGTATCGCAGGTGTTGTTAAGGGAGCGGCTTAAGAATGATTAAGTATAACTACAAGGGTAACCAGTATGATTGGCTTGGTGACATCCGTAAGGTTATCTGGAATGAAGATCGTATGGTCTTTGGTGAATGGGATGAAGAAACTAAGAAACACTTTGGTGTTACTGAGGTAAACATTCCTGAACCTGAAGTTCCTCCTTATGTCCCCACTGATGAAGAACTTGCTGAAAGAATCAGAAGAGACAGAGATGAGAAACTTGAGGAGACTGACTTCTTCGTTATGCCTGACTATCCGAGTGATCCTAAAGATTTGGAAGAAGTGAAGACTTATAGACATGCTCTTAGAGATATCACTAAACAGAGTGGTTTCCCTAAAGAAGTTACTTGGCCTGAGCTTCCGAGTGTGTTCGATAAGGATACTGATGGTATTGGTCTTAAGTTAGCTAAGGCTAGTTCACTAGCTAAGGTGGGGATCTGATGAGTATTGATAATAGTGAACTTCTGATGCTCCTTGGGGGTAAGAAATCTAAGTCAACCATTGGCAAGGCAGGACAACAGGGGTTCGGTGTGGGGGTCTATGGGGGTAGTCCTGCGGACTTGAAGGCTATGGGGTTGACTCCTATGGAAGGCTGTGAAGATCCTACTAGTGATAACTATGGGAATTATATTCACACTAATGGCTCAATTATGTGTTGCATTCCAGCGTTTTGCTATCGCCTCGGCAATACCACTGCGCCTTCCTACAGTCGAGATGATTCGGACGCTTTGGAGATTCGAGACGCAACGGAGTTTTCGCAGTTTTCAAATGACGCGGCGTTTTCTTCGCCGGACTTTGGGGACGGCTGGATTCTTCACCGCGCTTTCGTGGACGGCGATAAGCTGAAAAACGCGTTCTTTATTGATAAGTATCTTTGCTCGAACGTTAGCGGTCAGGCGGCCAGTAAGAAGAATGCCAATTGGCTGATGTGTTACAACTCGAATACCGCCACCTATTTCACAAGATTTATTTCAGGGACAGTTGGGCGGGCGTATGACGCGATTACACTGAGTCGTGCTCGCGGTGATTACTATTCGCTGGTTACGTGTTACCAATGGTCGGCTATTTCGTTACTAAGTCTTGCACACGGACAGGCCGCAACAAGCGCAGATGCGTGCGCGTGGTATGATGCAACCCACACTACAAACTTCCCAAAAGGGGCGACAAGCAGGTACTGCAAGGACGTCAACGACACAACTATTAGATACGAGAGCCACTCTTATGGCGGCGAGTTTGCCAGAACCGGGTCGGGCACACCGTTTAATAAGACAACCCACAATGGGCAGGCAAGTGGCGTTGCTGATGTAGCAGGGGTGTGTAACCAGTGGACAATAGGCGCGAATAATCCAGGCGATAAGGTACTTATGCTTATGAATACCTCGACAACCGCCCACGAAATCACTAAAGATAACGTTGTTGACACCTCCCTGCACTCCGCATATACAAGTGGCGTAGGTAATTACAGAGCCTATTTTCATGGAATTTTAAATGGCACAAGCGGGATAAACTGGGTTGGTGCGGGCATCTTTCCCTTTAGACTTTACAGCTCCGATTTATTTGGTAAGGATGAATATTACGAGCATTCCTCCTCCAGCCCGACTGGCTTGAAGGTTGGTTTAGGGAGTGTCTGGGGCGTTTCTGCCGGCGTTTTCTGCCGTTCGTGGGTAGGATGCAACTACAGTGGCTACCACAATAACTACTGGGAACACGAGGATCAGCATTTTGGGTTCCGTGCGGCGGCCTATCCCCCGTAACTAACCCACAAAAAACAACTAAAAAATTCACCCTAGGGATAACCCCTAGGATTCCTTGTGATTGAATCTTTTGATAACTGGGATTCAGTCACTTCTTATATTAAGTTATCAAATATAACTCTAGTAATAACTAGAAAGGAAATATAATATGGCAGAATATGCTTCTAAAGGTGTTGCAGGCTCGGGTCTCGGGTTAGGCATCGCAGGTACGGCTCTTGGTCTCCTCAATAATGGAGGTAATGGTGGCGTTCTTGGTGGTCTCTTTGGGAACAACAATCAGACTGCAATCTGCCCGACTCCTATGGCTAAGTATAATTCGTGGACTGCTCCTACGAATACTCCTGCCACTGGTGCTTAAGAGTTAATGTCCTATGAAAATCAGTTTGAGTAAAATCTCTCAGGTGCTCCCTGAGTTTGTTGATACTCGACTGATGCCTAGTGCTCCCTCTACGATGAAATGGATTCTTGGAGGGAGTACATTCTTGATTCTACATCAGGCTGATACCCTTATCGGTAAGTATCTGCCGATGCTGAAGCAGGTAGGTATCGTCGATAATAACAACAAGGTAGATATCGAAGTTGCCAAGGGATTCATTAACAGTGCCTTCGATAAGAGCGGTACTGTTGAATATCTTGGCTTTAAGTTCGATAAGTCTGATGGCGAAGCCTTAATTAACATTATGGAGAAATACAAAGATGATTGATGCTAAATGGGAAGAAGAAGTGATGGCTATGTCTAAGCATAAGCTTCTTGAAGCTGTAGAAAAGCTTAATAAAGAATCTTATCATAGCGCTGAAGATATTAGAAAGTATAAGGATGCCTATAAGGCTATCTACTATCTGCTCAGTATTGAGAAGGCTAATAAGTAATTTAATACACACACTATGGAAATCAACGTTATTAAGAAAGATGGCACTCGTGAAGACTGGTGCTTTGACAAGATTAAGGTAGCTATCGACAAAGCCGCTAAAAGAGCTAATGCTAAGTACACTGAACGGAAGCTCGGTCAGGTTGAGGGTTACATTGAGACCGCCCTCTATGGTACTGAGGTTACTGCTGAAGCTCTCCATGAGCTTGTCATTGATGCCCTCAACAGATACCTCCCTGAAGTTGGTAAGGCTTATCAGGAGTACCGAGACTACAAAAACACCTACGCTAAAGCCTTTGAGTCTGTCAAGAGTGAAGCTGATACGGTGCTCCTCTTGGGTGACCGCGAGAACGCTAACTTTGATAGCTCTCTTATCTCTACTAAGGGTTCTCTAATTAAAGGATACCTGACTAAGGAATTGTATAAGCAATTCTACCTATCTAATAAAGAGAAGGAGCTGGTTAAGCGAGGAGACATCTACATTCATGATCTTAGAGACATGATCTTTAATTCATTTAATTGTTGTCTCTTTGACATCGGTAATGTCCTTAAGGGTGGCTTTGAGATGTCCAACGTGAAGTACACTGAACCTACGAGTGTCCTTAGTGCCCTTCAGGTTATCGGTGACATCACCCTTGTGGCTACTGCTCAGCAGTTCGGTGGGTTCACACTTGCAGAGATTGATAAGGTTCTCCTTCCGTACGCTAAGAAGACCTACGATAACGCCTTTAAGAAGTATTCCGAACAATGCAACATGGAGTATGATGAATCCTGTGCAATGGCTATGGGGGATCTCAAGCGTGAACTTGAACAGGGATTTCAGTCTCTTGAACTGAAGCTCAACACTGTTCCGTGTTCTCGCGGGGACTTCGCTTTCACTACACTTACCTTTGGTACGTGGGATGTCATGATGGATGATCTCGACAGAGACATCATGAAGCTGATCGGTGAAGTTATCCTTGATACCCGTATGAAGGGGCATGGAGGTAAGCAAGTTGTCTTCCCTAAGCTCGTCTTCCTCTATGATGAGGATAAGATTGAAGCTGATGAGGATCATGAGGAACTTTTCCATAAGGCTGTGGAATGTTCTAGTAAGTGTATGTACCCTGACTACCTTAGTTTGAACCATGGTAAGGTAGGCGAAATCTATCAACGCACTGGCGCTATCACGAGTCCTATGGGTTGCCGTGCATATCTCACTGAGTGGCATGACCCTAAGACGGGTGAAGCTATTACTATTGGTCGTTGTAACATTGGTGCTGTTTCTCTTAATCTTCCGTTGATTTGGAAGGTTGCTGAGAATGAAGGTGAAGACTTCTTTATTGTCCTTGAGGATCGACTTCAGGTAATCCGTGAGTTCCTTAAGAAACGCTATGACATGATTCGTCATACTAAGGCATGTACGAATCCTATGTGCTTCACTCAAGGAGGTCTTCATAACGGTAATCTAAGCCCTGATGATGAGATTGGAGACCTTGTTGAATACATGACTGCATCTTTTGGTATCACTGCATTAGATGAATTGTCTATCCTTGCTACAGGTAAATCACTTAAGGAAGATTCTTCATTTGCTAATAATGTAGTAGATTTCATTAACAAAAAGATTGAGGAATTTAAGAAAGAAGATGACTACCTTTATGCTCTGTATGGTACTCCTGCAGAATCTCTTTGTGGGACTCAAGCTAAGCAATACCGTGAATACACAGGAGACAATCGCTTCGGGGATTACTTCACGAACTCCTTCCACCTCCACGTTAGTGAAGATGTAACTCCTTTTGAGAAGCAGAATAAGGAATATGAACTTTTTCACAAGTGTAATGGGGGTCACATTCAGTATGTGCGAGTGGATAACCCTGATAATGTCGATGCAGTTAAAGCCCTTGTTCAGAGAGGTATGTCGATGGGTTTCTACCAAGGTGTCAACTTTGATGCGGCTTATTGCGAGGATTGTGGCAGGCATAGCACTAATGTTGGTAACACCTGTCCTCACTGCGGTTCTCACAACCTCTCTATTATTTCTCGTGTTTGTGGGTACTTGGGTTACAGCAATGTCAATGGAAAGACCCGAATGAATGATGCCAAGATGGCAGAGATCAAAGACAGAAAGAGTATGTAAATGAATTACTCAGGTTTGAATACCTGTGATTCAACAAATGGCGATGGCTTGAGAGTATCCTTATTTGTCTCTGGATGCTCTCTTCGTTGCAAGGGTTGCTTCAACAAGGATGCTTGGGATAAGAACTACGGTAAAGAGTTCACTAAGGAGACCATGGATACCCTCCTAGAGGCTCTCAGAAGCCCGTGGATCAATGGACTAAGCATCCTTGGGGGTGACCCCTTGGAAGACTATAACGTGCCCACAGTGAGCTATATAGTGTCTCTAGTGAAGCAGTTGATGCCTGAGAAAACCATTTGGGTGTGGACAGGTAGAAAGTATGAAAAGATTAAAGATCTGACACTCCTTAAGTATGTGGATGTGCTGATCACCGAACCATTTATTGAAAGGAAGAAATGCTATGGAAAATACTATGGATCGAGTAACCAGTGTCTCTATCGGCGATCTTCAGGAGAAGCTGAAGGTTTTGTTCGAGATGACTCACTCTAAGCAGAAGGGTTGTGACTTTAAGAAGCTGTATACTAACTGGATTGCTGAAGAGTATACGGAGCTTATGTTCGAGACTATAAATACCCATGAGGACTTTAAGGAGCTTTGTGACCTCATTTGGGTTTGTGTTCAGTATGCGAATGCCTGTGGCTATGATATTGAGGCAGGTATGAATGAACTTATCAAAGAGTATTCTAGCAAGCTGTGGGATGACAAAGGTAACTTCTGTGCAATCTACAGGGAAGATGGTAAGCTCCTTAAGGGTGACCATTTTAAGAAGGCTAACTTTGAGAAGTTGATGAAGCGTGGCTGATGAGCAGAACACCATCCTAGAGAATATTGTACAAGTTACCCCATCAGTAGCAGTGTCTAGTGTGATATTCCTAGGCGTACCCCTAAGTGATTGGGTCTACATAGTTACTATTGTGTATACCTTTGTAGGTATTTGTACAATGATTAAGAAACACTGGATAGACCCTTGGTTAGAGAAGAGAAAACGAAAGAAATGAATTACGATAATCTTGAAGAACTCTTAGGCAACCTTCAGAATGAGTTGCTTAACAACATGCTTGAAGACCTTAATAACCCTGAAAAGAGATCCCCACAGCTCTACAATGCTATCATTAAGGAGCTTGAGCGTAACGGGATTAACTGCATCCCTAAAGCAGGTGATGGAGACGAGAATGCCCTTAGCAGACTCCTGAAGGCTACTAAGCAGAGATTTGAGGAGGACTATGGCTCAGCAAGCATCAACTAAGGAAGCAGAGCTTCTTTTGCCTTATTATGAGAGCTTTCCTCTCTTTACTGCTCTTGTGTGGCGTGCAATTGGTCTTCCGCCCCCTACTCCGTTGCAGTCTGACATTGCAAAGCTACTCCAAGACCCTCCTAATGACCGTATGATCCTTATGGGTTTCCGAGGTGTAGCTAAGTCATTCATTACTTGTGCATATGTGGTGTGGTGTCTTTGGAGAGACCCTCAGCTGAAGATTATGGTTGTCTCAGCTAACAAAGAAAGAGCTGATGCTAATGCTACCTTCATTAAGAAAATCATTAATGAACTCCCTTTCTTGGATCACCTAAAGGCTCGTGAAGGCCAAAGAGATACTCAGAACCTTTTTGATGTTGGTCCTGCTAAACCCGACCATTCACCTTCAGTAAAGTCTGTTGGTATTAAGGGTCAGCTTACAGGTTCCCGTGCAGACATCATTGTAGCAGACGACGTTGAGGTGCCAAGTAACTCCTTTACTCAGGTTCTTAGGGATCAGCTATTTGAGCTCGTCAAAGAGTTCGATGCTGTCCTTAAGCCTGGTGCAGGAAAGAAGATCATCTATCTGGGAACCCCCCAGAACGAAATGTCCCTCTATAACGAGCTACAGGAGCGTGGATACTCGGCTGTAATCTACCCTGCTAGGTACCCCTATGATGACGCTCATAGAGCCTCCTATGGCGATAGATTGGCCTCTATCATTGCCGATAAGTATGAAGAGAATCCTCAGAGATGGGCAGGTAAACCTACAGACCCATTGAGATTCTCTGAGGAGGACTTACAGAAACGTGAGCTGTCCTATAGAAAGGCAGGCTTTGCCCTTCAGTTCATGCTTGATACGACCCTCTCAGACGCTGATAAATACCCCCTGAGGCTTCGTGACTTGCTTGTAGGTATGTTCCCCTTAGATGAGGCTCCAATGAAGATTACGTGGCTCCCTGACCCATCTAAAAGGGTTCCGGTGTCTGAAGCTCCTGTGATGGGACTTAAGGGGGACTCATACTTCTACTACCACACTGCATCAGGGGAGATTCAGCCTTATTCCTATAAGATGATGTGTATTGATCCGTCGGGTCGTGGCAAAGATGAGTCTGGCTATGCAGTCTTGTATTACCTTAACGGGTACATCTTCGTTATGGAAGTGGGAGGTCTATTAGGGGGATACTCCGATGTGGTGCTCAATAAGTTAGCTAAGGTAGCTAAGAAGTACAATGTTAATGAAGTAGTCATTGAAGGTAACTTTGGTGACGGGATGTACCTTAAGTTATTTGAGCCAGTCTTAAAGAAAACTTACCCTAACTGTGGACTAACTGAAGTCAAATCATCAGGTCAGAAGGAGCTTAGAATCATAGATACGTTAGAGCCTGTAATCTCTAACCATAAGATGTGTGTCTCCCCTGAATGCATCAGAAATGACTTCTCTACTGTCCCTGAATCTGATTATAAATATGCTTGTTTTTATCAACTTACTCGTATCACTACTGATAGGGGTGCCCTTGTTCATGATGACCGCTTGGATGCTCTGGCAATCGGAGTCAAATACCTTGTGGACTTCATGGGTGTCGATGCAGACACTGGAATCCAAGAGCTTACTGAGGAGTGGTTAGAGGAGTCTATGGAGTCATTCTATGGATTCGTAACTAACCATGTAGGTGCTGGTGGTAATATCCTAGTTACTGAAGACACTAAATCAGGATCTAGAAATACCACTAAAGGTGTCAAAAGAGAAACTTCAGGGTACAAAATTAAGTACTGATACATATTTTAGGGTGCTGTCTATTGTAATTAGTGTACCTTATAAAGACAACACCCTATTTTGCCAATTAGTGTACCGTCCTAGAAGGGAGGGGGAATACATAGGTGTATATAACTCTCCATCAGTATATTAAGATATCATACTATAGTCCCCTTATAGGTGTACTGTAGATCCCTTATGGGGATCCTACAGATCCCTTATGGGGATCCTGTGGTTCCCTTATGGGGATCCTACAGATCCCTTATGGGGATTTATATATTAACAACAATAAAAAGAGCATAGATGAATTGGACTAAGAATAAGGTGTTTATCACCATAAAGATAATCATCATCATTGTCCTATTTATCATGTCACTGATGAATGGTGACTCAGGTATGATTGATGCTATTTTAAGAACTCTTGTGAGTTCTCTTTAAGTCTCTATAAATTTTCCATAGTGTGTACCATAAGGTCTCATAACTAGCCCTAGGCTTCCCACAGATTGTCTAGGGCTTTTTTCAAAGATAACTATAGGTTACAGTAGGGATATCCTTTGCTAGCTGTAGGTACTCCATAAGATCCCGATTGAAAAAATGGAGAAAATTTATGAACCCTCAATTAACTAAGGATTCCCCTCAGTTACCCCCGTGGGCACCCCTCACTTCTCCATTACTCTCTGAGGGCTGAGTACCCTGAGGTTATCTGGAGTGAGGGCTTAAGGGGGACTAACTGATATCCTGAGGGGACTGTTGACAAGCTGAGGGGAGCTAAGGTATAATATAGGGTTTATCTATGTTTTTTTCTTTGAGTATCAATTATTGATCCTTTGGGGGTATGTGGGTACCACTTTAGGGGTATATAGGGCTGTATCTGTAGTTCCCTACGTTATCCTAGGGTTTACACCTATGGACAACCAAAAGACAATCTGCTAGTGCCATTACCTAGGGTTTACACCTATAGACAACTAAAGGCTAATCTGCTAGTGCCACTACCTAGGGTTTGTCCCTATAGACAACTAATGACTAATCTGCTAGGGTCGCTACCTAGGGTTTGTCCCTATAGACAGTTATTGTCTAATTTGCTAGTGCCATTACTTAGGGTTTACACCTATGGACAGTTAATGTCTAATCTGCTAGTGCTTCTTAATTGATTAGGATAAACCCTAGCTTGACAAATATCTCTCATTGTGATACTCGTGCGGGCGTAACTGGAATATACGAAGGGGCTAAAAGGTACCTTAGGGTTTTTCCTAGTATCACCTAGGGTTTGTCCCTATAGACAGTCCTTTGCTTATTCTTTAATATTCGCATTGTTCAATAAATGATTAAGTTAATTAATAAATGATTAAGTTAATTAATAAATGATTAAGT
>ERZ1026901.1995-NODE-1995-length-10221-cov-8.727917_pt1 | contig 10221 bp, 9 predicted proteins | sample MGYA00380179_ERZ1026901 | MGnify/ENA primary metagenome ERZ1026901 (study PRJEB33269, sample SAMEA4719815) | human gut metagenome | biome: human-associated habitat; feature: organic feature; material: feces | place: Cameroon | collected 2013-10 ...
TTTATTTTATTTATGCAGGAAATAAGGATTCTGTTGAAAACACACCAGATGCTGCCCTTATGATGGACGATGGTAATGGTGGTTGCCGTGATTTTTGGACTAGTTAAGTAATACGACTGGTCAATAACCACATATTGGCCAGTCTACTTTTTTTTGTAATAAGTTATTGACCATCATGTATCAAAGACTCCTTTTTTTCATTCTTTTCCTTGTCTCCGGTTGCATTAATCAAGAAGGAGATACGCAGTCGCACGTTCCTGTATGTATATTTGAGCCTGCAACGGAGAGGCTTGATTATCCGTTTAGGATATGGTCGGGAAACGGACTCTTTCATCTTGAATCTGCAACGGAGAGATTCGAGTACGACATGCTTGGTCATCCTGTAATTGAAACGAAGTTGGACTCCGTATATCCTTGTAGATTGATTTTTGACACAGGATGTGCCGGAATGCTTATTTTGGACAAGAACTATGCGAAAAATAATGGTTTAATCAATCGGTTCTGCCCGACCGAGTCTCTGAAGTCGGGATGGAATTTCGAGCATGACATCCCATACATGACTTTGAAGGGTAATGTCTCGCTTTTAATTGGAAATAGCTGGGTCTACTATTCTGAATGTAGAATCGTAGATGGACGGGCTCTGGACTTCCTTGCTGCCGATGGAATTTTCTCCATTCCAAATGATGAGACCCGCATGTGGGAGATAGACTGCGAGAATAAACTTCTCTCTGTATATGATTACACCATTTCCCCCTGTCAAGGCGTCTCTTTACGATTGGATCTCGTTGAAAACCAGTTTATTATTAGAGAATTTCCATTTAGGTTCCGTCATCTGAACGATTATGTGCACTCACAAGCAGATTTGGTATTGGATACAGGAAGTCCTGAATCACTTGTTTATCTGTATGCCGACCCCGACAGTACGATGCGTTCGGTACTAAGTGACGAAGTAACCCAGAAATACGTTTGTCCTTCCAAAAACGGTGTTACCCCAACTCTTTATCTATTGCATGAATATGGATTATTGGGCCGAAAAATATGGATTGAACACCGCGAATTATCACGTCAATGGCGTATTTCAGGAGAGCATGAAATGATTGTGGCAGGAATGGACTTTTTAAAGTCGTTTAATCTACGACTCTATCCTGCTGGACATCGTATCGAACTGATTCCCATTGCGTATATCTCGTTACAAGAGGATCAAAGTAGGCAGAAGGGTGGCTCAGAATTTCGTTTTCGTGCTTTTAGGAGCAAAGAAGGGCACGCCGTAGTCGATTTCGTGAAAGAAGGGTCATTTTGGCAAGATTTCGGAGTGAAAGAGGGTGATATGATTCTTGATGTAGATGGTCACCGCTTGTTTGATCTTCCACGTTCCTATTTTGATGAAACGGTGCAAGGAACAAATCACTCGTTTACAATTGTTCGGAATAGAGACACGCTATTGTTGCGCTATCCGAGTCAGAGTAAGCTGTGATGACGTTATTAAGCATAAGCTAATGGAAAGTAGCCAATGCAACATATATCCAAGATGCGCTCCCAGAATGGCGTTCTCGGCAATCTCCTTGGTCATTCATAAGTAATCGCCACCGAAAAGACCTATGCCAAACTGTTGCCGAAGACGCTTGATGTCGCAAGTTAAATCAAGTTACCAGCAAGTTGCCGGCAATTTAAATTATGCCCACGATGAAGAAGATTTGGTGGAAATGACATTTTGCTATAAAAAACTGGTGTTATAATCAAATAGTTCGTTAAAAATTGGCCAAGCCTAAGCGGCTCTGGCAAGATTGATTGCCGTAAGCGACGCGTTGAAGTGGAAGGCCAGTTTTCTAAAGTCAGTGGACTGACAGTTAGTAATTCCCGCGAACTGTTTGCTGTCCCTGTACAGATTATGTGCAACTTCTCATGGCGCTACTCGCACTTGACTGTTGACTGGTTATTCTGCATAGTTGAATAAACAAATGTCACCATTTACCTGAATACCCGAAGTTTGCGTAGTGCTTAACTTCTGCTCTAATTAGACTGTTAATGTCTTTTTCTTCGATGTCCAAATTATTTTCAATGAACTTCAACAACTCATCATCTGTATGCACGGTTCCAAGTGCTTCCAATAGTTTGTGATGACCGCATCTTTTCTGTATGAGATTAACTATTACCAAACCAATTAGATAATTTTTCTGCGTCATGTTCCCGGAATCAAACCTATCCAATATTCTAAGGTCTATTTCAGGATGAGCATCCAAATAATAGTCTAAGTCTCGAAAATGGGTCTGTATCGGAATTCCGATTATCTTCGGATTCTCGGAATAATATTCAGATAAACCATCTGTGAGCAAGTGATGTGTCCCCCTGTATTTTACTAACACGAACCGCATCATCTCATGCTGATAGAATTCTCCCTGCGTGGCATTTGAGTAAATAATGTAATTGTCAATATCTGTCGTACCTCCCAAATCATTGGTGTCAAATACTGCTGTCTCACCAATATCATAACCAAAGCCTTTCAACCTCTGCGACTCTCGGAACCCATCTGAAATATACACATCCAGATGAGGCAGCTTAATACCAAAATTATCGAGTAAAAAAGATCGAAATTTAAGGGCTTTATTTATCTTGCCTCTGTTTGGCTTATATGTCTGGTAATGAAAAGTGATGTCACCTTTTGTTACACTTTTCCAGTTCTTTGAATAATAATCTAGCCAGTTGCCAAGAACGAAATTGTTATTCTCGTCCTTAAAGGAAAGTACATGTGTAGTGCACAGCACATAAGGATACTCCGAGAAATGCCCCCAATAATACATTGAATGTATATCATAATAATCGTCATTCAAAGGCTTGATAGATAACACCAGGTTCTTTAGTTCACCATATTTCGCCAATCCATATAATTCCAGATACCCTTCAGAACGGAGCAAATCATAACTTTTATACTTCTCTTTATCTCTACAATTCCAATATGGATTATTATATAAACTGTCCGGAGAACTCATAAGATAATCGGTCCACAGCTGATTGATTTTGACAATATCCGGATTCTTCTGATTCTCCGTCTCTACCAATGAATTAGAAATAATCTGTTGCGCATGTAGATCCACGCACAACACTAAAAAAGGTATAATACAATGATATATATATTTCATGACAATAAACGTTTTAAATAATTAGAGTTTATAGTCCAAACAGGCGGATTTTAGGAAGAAACCACGACTGGTATTAAACGACAATCCCCATCTTAAATCACAATTTCGGAAGCTCGATTTCCGGTATGACCATGTCGGCGGAATCTGAGGAATCACCTGTCAAGAACATCACATAATAAATTGGGAGATATGTGATGCCGTTCTCCTGATAGACTTTCTGCCCGCTGTGGAGCACGACGGCATTCTTAACATTGTAATCGGGAGTTTTCATGAAATTATCGAGAGCACTGTGAACCTTATAATCCTTTCCCGACTTGACCTCAATCGGGAGAACGGACAGACTATCGTAGTCGTCAATGAGGAAATCCACCTCCCCGCGCTGTTTGTTGTCGTAATAGTGAAGCTCGCATCCATGCGCATGGAGTTCTTGCGCCACGACAGATTCATAGACTGAACCTATGTTAATGCTGCGCTCATCGCCGAGCACGGCATTGATGTTATTCTTGTAAAGAAGTCCTGTAAGCAGCCCGACATCGCTGAGGTATAGTTTCAACAGATTTTTGCTCTCCGATTCTTTCAACGGGAATTTCGGATTGCTGATAGCTTTAACGGCAAGCGCGACGCCAGAGTTGGTCAGATACTCAAATTCATCTGCATAATCACTGAACTGCTTATGCCCGGCTGTGTTTTCAATTTTCTTTACGACAACGCGCTTCCTCTTATTTTCCATATTCGACGGAATGAGGTCATAAATATTCCGAATCACGAGTTTCTTTTCAGAATCATATTGGGAAGCGTCTAACTTGTACAGTTCATGGATGTCGTTCTGTATCTTGCGAACAAGGGCAATGTTTCGTGTTTCCAGAAACTTGTTGACAGCATCCGGCATTCCTCCGGTAAGCAGATATATTTTGAACTGACGCAACATATAAGCATGCAGAGAATCATTTAGAGTCTCTTTTTTGAGAAAACAGTCTCTAATGCTATCAATAGTCTCCTTACCACATCCGCTGGCAAGCAAAAATTCCTCAAAGTCAAGCGGAAACATTTGCTCGATGGCAATACTGCCTATCGGTATTGACGGAGTCTGCGCCAATGCTATGCCCAACTCCGAACCGCTGGCAATATACCGGTATCGTCCCTCCTCATTCAGAAATTTCAGCATAGTCATCAGATGCGGATAACTTTGAATTTCATCAAGGAATACAATCGTGTCAGATGCGTCACCAAGTCGTTCCCCTGCAATCGCACCGAGTTGTATGTAAAAGTCATCAGTGTTGCGGACATCAGCCAGTAAACCAATACCCTCTTTATCTTCCTTGAGGTTGAGTTCAATATAGTTGCGAAACATTCCTTCGCAGATATGACGTATCAGATAAGACTTGCCAATCTGCCGAGCTCCATTTATCAAAAGTATTTTGTGTGGTTCATTCCGCAAAAAAGCCTCTATGTGCGATGCAAATTTCCTGAAAAGCATAGTATTCTTACATTTTATACAAATGTAATAAAAATCAAGCACATACAAAATTTTCAGGAAAAATCAAGTGTTTTCACAGCACGAAATTGGGGATTATTCCAAGTTTCGGAAGGGTGAAATCAGGAATTTTGCAGTAACTCCTGTCGCAATTTGTACCGCGCGCGAGAAGACTTTCCATCTCACCCTCCAGTCCCCGTCGTTGAAATCGAGTCTGATGATGCTGAACTCCCCTACCTCGGAGGTATTGGTGCCTCCATCCAGGTTCATCTGCTTCTTATTCTCCGAAAAACATTTGGCGAAATCTTCACTCATTTCCATGCACAAACATGTTCTGATAGTTGATGACCAGCCGTTTGAATGACAGTACAAAATCAGCTCCCAATGAACCTGAAAACAACTGGCTGGCGGAGTCGGTATTTTCAATGACTTCCGTATCGTATAATGTAACAGGGACTTCTGCTATCTCGAAATGGAATTCAGGCAATACGACTACTTTTGCCTGCGCTATTCCGCCAAAGCCTCCACGGGAGGTTGCCTGCTCAGTAAGCCCCTCAATGGTATCAGTGAATGTTTTTGCAAATTTGCTTCCCAGATCAGACTTTACATTTCCTGTGTCAAAAATCAAATCGAATGGCTGTCCATTGTAGCTGATTCTCACATGAGGCGTGTTTGATGACAGAAACATATTTGGTTCCCCATCAGACGCTTTCTGCGGAAAAATGAATCTGCCGTTTTCATTGTCAATGATTATTTCCTTTGCGTCCCTGATAAAATGGTAGCCGAGCACTCCGTCAAACGTAAATACGGAATCCACTTCACGATCTGGAGGCGCGACCATGAAAACAGGATTATGATACACCAGTTCACCTATTTTCATTGACTTTGCCGTAGCAAGTTTTACAAAACCTATTTTCATACCTGACATGGGAATTGAATCTGCCACAATCTCCAGACCGACCTCTTCAGCGTATTTCTCCGAGACGAAATTGCCAAAAGGACAGCCTGTGTCGAAAACATAGTTTCTCGTCGTGCCATTTACTTCCACAGGAATATAAATGTGCTTGCCTCTTCCCACAGTTCCCACACTTGACGGAACTGAAATGTCCCGATTTGGCCGTTCAAGATAGGGTTTAGGGACATTGGCAAGCGCTTTACCTACTTTTTCTATGAATACGAAACTATAAAGAGATTCAAACGGCACGGACCCTTTCAATGCATTGACCAGATTCTCTCCCACTTTTCCTGCTTGTGCATACATGCCTGAATTCAAATAGTTCAGGCCCTGCAAAGCAGCCAGGCCTATTGATGTTTCTGCTCCAATTTCATTTTGGTGATGCATCAGTAAACTGTCGAGAGCCACAGCGGCATTTTCCAATTTGTTGAAACCGATACCAAGCTGAGCCTCCGCTATAAAATCAAGCATCTTCACACTTACGGAGTCTTTCAGATCCGGATACTCATTTTTCAGTAGAAACAGATCACCACTATTAAGGATTTCCCCCAGTCTGACATCTGCCTGTGTTTGTGAATAAGCCGGATTATATCCGAGCATAAAGGCGATAAGGAGAAACAAAAGCCTAGTCGCAGTTCTCATACTGATTGTAAATTATCTATTAAACACCGGTTAAAGATACAAATAAATATCAGTCCTGAAAAATTCACTTTATTGTTAGGGCTCGTAATGGTCTTGTCAACTCACTCCTGCTATGGTGAATCTCGCGAATATGAGAAAATACGATCAGCAACAGAAAGAACAGATTATAAAAAGACTTGTTTTTGACAACCCGTGGTGGGCTACTGGCAAGATAGCGGAAGACTATGATTCAATGCCACGCCGACCTTATTATGAGACCCTATCAAGCGAGGTATCCTTCAATTGTTAGTTATTCAGTTCTTTGACGGCCTTCTTCAGAGCTTCTTCACCCGGAGTAAACACGTGGTTCATTATTCCGAAGGAAACGACTTTGGTATCTCCATCGTAAGTCATAGTGCCGATGCTGCAGACAAAGTGATTTTCGACCTTCAGCATGTTGTCAATCACGAGTCCGCCTATGCCGGTCCCTATCATTGAACCGAACATGACAAACCCCGCATCACTGTCGTCACTACTTCAAGATTTATTTTAAGAATATTATTCCGCTGAGTTGTACATTCATATCATTTTTGCCTTCGCTGTCGATGGAAATATTGTTGGTAAAGAACACTCCGCCATCTCCGTAGAAGTATAGTGGCTTGCATCCGTTCTCTTTCTGCGCCGTGTCAATCTCGCTCACAGGAATCGTCAGCGTGACAGAATCTGATGAGACGGTTACGAAGGCCGTGTCGGCCAATGGTACAGAGCAATTGAAGTTGATGTTTTCGAAGCGTGTGAATCCCTTAGGAATTATGGATGCCCCTTTGGTGTTGATTTCAATCCAGTGGGAACCGCATTCGTCTACCTCTACGGTGTCCATCTGCATAAGTCCAAAGTTCCAGAAATCCACAGTTGTGTCAACAATCTCACGCACGACTCTTTCCGGGTACATGATGTAGAGGTATTCCATCTTCTCGTCTGTCTCAATCATAGTTGCGATATCCCCGGATTTTATTATCTCTGAATATCTTGCCGAGTCCAAAGGAAAATTGATGCCGGGACAGTTAGAGGATAGTGCTTTCTTTACTTCGCTGACTAGGACTCTTCGGGACATGGCTGAGAAATTCTGCGGGCCAACAGACGAAAGTGCTGCAAGCGTTAGAAAGGACAGCGGAATCCATCGGAATCTTTTGCATTTGCTGACCGTCAAACCTATGCAGACAGCATAGCCCCAAACGTTGAAGAGGACTACGTATAGGCGTGGCGCGGTGATTCCGTAGTCCGTTATCCTTTTGGCGATTCCTACCGTCATCAATATAAGAAGCGGAAGGAAAATGGCAGGCAAGAGTTTGAGCGCCTTGCGGTCGAATCTCCACTTGTTGTCTTCTTTTCGAAATTGTACCGGATAGAGCAGAAACATCATCAGTATCAGGCATATCATTGATGCTATTACAAGTGTTGATACCCATCCGCAGGGAAGCTTCCATTCAAAAAGGATCTTTACGGCATATACATAGAGCGTTACTACATAAGTGCCGAAAAGAGGAAATATCAAATAGTTAATCAGTCCGAGTCCAGTTGTTCCGGGACGTTCAGTGTCATGTCTCTCTTTTTCTGGAATCAATTGCATGAACACCATCGGCGCGACGAATATCATGCATACCAGGAACACGTCAGCGAACACCTTCCATCCGATTTCAACTCCGAAGAGTACATTGAATGCAAGAACGAGCAACTCCAGTCCTCCAGTCAGGAGCGCCCCGACAGCAAAAGCAGTCGCGAATGCTGATGTGCAGTCGATGATATAGTTCCATAGCCTCATGTCATTGTTGGATTCTTGAAAGACAGGAGCAATGAATATTCCTGAAACTATTATCCCCACGAGTGTGACAGCTGCATTGGTCCAACTCAAATCCAGCGGCCATGCCTGGCGGAACGCGAGGCATACCCCTAGCCATAAGGCATTGACGGCTATAATCCAAAGCGGTTTTACGGTGTGTCTCTCGTCATTTCTCCAATCCGTGAGCACGAGCTTTACCACCAGATTCAGCAGACCGGCGGTTATCGTCCAGAACATCAGGAAAAAAGAGTCTTTTCTATCTATTTTATCTCCAAAATGAATCAACACGACCGACATGATGGCGGCCGCTATCATAAAGCAAGCCGAAGTCGTAAATCTCTTGAAGGTTCCTGCCATTTTCTGGCATAAGTCCTTGATTGTGGTTTTGTCTATCATATTGCAAAATAATTCATTCTTAAATTGAACATTATTGATAATCGGGCACTCCGTCAAATGCAGGAACCCCGTCAAGGCATTAAGCGGGATTGGACCTATTTGAAATTATGGCATCGAAATCCCCGATTGCCCATGAAATCAGTGAATCAAGGTGGGGGAGGAGTCTGCGCCCGCGTTCTGTCAATAAAGGAATCCGAACATCCATAGTGGTACTTGATTGTCAAACACATACTCTATTGTATCCTTGACCACATATGCGTCTTCTAAATTGGATATTTGTTTCTTTCCTTTGTTGCGCCCGCCCACTTCGAAAGTCTTTCCGTCAATCTCAAAATCTGAAACAGGAGATTCTACCGTATCGTACTTCTGCTTGGTCCAGCAATAAAAGATAGTCTCTCGGGCATTCCCCGTGTCCGGATTTTCGCCCGAAAGTACATAGGACATATTGGAATTCTGGAGATAAAGCTTGTCCATTTTGCGGAGAATTGCGCCCCCGTTGGCCTTCATACGCAGGACGGAAACAAGTTCGGCTTTTTCCAGATATTCCAGATACTTGGGAAGTTCGTCGCGACTTAATTCCAAGTCTCTTGCCATATTCGAGAAATTAATCTTGGCAGGGACGCTCTTGGAAATGTAGTACATGAATTTCTTGAGCTTCTGGGTGGCGGCGATGGTCATCCTGGCGTATTTGGGAATATCGACTTCAACGGTAGTGTTGATGACTTGTCTCATACGAGTTTCGAATTCCGGTTCCTGAAAAAAAGGATAGCATCCCTTTTTCATATATTCTTCGAAGTATTTCAACGGTCGTTCAGATCCGTACGGAAAATCAACTTTCCCTTGCAATACATCTTCCAAACTGGCAGGTTTTAATGACCAGCCATTGCGCAAGTTCAAGTATTCGCGGAATGACCAGACAGGAAGATGGTACTCGATGACGCGACGACTAAGGTCTGCACCCCCTTCTTTAAGATCCAATATTGAACTGCCGGAATATACGACATGGAGCAGCGGCAGGCTATCGTAGATGTTCTTGACCTCCTGACTCCAGCCCGGATATTTATGAATTTCGTCTATATACAGATATTTCCCGCCACGGGCGAAGAAGCTCTTGGCAGTATCAAGAAGAGTGTGTGCACTGAAGTAGATATCATCTGCAATCACATAAAGGGACTCATTCTTGTTCCCGGTTCTCTTGATGTGTTGTAGGATGAGAGTGGATTTACCGACACCTTTCTGGCCAAGGATGCCCAAGATGCGGACATCCCAGTTTATGGTGTCGTGCTGCTCCCGGAAAAAGTTCATGGGTGTCAGTTCCAGAAGTTGATGGAATTGTCCGTAAAGTGTCTGCATAATATATTGCGGCAGTTATTCTGCATAAATATAAGAAACTTGCAGGAAAGTTTACGCAATATTTATGAAAAGTTGCGTGGTTTTATTTGCAGTGGACTTTCTGGGAAGGTCACGGATGAAGAAGATTTGGTGGAATAATTTCTGGTATCTGTGTTAGGATATAAATTTTGTGATTGATGGAACGAAATGGGATTTCTTTCTTTCATGTCTTGAATCAAGATAATCGAAAACTATTTCAATGCCTTGGTGCGTATCGTGATATTTTCATGCGTCAGATGACAATTAATATGTTCTGTACAGGCGCCGGGGTTGCGTCCGGGAGGACTTGCCGCCCTCGGCACGAGAGGGAAGGACCCACGTAGTGGGAGGGCCTGGTCCTCCCGGATGTAGCCCCGGCGCCAGCCAAGATCAAATAAAACCCTCGTGGAAAATGCCACATAATCAG
>ERZ1026901.2000-NODE-2000-length-10183-cov-3.840837_pt1 | contig 10183 bp, 7 predicted proteins | sample MGYA00380179_ERZ1026901 | MGnify/ENA primary metagenome ERZ1026901 (study PRJEB33269, sample SAMEA4719815) | human gut metagenome | biome: human-associated habitat; feature: organic feature; material: feces | place: Cameroon | collected 2013-10 ...
CCAAAATGCTGGAACTGAAAGCGCTGCTGCTGACGGCCATCAGGGAGCATCCGGAGATGTCCGAAGAAGAGCGCGGCAATCTGCTGGGGGAATGCGATCTCATTCTGAGCTTTCTTTGCTACAACGACATCAGCGCTATGAGCCGCCTGCACCGCAGCGCCAGCGCGCAGATGTCCCGCCCCGCCATCAGCATCCAGTCCAGCGGCGGCTGGACCTTCGGCTCACCGTCCGTTCTGATGATGTTCCACCGTGCACCGGGAGCGATGGAAAGCGAGCTTGCGGAGATGGACGAGTGCATGCCCCATTATTACAAGGTCACGAATCACCACGGGCAGGGCGCGGAGACCATCATGCGCGCCGAGGCGCTGTTCTGTCAGGGCCGCTTCACGGATGCCCACATTGAACTGGAGCGGGCCTATGCACAGGTGAAGGACAACGGACAGATCAACATGGCGCTGTGCTGCGATTTTCTGTCGCGGCGGCTCTCACTGTATACCGATGTGGAGCAGCGGTACACCTTTGAGGAGCGGTACGCGGACCTGCTGCGCTATCACGACGCCTCGTGGATCAACCTCTGGAGCGCCGCCAGCGCCTACTACCATGCCCTGCGGGGCGAAACGGACAAAATTCCGGAGATCTTCTCCCAGCACCGCCTCTCCGATATCAATATGCTCGCGCCGGGCAAGCCCATGATGGAAATGATCGAAAATCAGGTGTATCTTGCTCAGGGCGCTTATGCCAAGGTCATCGGACACAGCGCACAGCTGCTGGCGGTGTGCGAGGCCATGCACTATGCACTGGTGGCCCTGCACATCCGCATCCAGACGGCGGCAGCCTATGCGCAGCTGGGAAAGAGCGAGGAAGCCTGCACATGGCTGAGGCAAGCCCTTTCCGACGCCGCACCGGACGGCCTTGTGATGCCGTTTGTGGAAAACTACGATTTCCTGAAGCCCCTGCTGGCGCGGGAACGGAAAACTGACCTGATTGCAAAGATCACCGCGCTTGGCGAGGCGGAAGGGGTGCGAAACGCGGCGAGCACCCACCCGGCGGTCTTTGACGCACTGACACCGCGGGAATTTGAGATCGTGGAGCTGATAGCGCAGCGGCTGAGTAACCGTGAGATCGCGGAAAAGCTCTATCTCTCCGAGGGCAGCGTCAAGCAGTATGTAAACCAGATCTATTCCAAGCTTCATATGGAGGGCGATACCCGAACCAAGCGGAAGCGGCTTACCGAGCTATTCGGACAAAAGACCTAACCTTTGGTTAATGGTTATCCCATACGATCCACTGTACAATATTTGTACGGTGGATTTTTATTTTGCGGAAAGGAGGGCGCGCACTTGAACCGAAGGTATCTCACAGCCGTCACACCGCTGCCCGACCATGTTTTGCAGGTGGATTTTGTGTCCGGCAGCCGGCTTTTGCTGGACATGAAGCCTCATCTGGACAAGATCCGGTTTCGTCCGCTTGCGGACTCACGGGTGTGGAACAGCGCTGTGACCAACGGCATCTTTGTCCGCTTTGGCGATGTGGAGCTGAGCCACGATGAGATATTGACCATGGCCGAACAGGAATGCTGACACAGAAAAGAACAGGAGGAGTCATCTGTATGAAGAAAAAACAAATCATTTGGCGGCGGAGCATCAGTATCTTTTTGGCCCTGCTGCTGTGCCTGACCCTGCTGCCCGCAGCGGCGCTGGCGGCGAATACTCCACCCCGCATCACCGCCATCGGCGGAAAGGAAGGCCTGAGCATCAGTACAAACGATCATGGCAACGGCTGGAGCTATAACGCCGCCAGCGCAACCCTGACGCTGAATGGCTATAACGGCGGCAGGATCGAGGTAATGGGGAACAAAAGCCAGAACTTCACCCTGAAGCTGGTGGGCAATAATACGATCACGGCCGGCGGCTCTGCATATGGCCTGACAGTAACCTCCGAGGATCAGTCCAGTCTCGACAGCCCCGGCAACTACATGACGTTCACTGTTACAGGCGATTCAGGTGTGCGCTTGGAGGTCAACGGCATTGAAATTGTCAAAAGGGTCAATTTCATCATCGGCGGCAGCGTCAATGTTGTGTCGGAAACAACCGCAGAAAACGTCTGTGCGCTGAAGGGCGGCGGTGTGGGCAACTGCTCCGTTACCATTCAGGATGACGCGAACGTGACCCTGCGGAGCGGGGTCGAGCAAACGCAGAACAGCTTTTGTCTGGTGCCCATTATGGGAAACCTGACCATCGACACCAGCGGTAAGATCATGATCGATGCCAGCAGCACCGGCGGCTCCGCGATCCGGCTGGGAAACGGGAATGTATATACCTATCTGCGTCGTGTGAAGGAGATGACGGTCAAATGGAATACAGGCGCTAATTACCTGCATAGGCACCATACAACACCCTGTGCCGAGAATACGGGCACTACGGATACCGGCGAAGCAATCACGATCTACCGCACAGGGCCATACGTCTGGGTGTTGTTTAGAAATAGCTCCGGTACGCCGAAGTATCTCAATGAGACCGTAGCAACTTATGATAGAAAATTTATGAAGGGCGACGTGATCACTATCTCCGCAAAGGCACCGGAGGCAGGAAAGCGGTTTACACACTGGACATGGGAATGCGTGGACAAAGCTGGCCAGCAAGTGGAAATGAGCTTTGCGGACAATACCACAGCCCGTGATGCTAACGCCAAAGTCATAATACCGGACCCGGAGAACATCAAGGGCAACGACATCTATTTCACCGCCAACTATGCGGACATCCCCACCACCGGCGTGACGCTGGACAAGACCACCCTTGCGCTGGTCAACGGCAACAGCGGGACGCTCACCGCCACAGTCGAACCGTCCGAGGCCTCCCAGAGCGTGACGTGGGACTCCGACAACGAAACCGTGGCCACGGTGGACGAGAGCGGTAACGTCACCGCCGTGGGCGCCGGCGAAGCGACGATCACGGCTACGGCTGCGGTCGCGGCTGAAGGCGGCGAGAAGCCCTCCGCCAGCTGCACCGTCACAGTGATGGAGCCGACATACACGGTGACGCTGAACCCCAACGAAGGTACGATCGCTGACGGGAAAACTGTGACCGGCTATGTCAGGGGTACGGTCACAGCGCTGCCGACGGCTGTCGACATCACCCGGGAGGGATATCTTTTCAAGGGCTGGTACGAGGATGCCGACTTTTCCGGTTCTCCGGTGACGGCCATCACTGCCACCGACACGGGTGACAAGACCTTTTACGCCAAATGGGCAGAAGCATATACCGTCACCGCCTATGGTCTTTACGGCGGAGTCATGGGGATCACCCCCGGCGAGACCTTTACCGAAAAGTACGCCGCTGGGGATACGGTCGGTCTCCAGATCGGCAAGCGGGACGGCTATACCCTGCGGAGTCTGACGCTGGAGGGGATCAGCGAGGATGCTCTGACCTGGACTGCAGAGGGCGAAGAGAGTGAACAGAGGGGAATCGAATTCACGATGCCTGCTGAAAGTGTGACCGTGACCGTCAACTGGCGGTCCAACTCCAGCGGCTCATCTTCCAGCTCCGGCAGCAGCTACGCCGTGTCCGCCCCCAGCGCGAAGAACGGCGATGTGACTGTCAGCCCCAAGAATGCCTCCAAGGGCGACCGGGTGACCATCACCGTCAAGCCTGACAGCGGCTACGAGGTCGGCTCCGTCACCGTGCTGGACAGCAAGGGCAATGAGCTGAAACTCACCGACAAGGGTGACGGCAAATATACCTTCACCATGCCCGGCAGCAAGGTCACTGTTTCCGCTGAGTTTGTCGAGGAACAGGCGGCTTCCATCTTTGCGGACGTTCCCACCGACGTTTATTATGCCAAGGCAGTGGAATGGGCTGTAAAGAAGGGCATCACCAACGGCAAGACCGACGCCCTGTTCGGCTCCAGCGATCCCTGCACCCGTGGTCAGATCGTCACCTTCCTGTGGCGTGCCGCCGGTTCTCCCGCTCCCAAGGGCACGGCTAAGGTTCCCACTGACGTGCTCCCCGGCAGCTACTGCTATGACGCAGTGGCATGGGCCATTGAAAACGGCGTGACCAACGGCTTTGCCGACGGCACCTTCGGCGTCAACAGCACCAGCACCCGCGGCCAGAGCGTGACGTTCCTATATCGTGTAATGGGCACTGCCCCCACTACGGTGAACGGCTTCACCGACGTGGCAGCCGGCGACTTCTACGCCGAGGCTGTGGCCTGGGCCGTGGAAAACGGCGTGACCAACGGCACAACGGACGCCACGTTCAGCCCCAGCAACGGCTGCACCCGGGCCCAGATCGTCACCTTCTTGTACAGAGCGTACAGCAAGTAACCTTGCAAGAACACCGGCCTCGGAAAGAGACCGGTGTTCTGTGTTTTGTGTGCTGGCTTCTGCAAAGCCCGGCAGCTTGGCGGCGAATACTCTGCATTTTCAAGCATGGAGCGTGCTTCACACCATTCGCTGCGCTGGATCTCCGCAGGCGTGCTATGGAGAACCTCCGACGATACGGTCTCGCACGGGGCTGATATTTTGTAGATATAGTAGCCAAAAGCTTTCTTCTCAGGGTGTTCAGGCAGCTTCTTATCGGCGGGGGCTCCTTGAAAATTTTCTCAAGGCGAATCATCTACTTTTCAAATTGCCAATGCAAACGTTTCTATCGAGGTGAGCTTGAAAAGAAGGATACCTTTTCAAAGCGCATCCTGACCGAGGAACCAAAATTCGTGCAAAAGCGGAAAGATATAGAAAAATAACTCTGTGCCGTGTCTACTTTTCTTGACTGCTACAAGACGCCAATAGCATTGTAGAATTATGTCGCAAACTGCCGACTTAATTCAAAGAAAAATGTCACAGCTCGATTGATAACTGCGGAGAATTATGTTACAATGACGGCAAACGAACGGAATGAGGTGCGGGGAATGCTGCGCAGAAAGGCTTATCAAAAGCTTCTGGATTGGAAAAATGACCGCAATCATAAGGCTCTCTGTATTTTTGGCGCGAGGCAGATCGGCAAGACGACGCTGATTCGGAAATTTGGAAAAGAGAATTACAAATGCTTTGTGGAGATCAACTTCGTCTCTGACGCAAATGCATCTGACATCTTTTCGGGCGATCTGGATATCGACACGATCCTTACAAATCTGACCGCCTATACCCGGCAACCCATGGAACCGGGGCAGACGCTGGTGTTCTTCGATGAAGTTCAGGAGTGCCCCAATGCCCGCACAGCGATCAAATTTCTGGTGGAGGACGGGCGGTTTGATTATATCGAATCCGGTTCTCTGCTGGGAACGAAGTACAAAACGGTAAAATCCCTCCCTGTGGGATTTGAGGAGATCTACCGGATGTACCCTATGGATTTTGAAGAATTCCTCTGGGCAAACGGCGTTCAGGATACGACGGTGCAATACCTGAAAACCTGTATGTCCACCAAGATGAAGGTCTTGCAGACGGTGCATGAGACCATGCTGAAACTGTTTTACAGCTATATCGTGGTGGGCGGTATGCCGAATGTGGTCCAGACTTATGTGGATACCCACGATATCGGCAAGGTCATCGAAGCGCAGACGGCGCTGCTGGGGCTGTACCGGCAGGACATTTCCCAATATGCTGAGGGGAACGAACGGGTAAAGATCCAGGCGATTTTTGACGCGATCCCTTCTCAGCTGAACGACAAGAACCGGCGGTTTCTGGTGAATTCGCTGGCGCCGACCGCGCGGCTCGCCCGGTATGAAGACAGCTTCCAGTGGCTCAGTGACGCAGGCGTGGCGCTGCCGTGCTACAATGTTACCGAGCCGCAGACACCGCTGAAGCTGAACGAAAAGCACAGCCTGTTCAAGCTGTTTATGAACGATGCTGGTTTGCTGTGTGCAGCCTGCATGGAAAATGTACAGTTTGCCTTGCTCAAGGGCGACCTGGACGTGAACCTTGGTAGTATTCTGGAGAACATTGTTGCCCAGCAGCTGAAAGCCAACGGCTATGATCTCTTTTATTTTGATGCAAAGAAATATGGAGAAGTCGATTTTGTCGTTTCGGGCGGAGTCCACACCAGACTGGTCGAGGTGAAATCCGGCAACGACTATAAAAAGCACAATGCGCTCGATAAGATACGTCGTGTGAAGGAATGGTCGTTCCGGGACAGCATCGTTCTATGCAAAGGGAATCTGGAAGAGGAGGACGATGTGCTCTACCTTCCGTGGTACATGATGATTTTTGTGTGCCCCGATACACCGCCGCAGGGATTGATCTATGATGTGGATCTGTCGGCGCTGGACGGAATATAAGCGGCGCACCTCCGGTTGGATCCATATATTCTATCAAGCAAAAACCCTTGTGAGGATGCGGACAAGCGCTTTTGCCAAGCGGGGCTACGGGAGGTTCCGCTGGCAGCAGTCAAGCTCTGTATAAAATACGACCACAGAGCTGGTGCAATCATCTGAGAATTGGAATATCCAAACCGCCATATGCCTGTCAAGTGGTCTGGGATATACGAATCTACGGGGGATTTACAGCAAACAGCTTGCGAAGCGAAAAAAAGCAGGTTTCATTTTTAAATACTCCCATTTAAGTTATTTGTGGCTAAGGCATAATTGGCTGACCCCGATGTAGATTTATTCATTAAGGGACATAAAATGAAGCTCCATCCTTATCGGATGGAGCCTCTTCAAAGCTATTACTCAATATAGCAAGCAGCTAAGACGATGACGTTGGTAGTCCCACCGCTTATGTTATCAAACGAAGATGTTGAACATGGAATGGCGTAGGCTGTAAATGTATCTTCATTGTAAACCTCTGTGCTGTCCAAATAGTACAGAGCATAATAGTTGTTATCGTCATCAGCGGCCAAAAGGTATGTTAGCTTACCTCCCAAGTAGTCATCCTCAAACACCTGCACGGCGTAGAGGTCTAACTTTACTAAGCCAATCTGATCTTGTCTGCGTGTCTTATTGAATTGTTTACTTGAAAAATCTTGTATGCCAGAGGACTGTATTGCTTCGTTTGTTGCAGTAGGAAATAGGTTTTTATTTGTGTCGATATAGTCAATCACTGCATCTGAAACTGCAAATTTGCCAAATAGGTCTAACTGACCAATATAGTTGAAAGACTCACCTGTAGTCGGTGTAAACTCTCCATTTGTGTATGTTCCTGGCATCTCCAATGTTTCGCCATCATTTATGATGGTTGTCACTCCATAGCCGTTATAGGCTCCATCAGAGAAATTGCCTTCATACATATATGTAGACCCGTTTTCCTCATCTGCTTTGAATGTTCCAATGCCTTGTGGCTTGCCATTGACAACTTCTCCAGTGTACTTTCCGTCAATATCATAAGTGTCCGTTCCCTCTACCATAGTAACGGTGATATCATAGTCTGAAACGGTAGATGGTGTATCATTTTTAGGTGTCTCTTGTGCGGTGCTCCCACAACCAGATAGGAGTACCATAAACAATGACAAGACAATAATGCCCGTCTTTTTCATGACTGCATCTCCTCATTGGTGATATATTAGCCGATTTAGGCTTGTCACCTGTTAGGAGTATACCATGTTTAGCGAATTATGCCAATAGGAAAAGAAAAGATATCATTACTTGGCAATGCGTATGAATGGAAATCAATGATTAGGCACCAGCAAGTGGGACGTTCTAACGGTTTTTTACATTCCTTCAAAATTGATATTTCAATTTCATCTCTATGCACAAAATCCAGATGGTCAAGTTAGCTACTATGGCCAAACAAATGAAAAAGCACCCTTGCGGGTGCTTTTTGCAGAAATATCAAGTATTCTGCATATTATCCGAGGATTTAACCAGACACAATTATCTTAAAAAGGGACTTTAAATAAAAAGTTCCTATGCTAAATGCCAAATGTCAATACTAAAACCCGAATTTCTTTGAAAAATTTTTTGTAGGCTTTATAGGATTGCAAGGGGAGGTTCACTTTGTCAAAATACGAAACAGCTGGAAGATTGAATGTAAAAGTGAAGTTCCCCTATGTAATATACTCCGGAAAGAGAAATGCCGTAGATACCCCCTCAAAATGCGTTTTTGAGACGTAAAATGGGTGAGAGAAGGGGAATTGTAGCTTTTTTATGAGGTAAATGTCAATTTTAGACGTGGCAAAGCAGACCGGATAAAGGCTCCCATTGTCAAAGTGAGCTTCATTCCGCCATTACAGCCTATGGCGGCCACGGTCTGCCTAAGTAATGGGGTAGCTAAATAAAATTGGAAGAGGATTCCACCCGTGATAAACTATGATATCTTACGGTTTCAGCAAACGAGGTTTAAGCATTGCATCATCTGCTGTGATCGGTTGAATTCCTGTTACCCGGAAGAGTTCACGAAACGCTTCAGATATTGCCAATAATAACCTGGCAGGGCGTCGGGGGGGAGGAAAGACTAATTGAACAAAATGATATTTTTGTTCAATTAAGGGGAGAGCGAGACGGGGGAGGGGGGTTATTTTGAGTCGTATTTTGACAAAGAGAAGTTCACCCTTTTGAGCCATTTTTTACGGCTTAGGGGTGAACTTCTCTTTGTCAATTTGATTGTGTCATGATATTGCTTCACACAACCGATGCTCCGAAGGGCATCAGGGCCAGCTTGGCCATTTTGAAGCTCTGCCTTCCGATAGGAATCCAAAGGATCGTGATACACCAAAGGCCGCCGGCCAGCCACCATGCAAGTCGCCGATCAATCCTCCAAATAGAACTCAAAGAATATTTCCAATCGTAGACACAGTCGTTGCCTCAATTTCTCGCTATTTTGCATCCATTGCAAGCTGCCGCGCGATCCATGCCATCAGCAGTTTCACGATGCGCTCCTGCTCATTCTCCGTCAGCTCCCGTCCCACCGGGACGTGATACCACTTATGCAGGCATCCACGGCAGCAGCAGGCGCAGGCGTGCTGGGCGATAAACACCGGATGCCCGCGCATCGGCGTCTGCTTGCCGTCATTGGGGATGCTTGCCGGTGCAAGCCGCGTTCGGATGAAGTCGGCAGCGTGGCGCTGAATGGTCTCCATACCCTTGTCCGCTATGTACCGCCTGTCCTGATCACTCAAATGGAACTTCGCGCGGAAGGCGGATCTTTGCAGGCGGGAAAGTGCTTGCTCAACTGTTGCCATGATCCCAGTCCCTATGATTCCGCAGCACAAGGGCCAGCTTTTCCCTCAGCTCCTCGCTGAACCCATCAAGCTCCGCGGTGGAGATCACGCCGTCAGACAGTAGGCTCAATAGGTTCAGTTCCATATTGCTGCGGCTCATGCGCATCACCACGCTGCCCCGCTTTTTGTCCTCTCGCATCCGTCTTTCCAACTCCCAGAACTTCTCGGATGCTGGACCGGTCCCTGAGAGCAGAGCGATATATTCGCGGTTCAACCGCTCCATATAGGCCTCCTGCCAGATTGGGAGACGGGATCTGAAAAGTCTCCAGTCCGCTTCCTTGACTTTATCTGTGGCACTCATTCCATCACCTTCCATCCCAGCTCCTGTATTTTGCGAACGAGATCACCCTCAGTGATTTCTCGGACAATGGCTTTGGGTATGACATATACAGCACCTCCGCTTTCTGTGTTTAGCGTTCATCCCGGTCGAAGCATTTCTTGTGGTATATCTACCATAGCACAGAATCGAGCTAATAAAAAGAGCAAACGTTGCTGATATGTCTTTATAGGATGTTACGCTGGTGTTCCTCACCGGACGGCCTATGAGCATGTTCGGACTGAGGGGCTTCATGATGCTCATCGGTATCTCCGTGAATAACGGCATCTACCTGGTGGACGGCACCACCCAGCTGCGCCAGACCATGCCCTTGGAGCAGGCCCTCATTGAAGCGGGCACCACCCGTCTGCGGCCCATTCTGATGACGACCCTCACCACCATCATTTCCATGATCCCCATGATCTTCACCACCAGCCCCAACCTGGTGATGATGAAGGAGATGAGCTACATCGTCATTGGCGGTCTCATCGCCTCCACGGTGCTGGCCATGTTTCTGGTGCCTCCCTTCTACCTGCTGATGCGGGGCGAGCGGGTGGACAGTTCCAAGTGCCCTCCCCTTTTCAAGAAGAAAAGGGCTCTGCTGAAGCCGCTCTAAGCACCGCAGGAAGCAATACGGACGAAACCTGAGCACATATTCCAATATCTCTCATTACGCATGAAAACACGGAGCCAAAAGGCTCCGTGTTTTCGTGTT
>ERZ1026901.2009-NODE-2009-length-10156-cov-3.741016_pt1 | contig 10156 bp, 10 predicted proteins | sample MGYA00380179_ERZ1026901 | MGnify/ENA primary metagenome ERZ1026901 (study PRJEB33269, sample SAMEA4719815) | human gut metagenome | biome: human-associated habitat; feature: organic feature; material: feces | place: Cameroon | collected 2013-10 ...
ACTGCAAAAATCGGTGTTCCGGTAAAGCCGAACAGATAGTACTTTTTGAAGTTGTGAACGATAGCACCGTGCATATCACCGAACTGGCTGCGGTGGCACTCGTCAAAGATGATGACCACCTGCTTATCCGCCAGCGGATGACCGGCATTTTTCTTGATGAACTTTGCCAGCTTCTGAATGGTGGTAATGATGATTTTGGCGTTGGGGTCCTCAAGCTGCCGCGTCAGAATAGCCGTGGAGGTGTTGCCGTTGGCCGCTCCCTTTTCAAAGCGGTCGTACTCCTTCATGGTCTGATAGTCCAAGTCCTTGCGGTCCACCACGAACAGCACCTTGCTGATATGCGGCAGGTCTGCCACGAGCTGGGCTGTTTTGAAGCTGGTCAACGTTTTGCCGGAGCCGGTGGTATGGAAAATGTACCCGCCGCCCTGCACCGTGCCGTACCACTTATAGTTGGTGGCGATTTCAATGCGGTTGAGGATGCGTTCCGTGGCGACAATTTGATAGGGGCGCATCACCAGCAGCAAATCCTCCGAGGTAAAAACGCAATACCTCGTCAGGATATTCAGTATCGTGGCCTTGGCAAAGAAGGTCTTGGTGAAGTCCATCAGGTCGGGGATGATGTGGTTTTTGGCATCCGCCCAGAACGACGTAAACTCAAAGCTGTTGCTGGTCCTGCCGCGCTTCCGTACCGCAGCGGCGTTGAAATCCTTAATATGCCCCAAGCGTGTGGTGTTGGAATAATATTTCGTATTCGTTCCGTTGGAGATAACGAATATCTGCACATAGTCAAAAAGCCCGCTGCCCGCCCAAAAGCTGTCGCGCTTATAGCGGTTGATTTGATTGAACGCCTCGCGGATAGCCACGCCCCGCCGCTTCAGCTCCACATGGACGAGGGGCAGCCCGTTGACAAGGATGGTCACATCGTAGCGGTTGTCGTGCGCCGCGCCCTCCGCCTGAGAGACGGTATATTGGTTGATGACCTGCAGCGTGTTGTTGTGGATGCATTTCTTATCCAGCAGCCGAATGTTCTTCGACTCACCGATATCCCGCTTGAACGCCTGCGCCGTGTCACCGTCCTGTATCCGGCGGGTCTTTTCATTGATGCCCTCGTTGGCGTTGGCGATGCTCTGCTGGAAGAACCGCTCCCACTCGCCATCGGTAAACTGGTAGTTGTTCAGCTTTTCCAACTGTGTGCGGAGGTTGGCAACGAGGTCCGCCTCAGTATGGATGGGCAGGTAAGTATAGCCTACCTCACACAGCAGGCGGATAAACTCCTTTTCCAGTTGCGCCTCGCTCTGATACGCCTCAGCCCGCTTAGGGAGGGGCGTGTATTCAGATACAACGGTGTTTTCCGTGTTTTGAGCAATGATATTATATGCCAGCATAACTACCTCCCCGCTGATGTATCTGCCTTGAAATACAACTTTCCGTTCTTGAAAATAACTGTATCCGCGAACTCTTGAAGCTGGATGGGTATTGCAATATCCCGAAAGGATATGTGTGTATCTAATTCAAGCAAATCTTCATTATCTGTTTCAGCACAGAATCTAAACTCATTCTGATATGAAAACCCGCTTGCCGGTTTGGTAAATGGGGCTAAACGTATCACATTTCTACCTTCAATATAATGCACAAATCCGCAATTCATCCGGCTAATGGACATATCAGCATTTGCCGCCATTGCAATTCGGTTGAAAAAAGCATTTGTGTCAAGAACTAATACCCCGAACTCGCCAAAATTCTTCATATTCTCTACGTCTATCTTCACAGTCAACTCTTTTTCTTTGTTGCACCATAAAGTATACATAGAGAAAATATTACGACGCTGGCTTTGCATAGGGCGGCTTATAAATAGTTGCTTGTCTCTGTATTTGGCCGGTTTCTCGGCATACTCCGTTGCTTCAACATAAACTTCACCGTCATAAGCAATACAAAGTTTAATATCGGGGAAGGTATTTGCATAAAAGGGAGTTACCGCGAAATCAGCACCCTCGGTGCAATCGCTTCTGCCTTCGCCTAATTCCTCATTGACAAAAGCTGAATGTTGCCTCATATATAGTTTTCCCGAAAGGAAGTAATCCCGATAGATTTCTGCCGAGAAGAACTTTAGAAGCAAAAACGAGTTAAATGTGCCTTTTGCGTATGCTGGCAGGGACGGGTTGTAGACCATTTTAACTTCGCTTTCCATATAGTTACCTCATTTACTTTTTTTGCTCTTTGAATGTCAGCAGCTTGTCCCGATAGTATTCGTACTGCTTTTGGCGGGCGGCGATTTCGGCAGGTAATCCAGTGGTCAAGTCGTTGCAGAGAATGTCAAATCTGTCAAGGATAGATACCACATATTTAATTCTTTCTGCCGAAGGAACAGGAATAGGAATTTTATTTAGGTTTTCTTGGCTAAGTTTCGGTTGCGCTCCTCCAGAAATGTACCTGCTCAAATCAATCGAGTTCAGGTATATTTCGACATACCTGCGCAACTTATAGGTATCAAACTTGAGAACATGGGCGTGGTTATTTACCCAAGTCTTTCCGGATACCGAAAATGCAATCGGCGTGCTTCGGGCAATAAGATTTGCGCCGTCCTCAGAAACCAGCAGATAGTCTCCGTCAAAAATATAATCGGCAACATAATCGACAATGCCGGAGGCACCATAGTACGGATAGCTTCCGGCTATACGCCGTCCTTTTATGACAGGCCGCCGCTGTCGGTCGCAATTCTCAGAGATATCATCGAGAGACACCACAGCATATCCAAACACATACTGAATGATCTTAATTATACTCTGTCTGTCTGTCTGTCTGTCTGTCTGTCTGTCTGTCTGTCAAGATTGTCTTGCCGGTTGCGGCGTAAGTCAAGAGGGCATCACGATAGAACTCGTACTGCTTTTGCCGTGCTTCAATTTCGGCAGGCAGACCGATATTCAGGTCGGAGCATATGGCATCGAAGTTATCGAGAACATTGACAAGCCGTTTCTGCACATCGAGAGTTGGAACAGGAATTTTGAGCGACAGCACCAGAGAAGAATTCAGGTCCCCTCTTGCTCCTTGCTTTTTACTGATTAACTCATCATATTTGCTATAAACGCAATAATAGACATACTCATATAATGCCTTTGTTTCATCGATTTCCAAATTCAGGCAGTGCTGATTCGTAGTTGCCTTTATTTTGTTGATTGCGCATCGTCCAGCGGTTGCACCAGAAATAGCAACTATGACACAGTTTTCAGGTATCCATTTTGCTGCGGTTTCTGCAACGGCTTTTTCAGTTATATAGCTATCTACTTCGGTAATTTCATTAAAGCGAACATCCTGTGTTCTAATCCAAGGAATTGTTCCGTTGATATAGTATTCAGAATTTCCTTTGGTTGGGGTAGAACCAGAACAACTTTTCTTTACAACGCTGCGAAGTTCAAGCAATGGTACATTCGTATTGCCAAAGGTCAGCAGTTTATCCCGATAAAACTCATACTGCTTCTTACGAGCGGTAAGCTCGGTGGTAAGCTCGGTGGTAAGCTCGGTGGTAAGCTCGGTGAAATTGTCCAGTATGCGGACAATTTCACACTGGACTTCAATGGGCGGGAGGGGAATTTTCACAGATGCCAGTTTATCCGGGGTGACTTCAATTACCTTTGTGCCATGAGCCAATTTCCGCTTCTGGTCAAAAAACATCCGAGAATAAAAATAATATGCAAGGTATTTTGGATTTTGTGAATGGCGGATAATTGCGGAGTGCCCACTTACAGCCACTTCGCCATCTCCTAACCACACAATGCACTTGCAGACATCCTCAATATTCTCGCTTGTCACAGCCATGATAATGTCATTTTTTAATGCAATTTTCTGCTTGCTGGCGCAGGCAGGGCTGATAAAGGAAACTGTCTTGTCAACAAACAGGCCGTACTTAGTGTAAATCTGACCATAGTGAATGCAGGGAAATCCATCGTCATGAAAGTCTTTTTTTTGAAAATTCCCACCACGGCTTATTGTAGCAAAGCTACCGAGAGTCTTGTACTCCACCCCGTCCGGGCAAAGCTGCCGTATCAATTCGTTTAGCTTACTCATCCGAAGCACCTCTAAACTTTAACTCAAAGGATCGCGCCAGTACATTCTGGATGCTGTCGTTATTCGCGTCTATCTCCGCTTGCTCTCTAAGTCTAAATGAAGCTATTTTTTCCGGAGTCCATTGATAGCTACTGTAGTCTTCCTCGATAGCGGTTAGTATCTGTATAATCGGAGGGAGACTTTTCTTCTTATGTTTTTTGAAATATGCTTCAACAATTTTTTTGCTACTCGCTCTCGTCAGCCGTGTGCTATATCTGCTTTGAATCATATCCCCTTTTGCCCGTAGGATTTCTTCCAAGGGATACTCCGCAACAATTTTCTCATCCTCACGGAAAGAAAATGCTCGTTTGCTTTTGTGTGCAGGAATACTTATCCCATTTGGAACTAAATACGCCTTATCGCTTATTCCGTCCCCATCCCAACGATGGCAAAAATAGTGTCTAACATAGTGCTCAATATGATGGGTGTCCTTGCAACTATCACAAAGAATTTCTTCGCTAATAATCGTTGTTTCAGCCCGCCCCCAGTCGTCATCCCTTCTGTATGTACGCCTTTCAACCACACCTTTACCGCAAGCGCACTCAGAAAGCTCTGTATAATCAATTCTGTCCCAACTCATAATTACCCCTCAATCTCCCCAATAATCCTCTGAATCTCCGCCCGCAGTACATTCTCCCGCGCCACGATTTCCTCGATTTCCGCATTCAGCTTCACGATGTCAATGACCTCGCGGGTGTCCTCCGGCTCCACATAGGTGCTGACGGAGAGGTTATACTCCTGCTCCTTGATTTCCTCATAGGCGGCGCGGTGGCAGATGTGGGGAACATCCTCGCGGGCTGTGAAGCAATCCACGATGTGGCTGATGTTCTCCGCCGTCAGCTTATTGTTGTTTGTGACCTTGATGCACTCCTTGGAGGCGTCAATAAACAGCGTTGAATTATTAGGCTTATTCTTTTTCAGCACCATGATACAGGTGGCGATGGAGGTCCCGAAAAACAGGTTGTCGGGAAGCTGGATAACGCAGTCCACAAAGTTATTGTCGATGAGATATTTGCGGATTTTCTGCTCCGCGCCGCCACGGTACATGATACCGGGAAAACAAACAATGGAGGCCGTTCCGTTGTTGGCGAGCCACGATAGCGAGTGCATCACAAAGGCAAGGTCGGCCTTGCTCTTGGGTGCCAGCACACCGGCGGGTGAAAAACGGGGGTCGTCAATAAGCAAGGCATTTTCGTCCCCGGCCCACTTGATGGAGTAGGGTGGATTGGACACGATGAGTTCAAAGGGCTCATCGTCCCAGTGCAACGGATTGGTCAGCGTGTCATCGCAAGCGATGTCAAACTTATCGTAGCCCACATCGTGCAGGAACATATTGATGCGGCACAGGTTGTAGGTGGTGATGTTGATTTCCTGCCCGTAGTAGCCGATACGGACGCCCTCCGGCCCCAGAATCTTGGCGGCCTTCAGCAGCAAGGATCCGGATCCGCAGGCAGGGTCGTAGACCTTATTCACCTGCGCCTTACCCACCGTGCCCAGCCGCACCAGCAGCTCGGACACCTCGCTGGGCGTGTAGAACTCGCCGCCGCTCTTGCCAGCGTTGGAGGCATACATGGTCATCAGGAACTCATATGCGTCGCCGAAAGCGTCTATCTGGTTGTCCTTGAACTCGCCCAGCTTCATCTCGCCGATGCCGTTGAGCAGCTTGCAGAGCTTCTCGTTGCGCTTGGCGACAGTCGCACCCAGCTTGTTGCTGTTTACATCGAAATCATCGAACAGGCCCGCAAAGCTGGCCTCGGAGAAAGACCCCTTGGCAGATTCCTCGATATGGGTAAAGACCTTTTCCAGCGTTTCGTTAAGGTTTTCATCCTGTGCAGCCCGCTGACGGACATTACAGAACAGCTCGGAGGGCAGTATAAAAAACCCCTTCGAGTTTATCATTTCATCCCGAATCTCCTCCGCCACGCTGTCGGGCAGCTTGGCATAATCGAAATCTTTGTCACCGGCATCTATTTCCCCGGCATTTATGTAGGAAGCCAGATTTTCAGAGATGTAGCGATAAAACATGGTGCCAAGAACATAGCTCTTGAAGTCCCAGCCGTCTACGCTACCGCGCAGCTCATCTGCGATATTCCAAATCGCACGGTGCAGCTCATCGCGTTCCTGTTCTCTCTTTATATCCGCCATGGTCGTTCTCCTTTTCCACTGTACTCTTTCCATCAATTATAACAAATTAGCTTCTTTTGGCAACTATCCTGCTTGGTCAAATTACCGGTTCCAGTATACACCCTTTTGTTGCAAAAAGCAATAAATATATTGCGCATTCAATCCTCGTTTTGAGAAAATAGTTCTAAAACGCAGAAATACCCCCTTGCGAGGGACGAACATTTGTGCTATTCCAAAGTCACGGTATACCAAAAGTAAATAGCGTAGCGTTTACCAAGCCGCTAAGTGCAGTCGCCCCGAAATACGGCTCCCCTGCTTCCTCAGAACCCACAAAACAAAGTACGATTATTCTATTGGTAGAAACAGCCATAACTCCCTTTCCCGCATGGACAATCTTAACTCAAAGTAGCAGTGCAATATTCTGCGCTGCTGAAGACAATAAAAAGCACTCGAAGCTGGTTAAGATAACCAGCTTCGAGTGTTTTTTCATTTCCCGTATTTCTCTTTTAGGCTCTGGTGTCCCTGTTGGTCGCGGCGGCGCAGCTCCTCTGCCGAAAAGATCTTCCACTGGGGCCCCTCATCGTTCAGGTTCAGATGCGCGTAAGATTCCGGATAATACCGCTCCGGGTCAAAAGTAAAGTCCTTTGCAACAAGCCGCTGCCACATGCTCGGCTCATCGGGCAGGTCGATCTTGTCCACCTCGTAACTTGTCAGCTCATGGGTAGTGTCGATCTTTCGCAGGAATTCCTCTGCGGTCAATTTCCCCTGAACATATTCCTCCCGTGCCAGCCGAGCGTTCTCGCTCCACTGGTCGTACTGCTCGTAGTCCATGTGCATCAGGTTGGAACGGTCAGAAGGTGCCGCGTCGATCCAGCGCAGCAGGCGGGAATACATTCTGTCCCGCAGCTTTTTACAAACCAGAAGCGCCTCATCCTCCGAAGTCTTATCCAGCCTTGCCAGATTTGCGCCACGCTGTTTGCAGCTCTGCCCATCGGTCACCCGGTCACAGTACCGGGTGGCCTTTTTCGTTTTCGGGATGAAATAGCCCCAGCAGTAGTCACATCGGCAGACCCGCTGGTTGTCCTGCTCGAAGTAGAGCGCCAGCACCAGCATCCGCAGTTCCATCAGACTGCGAAGCTGGAACGACCGTCGTTCTTTCAACTGCGGCAGCTTCGCCGGATCGCAGATCCGCGCGATGTCGGCATAAGCCGCCCGCAGGTTTTCATACTGCTCCGCCGGTGTCATTCCTGCTGTGCTGTCAAATGCGACCTCCATGATATTCCGAAGGTAGTTCTGTACACGGAGAGGTTCCTCCATCACCCGCAGGATCTCCTGTCCAGCAGCCAGCAGAAACATCGCCGTGCCGTCATCCTCTGCCTGCAAAGTCCGGTGCAGAATGTCCGTCACAACAAATCCGCTCACAGGATCGATCTCACACAAATCTGGTGTCAGCAAAATCGCCTCCGCAGCAAAGTCCTCTAAGTCGCTCACAGGAATATCGATCCGCTCCTCAAACAGAGGATGCTCGTTCCGCAGCCACCGCACCACTTTGCGGTAGCCGGCATAGTCCAGTTCAGAAAAGGCGATCAAGGTCTCCGCGGGAGTCAGTTCAGGCATCTGCGTGATTGACCCATCATCACAAAGCAGGATGGAATAACGTCCATCGCCCACCTCCATCAAGTACAATTCCGAAGCCATGCCGATACCTCCTCAAAGATCACTTCCTGATGTAAGCCGCCTTGAAATTATTCTAACATAGAGTTGAACACAGCGAAAGTGAAAAGTTTCATGACACCTCGACAACGGAATACCCGCAGCCGGAGTGCATACACCGTGAGGGAAGCAGCGCCAAGATCCGCAAGGGGGAGCGTGCCGACACGGGACAACGCCGCAGAAAGTCTGGGGCAGGAAGGTGTACGGTGTGCGGCCAATCAAAATCAAAACAAAAAAGAAAGGAAAATCAAAAATGAAATCATCTGTCTACAAAAGCTACGATGAACTGCCGCTGTTCCTCAACTCAGATCTTGTTGCAAAAACACTCGGTATCGCTCCGTCCAGTGCATATGAACTCATGCACAAAAAAGATTTTCCCATTCTGTATATCGGCAACCGTATGGTCGTTCCGAAAGAAAAGTTCATCCAGTGGGTGGAGGAGCACACGAAGGGCGGTGCCATTACATGAGAAGAACGAAACCTCCCGTTGGATGGGAGCATGTGAAAAACTGCTTCCCCGTCCCCAACGAGCTTCTCGATTTCGATTTGCCCGGTGGATCAATCGCTGTCTACATCTTCCTGCTGCGTCATGCAGACCGAAGGACTGGCCAGTGTCATCCAAGTACTGCGACTATGGCTAAAAATCTTCACTACTGCCGAAACACCGTCGCAAGCTATGTCCGACTGCTGGAGGAACGCGGGCTCATCGTCACGGAGCATACTAAAATCATCACAAAGAACGGCATCAAGAAAAACGGCAGCCTGCTCTACACGATAATCCCCTTACAGAAAGTCATGGAACAGCACTACGAGCAGCAGTTCAATGCATTAGAGCGTACAACAGAGCGGCGGAAGGCGCAGGCAAAGCTGGCAGAGCAGCTCGGTGCATAAAAACGAAGTGTGCTTTTCTCTGCACTCTGTAATCACGGTCGGCCAAAACCGTGAAGCCTATCAACGCGGTGAGAGGAACAGCAATGGGATCACGCAGCCCAGCGGGGCCGCGGCGCCTCGTGACCACGCAGGGTTTCCGAACCGCGCAAAACGCTCCGAGGGTAGTGATACCACCCCATCCGAAACGCCCCGTGTTTCGCCCTGTGAGCCGCTGTGTGCACGGTTAGGAGCCGGGGTAGCGTGTACCCGCCGAAGCCTGTTGAAACGAACGTTGCGGCGTTTGTGAGCGATGTGTGAAAGAGCCCAGGTAAATCCTGCTCCGGCGAAGGGAAACTGAGCCTTTGGGGATGGGTTTTCCCTCCCGGCCAAGTCCCGTTTCGGAGATTTTCGCCCCCTATTTACCCGTTCGATAAAAGCACAAGATAAAGGGCCGCAGTCGCTTATGCGTGCGGCCCGCCCACAAAGCCCCGCAGTGCGGGGCTTTTCAGGGAAACGCAAACCGCAGTCGGTTTAGCGGTTTTGCAAAATAATCGCAGTCGGTCATCCGGCAAAGTCCCGTGTTTGCAGGGCTTTGCGGCGATTTTGACCGATGTCACAGAAAGGAAAGAAGAACTATGGATGATAACAAGAAAAGCACTACGATCTGGCTGCGCCCCAGCGTGATCAGCCGCATGGATGGTTGGCTGGAAGCAGATAACTGTCAAAGCCGCAGTGAATTTGTGGATAAGGCCCTGCGGTTTTACATGGGTTATCTCGGTACGGAGGACAACACGACCTACATCTCTCAGGCCATCCTCACCGCCATTCAGGGCACCATGGATCTTAACAACCACCGGCTTCAGACGATCCTCTTCAAGTGCGCGGTGGAACTGAATATGCTGTGCCACACCATCGCCGCCCACTTCCGCGCCGACCCGATCCACACGCGGGAGCTGCGGGCCTACGCCGTGGATGAGGTGAAGCGCACCAACGGTCAGATGAGTTTTGAAAACGCGGTGCGGAGCCAGCGGCGCATAGAGCCGGATGACGCATGGCCCGGATCGTACTGATCTCCCCCTACCTCAAGGGCGGACAGAACGCGGCAAAGCTGGCCCAGCGCACCCGCTACGTTGCCACCCGTCCCGGCGTGGAGCTGTTGGCGGATGAGCGCAGTACGCTCCCCGCCACAAAAAAGGGCTGCTCGATGCGGATGCACACGTGAACAGGTTTAGAAACGTATTTTTTGCGCCGCTATAGTCAAAGAAACATTTCGGAAAACAGTAGCTTTGTGCGCCGGGTTGTGGTATGTGTTGTGGTTGCCAAAAGGAGGTGCCGCAATGTATGACTA
>ERZ1026901.2010-NODE-2010-length-10153-cov-12.609131_pt1 | contig 10153 bp, 7 predicted proteins | sample MGYA00380179_ERZ1026901 | MGnify/ENA primary metagenome ERZ1026901 (study PRJEB33269, sample SAMEA4719815) | human gut metagenome | biome: human-associated habitat; feature: organic feature; material: feces | place: Cameroon | collected 2013-10 ...
GAGGCACAAGGAACATGGGACTTACCAAAAAGGTCTTAAAACGGCCGGTCACAACTGTTCTTGTTGTGCTCTGCCTGATCGTATTCGGTCTCAGCTCGATCTTTTCATCCCAGCTTGAGCTGATTCCGGAAATGGAGATGCCGATGCTCGTCATCAGCGCGGTTTACCCGGGAGCGAGCCCGGATGACGTGGAGCAGCTTGTGGTCAGTAAGATAGAGGATGAGATCGGAACACTTTCCGGTGTCGATTCTGTCACCAGTATGTCTTCGGAAAATTTCGGAATAGTCCTGGTCCAGTATGACTATGATCAGGATATCGATAAAGCCTACGATGACTTAAAGAAAAAGCTGGATGGGATCAAGTCGGATCTCCCGGATGATGTCGATACCCCGACGATCATCGAGATGGATATCAACAGTACACCGTCCATCACCCTCGCAGTCAACAATGACAGCGTTGATAACCTCTATAACTATGTAAATGACGATATCGTTCCGGAGATCGAAAAACTGACCTCCGTAGCCAGTGTCGACGTATCCGGTGGTCAGGAGGCTTATATCAAGGCGGAGCTGATCCCGGAAAAATTAAGCCAGTATCATGTGAACATGAATACCATCGTTGCGGCTTTAAAGTCTGCGGACTTTTCCATGCCGATCGGAAGTACCTCCGTTGGAAACAAGGATCTTTCCGTGACATCCGGAACATCCTTTGACACGATGGAGCTTTTAAAGAAGATCCCGATCACACTGGGCAACGGAAACATCATCTATATGGAAGATGTTGCCAATATCTACAATACCGTTGAGGCAAAGGACAGTATCGGACGTTACGACGGCAAGGACACGATGACGATCGGCGTCAAGAAAAATCAGGACAGCGATCACATTACCGTTTCCAAGGCAGTCCAGGAGACAATGCAAACGTTAAAAGCACAGGATCCGTCTCTGGAGTACGTCGTTGTCAATGATTACAGTGATCAGATCAGCAATTCCTTAAACAGCGTATTCCAGACCATGATCATGGCAGTCATTGTTGCGATGCTCATCATCTGGCTGTTCTTCGGGGATATCAAGGCATCCCTGATCGTCGGAACCTCCATCCCGGTATCAATTTTAGCGGCCCTCATCCTCATGAAAGCCATAGGCTTTACGCTAAACGTCATCACCCTGTCGAGTCTGGTCCTCGGCGTCGGAATGATGGTCGATAACTCGATCGTAGTTCTGGAAAGCTGCTTCCGCTTTACGGATAAGGGCGGCGGCTTTGTTGAAACGAGAAAAGCCGCAATCGATGGTACTGCAGCTGTGCTGGAATCCATCGTCGGCGGTACCGCTACGACCTGTGTCGTATTTATCCCGTTAGCCCTGATCTCCGGAATGAGCGGACAGATGTTCAAGCCGTTGGGCTTCACGATCGTATTCTGTATGATCGCGTCCCTGATCTCCGCGATGACGCTTGTACCGCTCTGCTACGTGTACTACCGTCCGAAGGAGAAGGAAAATACCCCGGCCTCCGGCATCATGAGAGCTCTGCAGAACGGATACCGTTCCCTGATGGAGAAGCTTTTAAAGAAAAAAGCGATGGTCATGGGAACCGCCGTTGTGCTTGTGATCTTCTCCCTGTTCCTTGCGACAAAGTTAAAGACAGAGCTTATGCCGGCAGATGATCAGGGAACGATCGCGGTGACGATCGAGACCCAGCCGGGTCTTAAGATCGAGGAGGTCGATAAGATCCTCCAGAGAGCAGAGAACTATGTGACACAGGATCCGGATCTTGATTCCTACATGCTTTCCTACGGAAGCTCCGGACTTTCCATGAATATGGGCGGAAGCGGAGCGACCCTGACGGCATATTTAAAGGATGACAGAAGCAGAAAGACGGATCAGGTGCTCAAGGAATGGAAACGCGATATGCAGAAATGGTCGGATTGTTCGGTCAGTCTGGAAAGCCAGAGCTCTCTGGGCAGTGGGATGTCCATGGGAAATGCGGAGGATCTCGAATATATTCTTGTCAGCACACAGTACGATGACTTAAAGAAAGCATCGGATGAGATCGTTTCCGAGCTTCAGAAACGCCCGGATGCGACAAACATCCACTCTTCCCTTGAAAACAGCGCTCCCCTTGTAAAGATCAATGTGGATCCGGTCAAGGCGGCAGCGGAGGGACTTTCCCCGACCGCCGTTGCTTCCCAGGTATACATGATGGTCAGTGGAACGACGGCAACGACCCTGAATGTTGACGGAAATGATATCGATGTAAAGGTTGAGTACGCGGATGATGAGTACGATACGATCGATAAGCTCCAGGGAATCGTTCTTCCGACAGCGACCGGCGGATCCGTAGCCCTTATGGACATCGCGGATATCGGCTTCAAGGACAGCCCGCAGAGTATCACAAAGAGTGATAAGCAGTATCAGGTGACGATCACCGGTACGCTGACAGAGGGCGCAGACAGCACCACGAAGGATAAGATCCAGAAGGAGGTCATCGATAAGTACTTATCCGGCACGATCTCCATGCAGGAAAACACATCCACAAAGATGATGAACGAAGAGTTTGCGTCCCTGGGACAGGCGATCGCCACAGCCGTATTCCTTGTATTTATTGTAATGGCTGCACAGTTCGAGTCACCGAAGTTCTCCATCATGGTGATGACAACGATCCCGTTCGCCCTGATCGGTTCCTTCCTGTTCTTATGGTTAGTGGACTGCCCGATCAGCATGACTTCTTTGTTAGGCTTCTTAATGTTAGTCGGAACGGTAGTAAACAATGGTATTTTGTACGTTGATACGGCGAACCAGTATCGGGCAACGATGGACTTTAAGGAGGCGGTCATTGAAGCCGGAGCGACCCGTATGCGCCCGATGTTCATGACAACACTCACGACGATCGTGGCAATGATCCCGATGGCGGCGGCTTACGGAAATGCCGGTAAGACGATGCAGGGACTCGCCCTTGTGGATGTCGGTGGACTGATCGTCTCTACAGCGATGGCACTTCTTGTTCTTCCGGTCTTCTATGTGATCATGAGCGGAAAGAATCAGGATAAGAAAGAGATCATTGACGTAGATTAGAGCTTTGAACATTGAAAGCGGATCCCTGCAGAGCCTGCAAGAGGCGGCCGCCGCCCGGTCGGGAGGCAGTCAGCCGGAATGCGGAACGCTCTGCGGGGCTTCCTGCTTTTGGAGGCGGCAGCCAGGGATAAAAATTGCCACCGGATTGCCGTATTTGAAAAGAAAATGTAAGAGAAACGTTATTGCGTTTCTGTGATGAAATCGTTATGCTCATAGATGGAGGGAAACCTATGAGACGAAATAAATGGAAAAAAGCAGGTCTGACCGTGCTCTCAGCCGTTTTTATGGGAAGTTTTTCCATAGCGGCAGCGGATACCGGAATTCCTGCGTTAGCTGCGACGAAGGACGTCGCGGTCACAGAATATGACGAAGCAGCGCTTGAAAAGTTTAAGGACAATACCCTGGAATACTGGGAGATCCCGGGACTCATCGAGCGGTATAATACCGATTATCAGAACCAGCTGCAAAGCTTCTACTATAATCCGGGCGGATCCACGGGTCTTACGAAGGATCAGATGCTAGCGATGGCGGCGGATCTGCGCGCGGAGGCAGATGAAATGGAGCGGGATGCGAATGATGTTCAGTATGATGAGACAGTATCCCGCGACGTGTATAAAGGATATAAAGCAAATATGCATGCTCTGCGGGCATACGCACAGCAGCTGGAGGATGCCGCAAAGGGAAAGGGAGCCGGTGGTTCCTCTGCACTCCGCGGACTCCGCATCACGAGAAATGAGAAGACAAAGACCGCGAGGGAAGCGATGCGGACCTATGAGACCTTAAAGGACCAGTATGAGATCGCCCTTTTAAATCAGGAGATCGCAAAGCAGAATTACGAGGCGGCGTTAAAGAAAAAGGATCTTGGAATGATGTCGAAGGAGGATGTTCTGACCGTGGAGGACGCACTGAATTCCGCGAACGGAAGTGCTCTTCAGGCAGCGTCCGGTCTCAATACCCAGAAACAGACGCTGATCACAATGTTGGGCTGGGATTACAACGCTGATCCGGAGATCGCGAAGGTTCCGGAGCCGGATCTTTCCGTGATCGCGTCCTTTGATCCGAAGAAGGATGAGGCGAAGGCCATCGAGATGAACTACACTCTGTATGATACAAGGATGACGAGTTCCAAATCGGCGGGCGGAGCAGTCACGAAGGCAAGAAATATCAAGGATCAGGAAGATTCCGTCCGTTCTTCTCTGGATCTTATGTATAAGGACCTGAAACAGAAACAGAAAGCCTATGAGGCATCGGAAACGCTCTATGAGGCGGCAAAGGCCGATAAAGCGGCTGCTGACCGGAAGAATGAGCTGGGGATGTTGAGCCGTCAGGAATACCTTCAGGCAGAGTCTGCATGGCTTTCCAGTGAAGCATCCCACACGGCGGAGAAGCTGGACCTTACAGGAGCGATCGAAAATTATCAGTGGGCGCTTGAGGGACTTCTCGATATCGGTTCCTCATCGCAGAGCTAAAGGAGAAGCAGAATGAAAAGAAATTTGACAGGACGTGTGATCCCGGCGGCACTTGCGCTTGCGCTTGCGGCAGCGCCTGTGACTTCGTTTGCAAAGACAAAGGCGGTCGAGGGAACCGGAATCGCGGACGAAAACGGATTTGTATCCCAGCCGGGAAATGAGTACGATGATGTGACGATGAAGAAGCTTGCGGATAATGTGCTGGAATATGACGAGATCGGGAAGCTTGTTGAGGTGTACAGCCCGACGTTTAAGACGTTGAAGGAGACTTATTCCGACAAAAAGGATGCGTCCAAGGATGTTGCAAAATTGAAATCCCAGTTATCAGACAAATCGGCATCGATCCTGGATGCCGCGGATCAGATGAACGGGATGACAGACCAGATGAAGGACCTGATCGGTATGCTCCCAACGGCTCCGACGACATATGCCCAGTTAGTCTACAATTCCGAGCTTCTGGACTATCAGGCGGAGCAGGTACTTTTAATGGGTGACAGTCTGACCCAGATCTCCCCGGAGCAGATGCATATCAAGGTGATCGATGCGAACCGTGCAGCGCTGGAGGCCGGCGCCCAGAGTGCCATGATCGGTTATAAGCAGTTAAAACTGAATGAGGAGAGTTTAGAGAGCGGTCTTACGCTTCTGGCCGCAGTTTATCAGTCGACCCAGAATCAGGCGGCCAACGGCCTTGCGACCCAGAGTCAGGTTCTTTCCGCGAGACAGCAGTTGGAGTCTACTCAGGCGACAAAGCTGACATTGACAGCGAATGAGCAGAAGCTGCGCCAGACACTCTGCACGATGCTTGGCTGGAAGTACGACGCAGTGCCGGAGATCAGGGACGTTCCGGCGGCGGATCTTGCAAGGATCGACGGAATGAATCCGGAGAAGGACAAACAGGCGGCACAGGACAATAACTTCACGATCCGCTACAATGTGCTGGATCTCGATAATAAGGACGCCGGGTCCGTCGAGTACCAGAATTTACAGCGCACGATCAAGCAGGAGAAGGAAGAAGTCTCCTCCTCCCTCGTAAATCTCTATAACGATGTTCTCCAGAAGAGGAACGAGCTCCAGACCGCAAAGGCAGCTTACGAGCTGGAAAAGACGAAGATGGAGACTGCCGAGAGAAAATGGCAGTTAGGGACCATCGGACGTCTTGAGTATATGCAGCAGCAGAACGCCTTAAAGACAAAGGAGATCGCAGTGAAAACAGGTGATCTTGCGCTGTTTCAGGCGATGGAGACCTATGACTGGGCGGTAAAAGGAAATTTAAAGCTCAGCCAGTGATCCGGGAGCGGCCAAAGAAGGCTGTCCTTTATGAAAACAGTTCGGCGATCCGGAAACGGATCTTTACAGTGGGCAGGGAAACAGTTTCCTGCTCACTTTTTTTTACAGACGATTCCTCATCAGACGGCGAGTGTTGTGGTCCGGAGCGCAGCAACGCTTCATAATCGTTCTCCGGGATCAGGCTTTTCAACGTCTCCTTCGATCCTTCCGGCATTGATGCATGAATGCTGTCCGTGTAGCATAGGGATGGATACAGGACGCACCAGAAGTTGTGCCCGGCACCGTTTCCGATGGTCACCCGGACGGCTTCATACATTCCGGCGGGAAATGTCATGTCCCCATAGGTGCGCACCGGAAACCTGCAGGTCTCGATCCCTACACGTACACCGTAATCATAGCCGAAACTGTGGATAAAGTCTTCTGCATCGGCTTCCAGTGTGGAAGATTCAGAAAGAATATATGCTTTCAGTTCCTCTTTTCCGGCGATCTGCTTTACGGCGGCATCGTCCCGGATCTTTTCCAGCAGAAGATCCTTTATGTAGAGCTTTAATTCCTGATCTCTGGCGGAATCGCTGTTCGCGAGGACATGAAAACGCAGGATCTTCGGGGCAATATCCGCAGCCAGCGCCTCATCCCGTGCCCGGATGCCGGACATGGAAAGAAGAAAACAGATCAAAAAACACAGGGACGAGAGACTGAGCTTACAGGTTCGTTTCATAGATACACCTTCTTTGCTTTTTACTTTTTATGTCAGAGACAAATGTTATTTCCTGTTTGTAATTATTACCAGTTGTGCTATAATCTAAACGATAACATGTCAAAACAGCCCGTCCAGTGCCAGTGCATCAGAGCGGATGATTCGGGTGCACAGTGATCTTGTAAGGAATATGTCGGCTTTGCTGACCGGGATCACGCGCCAAATCTCACGGACGTTCGACTTGAATAGAAAATCAGAGAGGAATCAAAAAAACATCATGGAAAAGAAAAATATCGTTGTCCTGTTTGGCGGACAGTCATCTGAGCATGTGGTATCCTGTATGTCTGTACAGAATGTGGCAGCAAATATCAATGAGGAGAAATATAACGTGATCCTCGTCGGGATCACGGAGGACGGACACTGGGTAAAGGTGGACTCCTTAAGCCAGGTCAAAGATGATACCTGGAGAGAGTCAAAAGCGGGGGCGGTGCTGTCCCCGGATGCAAAGGAGAAATGCCTGATTGTCACAGAGAACGGTTCTTTTGAGAAGATTCCGGTGGATGTGGTATTCCCGGTCCTTCACGGTCTTTACGGAGAGGACGGAACCGTACAGGGAATCCTTGAGCTTGCGAAGATCCCGTACGTCGGCTGCGGCGTTCTCGCTTCCGCGGTATCGATGGATAAGCTTTCTACAAAGCGCATGGTAAGCGGACTCGGCATCTGTCAGGCAGCTTACGTTTCTGTTATGAAAGCGGAATTAAAGGATATGGATGCGGTTATCGCAAAGATTGAAAAAGAGATCCCATATCCGGTATTTGTAAAGCCGTCTAACGCCGGTTCCTCCAGAGGTGTTACAAGAGCAGATAACCGCGAAGAGCTGATCTCCGGCTTAAAGGAAGCGGCTGACAATGACCGCCGTATCCTCGTTGAGGAGATGATCGTGGGCCATGAGATTGAGTGCGGCGTATTCGGTGACGGTGATTCCACGAAAGCCTCCGGCGTGGGTGAGATCCTTGCTGCGGCTGAGTTCTATGATTTCGACGCGAAATACTACAATGCGGAGTCCAAGACCGTCGTTGACCCGGAGCTTCCTGACGGAGCCACAGAGCGTGTCCGTGAGGCTGCTGTTAAGATTTTTAATGCAGTGGACGGCTACGGCTTATCCCGCGTGGATTTCTTTGTAAAGGCAGACGGAACGGTCGTATTCAATGAGATCAACACACTTCCTGGTTTCACCGCTATCAGCATGTATCCGATGTTGTGGGAGGCAAGAGGTGTAAATAAGAGACAGCTGATCGACGATCTGATCGATCACGCATTTCGGAGATACGAGAGATAAAAATGTTCACAGCGGACCGTGCCTGAAGCCGCACGGACCGTTCAAAATGATATATCAGGGGAGATTTACATGACAAAGGACATTTTAGTCCGTGTCCGGGGGGTACAGACGATCGGTGAGGAAGAGGACACGGTCGAGATGATCACCCCGGGGACGTATTACGTGAAAAACGGCAAGCAGTATCTGATCTATGATGAGTCGCTTGACGAGACGGGCACACCGACCCACAATACCGTGAAAGTGATGGAGAACCGGATCGAGGTCATGAAACGCGGACTCGTGGAGAGCCACATGATCTTTGAACCCGGAAGGCGGACGACAGCAAACTACCGGACGCCGATGGGACTGTTCCTGATGGGGATAACGACTTCCCTGCTTGAAGTTGAGGAGGACGAAGAGTCCATTCTTCTAAGAATCAAATATTCCATGGAGATGAACGGGGAGTATGCATTCGACTGTAATACAGAGATCCTGGCGTCATCAAGAAAAGAAGAGGTATTGGGAATCACGATGTAACGGAAAACGGATGTGAGGTATTGGAAGGTTACAGGATAAAAAAGAAAGGACGCAGCGGGTCCCGCGGACTGTATTTGGAAAGATCGCGGTCAAAGGGGAAGCTGTGAGAGGACAAACGATGTATGGAGAGTTTTTTAGTCGCGGTTAATGCGGTCATCCCGTTCTTCTGTTATCTGGCGCTCGGATATACGATGAAGATCAGAGGAGTTGTGAAAGAGGAATTTTTACAGAAGCTGAACCAGATGGTCTTTCGGGTATTTTATCCGTTTATGACCTTCTACAATATTTATAAAGCCGATGCCGAGTCGCTTCCGAGGCCATTGCTTTTGATCTTTACGGGGGCCAGCATCCTGATCGTCGAAGCGATCCTGATCGTGATCATTCCGAAGATCGTAAAGGAAAACCCCAGAAGAGGCGTTATCATTCAGGCGATCTTTCGAAGCAACTTTGTCCTGTTCGGACTGCCGCTCACAATTGCGGTATTTGGAGATTCAGCGGCATCGATCGCGGCTATGCTGGTTACAGTCGTTGTGTCGATCTACAATACCACGTCGGTATTTATTCTTGAGATGTTCAACGGAGAGGGAAAATCGGATATTAAGAAGACGCTGAAGGCGGTGGCAGCGAATCCGCTCCTGCAGGGTGCCATCGTAGGTCTGATCTTCTTTTTCCTCGGGATCAAGCTGCCGGGAAGCCTTGTGACACCGATTTCCGCCTTCTCCAATATGACTTCTCCGTTAGCGATTTATGTGCTCGGAGGAACCTTACAGTTTAAGGCGATCCGGAAAAACCTCAAATATCTGGTTCCAACGCTTATCTGTAAGCTGTTTTTTCTTCCGGCGATCATCATCGCGATCGCTTACGCCTTTGGACTTCGTGGACTTGAGCTGTTCCTTCTGATCGCTGTCTATGCGACACCGGTTGCAGCCGCATCCTACCCCATGGCACAGAATATGGGCGGTGACGGGGAGCTTGCCGGACAGTTTGTCGTGATCAGTACGGCGGTATCCATGTTTACACTGTTCTTATGGATCTTCTTTATGAAATCTGTGGGACTGATCTAAAATCAAATAAAAAAGCCTTGTCTTCTGGATAAAATTAAATTCATCAGAAGACAGGGCTTTTTTATTTTGTCTTTTTCTTGTCGATTCAGTCTTTTTTGAAAATTCCTTTGATACGCTGACCGATCGTTTTCTTCTTCGGAAGCGGAATCAGTCCTCCACGCGGAACGGACTTGATCGCTGTGATGTAAAGACCGCTGATCTCAACTTTGATCTCAGTCTTTAACGGGAGCTGAAGGAAAACCTTTTCATCGGCGATCATAGTCATGATCTTTGTACCGATCTTTGCTTTTACTACCGGAACCTTCATCCGCTTTGCATACCATGGAGTCTGCTCATAAACGATCGGCGGGAGTCCGGCTTCCTTTATTTTCAACTTTTTCTTGTCGATCGCCATCAGACTTACGGTCTGCTTAGCAGCATCGATCGCGCTCTGCTGTTCTACCTGGCGCTTTTCCATCTTACGTCCGAGGAAGTAAAGCACGGCGAGGATAACGACAAGGATCAGGAGAATGACAAGAATGACATTTGCTACGATACTCCAGTTCATGTGGATACCTCCAATGTGTTCACGTTCACCCTGTATCACAGGGCATTACTTATAAATTATACCATCGCAGGTATAAAAGCGCAAGCTTAATTTGATTCAGCAAAAAACCACCTAAAATGAAAATTTAAATTCCACTTCTCCAAAGGGCGGTGGAGTTTACTCT
>ERZ1026901.2011-NODE-2011-length-10152-cov-10.686640_pt1 | contig 10152 bp, 7 predicted proteins | sample MGYA00380179_ERZ1026901 | MGnify/ENA primary metagenome ERZ1026901 (study PRJEB33269, sample SAMEA4719815) | human gut metagenome | biome: human-associated habitat; feature: organic feature; material: feces | place: Cameroon | collected 2013-10 ...
AAGGTAAGCATAGTAGTGGTGATGGTGACGAGGGCTGTCGACTCGCCCTGATAGACGGCATTCAACACAATAAACCATATAGCAATGTCGAGCAGTCCGAGTCCGACAACGACCAGACCCATAACGGCTCCACTACGGAAAGCAATCTTCAGTCCTTTGTCAAGCCCCGTACGCGCTCCGTTGGCGGTACGCGCCGAAGCATAAGTAGCGGTTTTCATACCAAAGAAACCTGCCAATCCAGAGAACAATCCGCCGGTGAGGAATGCAAACGGAACCCACGGATTCTGCACCTTCAGCACATAAGCCATAAAAGCAAAGACGATGGCAAGCACCACAAAGACAATAGCCACAACCTTATACTGCTGCTTCAGATAAGCCATGGCGCCCTTCCTGACATGCTCGGCGATTTCCTTCATTCGGTCAGTACCCTCTTCCTCTTTCATCATCGAGCGGAAGAAAAACCATGCCATTCCCAATGCTACAACGCTGGCAATAGGAATCAGCCAAAAAACTAAAGGGATGTTGTTCATAACGGTATATTTAAGTTTGATAATATAATTAGTAGTCTGTCGTTACAAATTGATTATGCAAATATATAAAATATATTGATATGAAAGTAAAAAGAATAGAATAATTATTATTAAAGTTTATTTCTCAACCCGTCGGCTGCATACAACGTACGTCACACTATTGCCAAGGGCTTCAGCGTGATGGGAGTATCTCTATAAAAAAACATCTCCTTCCTTAGTCAACTCTAACTATGGAAGGAGATAATTATATATAGAATGAAGTCACATGGCGGTGATGGCGGAGGTGCATTGCAGTAGTTCATCTTTTGCCATATTAACAAGGAGACGACCTATTTTTCGTAGCTTTTCGTCACGAGTGTTTTGTCAACATTCAGAGATGTTGTGTAATGTAGCGCACGATCTTTGTACTACAAGCCGTTTTATTTTCAATATTTAGCTTCAAAATATGAATTGTCAAAAATAAACCTTGCTTGATAATCAAACAGTTATAATCTTTTTAACAAACGTTTATTTTTCAATTATATTTTTTTTAGCCATCAGATCAAATAGTATCTACAGTTAACGCGGGCCCCTTTCTTTTGAACTTCTTTACCAACCATAGAATAGACCATCTTTCTGATTTCCTTCATGTCCACATCTGGAATTCTGCTTGCTATTTCTGAAATTTTGCTCATGGGATGACTATGCAAGTCTTCTTTGATGAGAGCTTTAAGTACATAAGGCTCTATTGTCTTTAGCGTCGTAACGATGTTGGACTTTGCATTTGCTAATAGCGTAGGGTTGACTTGATAGTATGCCCCTTTGGTTGCACCACCTTTTGTTATTAAGTGATTCTTGTCTAAATTATCTACATAGCTTCTAAGGCGTTCTTCGGCAGACAGTTGAAGAGTCTTCGACAAGTCGGTTGTCGCAATACGTTTTTCTCTTGCTATAATACCAAAAGCTATCTTGTTCTTTTGGGAAAGCTGATAATTGTGGTCAACGTAATCCATCAAGCGAACAACTTCTTTATCCGTAATCTCTGCACTTTGATAAACTGTGACAGTATTGAAAGTTGATTCTATCTCTGGTTGCTTCTTCGCTTCAACTGCATCCAACTCATAAATTAAGTCATAGCCAGAACCCTCGCCTTCCATCAGCCCAAATGCAGTCAGTATCTCAATCATATTCGGATTACGTCTATGTTTGGTATGAAGGATGTTGTCTTTGGTTACACCTAAAGGGAGACCACCTGGATTGGAAATGTGGTTTTTAAGCCTAAATCAATATCAAATCCATTACCTAAAACTATCACGTTGTCCATAAGATTTCTATTTTAATTGTCAAATCCAAATCTGTTCCAGGCTTCGAGGACGAGGCGCTTGTTGCAGTATTCTCAGTACTGGCGCAGCTCGTTGTCTTTCAGTATGACAAACTGGTTGTTATGCTTGATTCAATATAGTATATATTCTGTTTTGTTCTTCTGATAATATATTTTGAATACATTCTTTCAAATTCTCCTTTAAGGAAGAATCTTTGATGGTTTCAAGCAATCGTTCTTTAACAATATCGGATGCTTCTTCTTCAATATTCTCATAGTTGCCATGAGATTTAATAATCTCACTTATTGATTTTTGAGGTGTAAATTCTGGGATTTTATTGATAACAATTTCTTTTTGCTGTTTATCATATATTTCCCAGTATTTTAGATGCTCTTCAATATAGCTTCTTTTTTCTGATTTGTTTTGAGGCAAATCTTGCATTAGATCCAAAAAAGAAGATAATTCTCCAAGAATAAGACCATATCTATTATATATTTTATTGTAAACTAAATTGAATTCATTTACAGAATTAGAGCTTGACATTAAATCAAGTAAAAGGGTTGCCTTAAATCCTTTTTCATCTATGTCGCAAACTAAATATTTTAATCTTGCTCGCTCTTCTTCACCAAAATGCCCATCTATAAATTTGGATGCAATATTGGTAATTTCCATATAGTCGAATGATGCCTGAAAATCGACTAAAGCAGTGCGCAAGTCTCGGAGTTTATCTAATTCTTGATTGTATTTTATTACAGAAAGTTGAAGATTTCGGTTTACAATGTTTTCAGTATGGTTTTGCTGATTTTGTTTGTATAGTATGTATAACGCAATTGCAGAAGACAAAACAGCCCCGATATAACTACCCCAAAAGCTAAGCCATGATGAACTGTCTCCTGTAATCGGGAACAGAATTGGTTGTACCATTAGAGTATTGATAATCAAAGGTGTGGCTATGATTAACAATAATTGAATAAAGTATTCTTTTATGTATCTCAAACAACTCTTCATTTAAACGTATATAATATTTATTTTATTGAACATATTAACTTTTGCAATACTCCTTAAACTCTTTCCTCGTTATAGCAATACCTTTGGACGCGTTACTGTCAAGTCCGTAGACAAAAGGAGTGGATAACAAAGTGAATTTGCCTAATTTCAAGCAAATGCGGATTGGCTTGTCATAACCTTTATAATTCTTGGCCTGCCCTTTTGCCTCCGCCTTTTCTTTCACTAAGACTTCACTCATATCCATCGCTTCCACCGAGAGCACCTGATAATATCCTTTTACCAAGTGGTTATCCACAGGCGCAAAGTATTTTATCTTTTGGAAATCAACACCAGACAGAATGGATTGATAGCCAGAGAAGAATATTTCGCCTTGACCATTCAAAACCAATTCTTTGTTGATATTCACATGGCCATCTACTGATGCGATGTAGAATGTACCTTTGTTAACAGGCTCATCCGAGTATTCCAAGCCTTTCTGAGGAATGCTTTCTTCCAATAACCGCTCCCGTCCGTTGTCATCCTCAAGCCAGTGGCGTATCTGCCAGCGCAAGGCTTGCTCCGAACTGTTGGCATCTATGATGATGCTTCCATCATTGCGGTGTCGCTCTTGGTCGGGACGCAAAGGAAAAGCGCCGATGCCTATCAAGCGGTTCGACTGCTGATAGTAATAGTCGCCATTCTCTGCGTCAAGAGCTTCCAATGGTATGCGGCCCGGAAACAACACATAACCTGCTATGATTTCCTTTTTCAAGTGCTCGTGGTCGCGTCCTTCCTCGGTATAATATATGGCATCACGGTAACGATGCATCTGATCAATGGCATCAGCTGGCGGCACATCATAACGGCTGGCATATCTGCTGCCGTTCTCATCCGTGTCGGCTATTCGGTATTTGGCATCAAACAGATAGGTGAACTTCATATCACCTTCTGCTTGCTTGCTCAGTCTCAGCACAATGTCAGGACGCTGCACAGTAGTCATGGTGTTTGTTCCGCTTATGGCTGAAAGGGATTTGCCTTTATGCACCTCGGCATTGTAGCATACACTTGCCAACTCTATGCCGTCTTGGTTGATGAAACTCACCGAACCGCCATATACGAGTTGCGGAATAAAGTCGTTGCTAATGTCTCTGCCGTTCACCTTTGGCTTGGCATCCTTGCCCAATTCCTTCATCACATCCTGCACAATGTTCTTCACCTTGATGAAGCACCATATCTCGTAGAGGTCGCAGATGTCTTTCACCTCCAGTTTTCTCATGCCATCCTCCAGTTCATAGCCCTGCTGCAGTTCCACCCATTTCTCCATGATGGTCTTATAGCCTTGTGCCTGTTTCATCACAAGATTGTCTTGTGTGAACCCCTTGAACTGTCCTACGCCACGGAAAAAAGCATTGTTCGAGAGTTGCATCAGCTCGTTCTCCATGTCTTCAAGCGAAGTGTCTATGCGCTTCGGGTCGTCAAGGTGCATGGCGGTCATGATGTGCTCCTTCACCACAGCAAAGCGACGTGCCATCTCTCGAATGGCGTATTTCAAGAAACGGTTCTCTATGGTGTCATGGCTCAACGTCAGTTCCTCCGTGCGGTATAGATGGGCAGGATTGTCTTTGTGTGTCTGGTATTCGTTTTCCAGTTCTCTGGGAATGTATGCCATACGCTCGGCTCTCTCATACTTAGCCACAGAGCGCAACCTGCGTTTGGGACGGTCGATGATTCGGCGTGTAGCCGCCATGATGTCGGCATAGCACGACTTGAATATCTGCCACCATATCAGCGGATTGTTCTCACCTGTGCCTTGGCGCATACTGAGATAGGTGTCCTTCAGGAACGATGTGCTCAGCATGGCATATTCATGTTCTATATCGGAGATGATAGTCTTTAGGTCGGAGCGGTAGTCTAACTTGTAGCTCAACACCTCGGTCATGAACTTCAGTTCCTTTTTCTGTTCCTCCCCTTTCACTTTGTAGGTGATGCAGAAGTCGGTCATTCCCACTTGATTGTGAAAGTTCAATGATCCATACAGTTCATCGCCTGTGCTGATGATGGTGCTTTTGTCCTTGCCGTCTGTGCGCAGATGATCGTTGATGGCAAGTGACAATTCTTCCAAGTCTTTGCCCTTGCCACGTACAATAAGCGGATATTCTGTATTCTCGAAGAATACGGCTTCATGGCGGATGTCATTTCCTTCCTGTGCGTTTCCGTCAAAAGAAAACTTGACATGCAGTGTTTCCGACGTGTAGCGGCACAACAACTTTGCGGCACTGTCAGTATTGACGGTGTCGATACAGAGATTGCGGATGATCTCGGCTATTCTCCGCTCATGATTAGGACAAGAGAACCTTACAAGCAGGTCCTCGTTTGTCACTTCAAAGTTGAATACACTTGCCATACTTTTGTGGGCATGAATGTTTAGTTCCAGAAAGAAACAAAATGGTCACGCTTCAGTTGACTGAGCATACTGTCAATCTTTTTGACGGAATGCAGCTTGTCTTGTTCTCCCAGCTGATTTGTGATGATGTGGCGCAAGGCGGTAAGTATGTTCAAGTCGCCATATTGCTTGGCTTCATCCACATTTACCTCTGCTTTGGCTATGCGTTCCTTGTCTGCTTCCGAATCGGTGATTTTCAGCTTCGTTTCATCGCCCTCTATGCGTGAGAGAATTTTCATAAGCGTAAAGTTGTCAAGTGCAGATATGCGGTCGGTCTGTCCGAACTCATACGATGCTTGTAGATATATCAGCGCTTCATTGGCGGCACGATAGCCAAGCTTGAAAGGTGTGCCTTCAAGCAAAGCATTGATGCGCTTCAGATAGCCTATCGTGAACTTTGCATCATCCCCCAGATCATCTATTATTTCCCTTGCTTCGATGTGGCGGTCAACAAGCAGAGCGTTCAAGTCAGCATCATCGTTTTGCTCAAATGCCTCAACAATGGCTTTAAGGTCATCGTCTGTTGTGTCAGTAAGAAAACTGTCATAGTTCACCTCATTCATTTCCACCGACATGGCTCTGTCGAGCACCTTACGTGAGAAGGAGAAAGTTGTCTCGTCCATGTTCACAGTACCTATTACAATGAGATTCTTGGGCAAGGTCAGACCTTTAGTGCGGAAATGCTTGATAACCTTTGTTATTGCAGATTCCGTATCACCAGCTGTGAAGTTCGGGAACAGCGTGTTTACCATCGTTTTCGCCACATCTTCTCCAAACGAGTTGAAAGGCTTGATGATTGGGTCTGTCAAGTACTCTTCACCCTCAAAGCTGCGACTCTCAATGGCACTCAGAAACTCTGCGAAGTATTCCTCCACTGGAGCAAGATTCATTTCGTCAAGACACAAGAAGAACGGCACTTCGGGATGCTGCCATGCCTTGACGATAAACTCAATGAAGGGCGTGAACACATAGTGCGGACTCGGAATGTTAGACAGATAACCGATTACGTCCATCGAGTTGTGCCAGTTTGGCTTCACTTGTATCAGTTCAAAGTTGGCTGGCGAGTGGAGCGTCCAACGGTCATTGGCAAAATCCGTTCCCTTATATCCTTCAGCTTTCTGCAGTTCTTCTGTCACTGTCGCCTGTGCCAACTTACGCACAATACGGCTCTTGCCAGTACCGCTGATGCCGGCAAGGAGCATGAAGGGCTTGGTGCGGAGGGCGGTAAAATAGTGGTGGTGTTTGGTAAATTCTACCATTGAGGTCGAATGAAATTTCTTAACACTATGATTCCTATTTTCTGACAATTTCTTTATCAGCAATTCAAGTTCTTCATTGTGTCCAACAATTTCAGAGTTGTAATTATATATTGTCCAATTTGAGAAAGAGTCCTCAAGAATTAATGTTTGATCTGCATGGGATTGAGCTAAAGCCTTCCATCCCTTTAAGCAAACATCCATCGAAACTCTTTCTTCAGGACGGATAGAAATGAAGATGTATTCACACCTACGCCATTTTGTATTAGAACGAGTCACGCCATTTGCAGAATCAGCAATTGATTTTAATGCATCTCTATTTTGAAACGCAATTTCTCCCATGAGGGTCTCTGCACTTCCATCCTTATTCTTATCCTTAAGAATGTTTTTTATATTGTCTATTGTGAGTTCCATTTTTCAATATTTTCTTTTGTTAGGGGATTCGGGGATGAAGCACCTATAGGGAATCCCATAAGATACTCAAAGTTTAAAGGATATGCACGGCCAAATACTTGAACAAAATTGCGACATACAGGATGTTTTTGCATAGACGGATAGTGAAAATTATACATAGTTGTTGGAGTGTGAACTAAAAAATTGTCTCCGTAATTTTCTTTTATCCAAGTTTTTGTTTTTATGAAAACCGCGTCCAATTCTTCTTGTGAAACTTTAATTTTGTCATTTGCGTCAAGAACATGACGGTTTGTTAGCAAACGAAATGCAGTTGCAGCGACAAACGGAGATTGTGCGTTTCCGACCCCAAGAAATTGGGGGGCACGTGCTTCAATAACTGTAGGATACTCAATACTATGAGGGTTTCTATGCCAACAATTGGCGATAAGTTTAGGCAATTTGTTTAATTGCTTAGCTAAAGCAGACAATTTGTTTTTGTCGCTTATGGCTAATAACCAATATCTTACTCTAGAATGATCTGCGCCTAATTGCTCGCAAGACAACTTACAATGCTTAACCTTATAACCGATAGATAGCAAATCTTCCATTGCCGTTTCTATTGCTTCTCTAGTGACATTTTCTGCAAAAACAATCGGAGCCTTTGACTGCTTTACAAATTCAAACATATAAGGCCATAAGTTTTTTTCAGCCTTGTTATTGCCTCTTGCAGCATGGCTAAAAGCCTGGCACGGGAAGCCACCACAAAGGACATCAAACTTACCAACAAACTTTGCGCCATCTATGTTGGTGACATCATCAAAGATAGGGAATTTATTCATCCACCCATCTTCCTGCCTCTGTTTAAGCACAGACTGACAATATTTATTGATTTCAACTCCGCCTACACATTTGTGTCCTAACAACATTCCACCATAGATGCCGCCACCAATGCCTGCGAAAAGATGAAACTCTTTTATCATGTAATTTTATCGTTTTAATGGCATTCACTATGCCTAGTTTTACTTAATTGACCACAATAAATCTTTTGTATCAACCTCTAAACACTTTGCTATCTCCACCAATGTTTCTAAATTTGGTTGTAGTGTGTTGGTACACCATTTTGAAACAGTCCCGGGGTCTTTACCGAGTTGTTCCGCTAGCCATTTATTGGTGCGTTTCTTTTCTGCTAGCACCACTTTTAGCCGATTTATATCTTTGCTCATACATTATGATTATTTGAATTTACCTACAAAGATAATATATTCCCGCCAAAAGCAAGTCATTTTTGGTGGATAATTATGATTATTCATGTAATTAAACACCATTGAATTGTAATATTTGTCAATCCTGTCGAACATCAACAAAGACCTTCTTTACCCTCTGTACCATGCTCACACCATTACCACTCGACTTCGCCACATCCCGAATGGAATACCCTTACAGAACAGGCTTATTTCCTCAGAAGGAGGGAGTTTTTCGGGGTTTATGCCACATTGTCAGAACATTTGCTTAATGCTTAGATCCGTAGGCAAATGCGACCATTTTCGTGACGTCACGAAAATGATCATATGTATTGACATTCAGTGATTTGCATAATTTCTCTTTCTGCACTATTAACCATAATAATCTTGTAAGTCATGAGAACTGTGCTGTTCCATAAAGAAACGTTTTTGTTGTTCAATTTCATTGCGCAGTTCTTCTTCTGTTGGCATATAAGTCATATACTTGGCTGCAAACAGCTGATTGTTGTCGTGAAGAACTGAATAACGCGCTATCGTATTGTCGGTATCAGTGCAGAGCAGCACTCCAATAGTAGGAGCGTCATCAGAACCTTTGATAAGGTCGTCATACATTCGTACATACATATCAAGCTGACCAATATCTTGGTGTGTGAGTTTATGTGTCTTTAGTTCAAAAATGACAAAACGCTTCATGCGATAGTTGTAAAATACCAAATCGATATAAAAATCGTCCGTATCAGTAACTATGTGCTGTTGACGCTCAACAAAGGCAAAACCTCGTCCAAGTTCCATGATGAACTTTTCAAGGTTGTCAATCAATGCTTTTTCAAAATCGCTTTCGTTATAATCTGCATCACGATGAAATCCCATAAACTCTGCCATCATTGGATTTTTGATGTATTCCAATGGGTCTGTTGAGTTTTCCATATCTACCGGCAGTGCCGATTTCTCACGTTGCGCAGCTAATCTACGCTCATAGTATTGTGTGGATATGTTACGGTCAAGCGCACGAAAACTCCACATGTCTTTATCTGCCGTTTTCAAATACCAAAGCCTAGCATTGGGGTCTGAAACAGAAAGTATGCGGCGTATATGCGACCAACTAAGATTGTGAACACACGTGTTCACAATCTGTATGTCAGGAAAAAGGAGATAGAAACGCTTGTAGTAGTCTAAATTGCGTTTATTATAGCTCGCACCATATCGAGGTATGATTTTCAGAGCGAGGTTCTTGATGACTTCTGCTCCATATTCAGCACGCTCTTTACCTTGCTGTTCCTCTTTCACAATACGGCGACCGATATTCCAGTATGTGATCACAGCAGACTTTCCTGCCGCAACGTAGGCTTCCTTTCTGCCTGTTTCAATGATATTGCAAACATCATTTACAAGTGAAGCCATATCATTGTTCTGTGAGTTTTTCTGTACTTTATAGTCCATATTGTTTGTTCCCCTAATTGTTCCCTTTCTCCTCACTAAACGCCTTAATCTCGTCAGCAAGGACTTTCTGTAATTTCTCTTTTGGTACTATCAACTGATAATCCGCCACTCCGATAGGCTTGCCCATATCTTCAAGCGCAAGTTCCACCTCTACACGGTCTTTTTCAGCACAGAGAATGATACCGATGGAACGATTCTCGTCCGCACCACGCTCAAGGCGGTCGAGCAGAGAAAGATAATAGTTCATCTTTCCTGCATACTCAGGTTTGAAAGCACCTATCTTTAGGTCAACGGCAACAAGACAACGCAGTCCACGATGGAAAAACAGCATATCCACCTTACTTTCCTTGCCGTTGTATTCCAACACATGCTGGTTGCCTATGAAAGTGAAACCATTGCCGAGTTCCATAAGAAAACGTGTGATGGCTTTTACAAGACGATCTTCAAGTTCAAGCTCCAAGATAGGACTGGTCACTCCCAAGAAACCAAGATTATAGCTGCTGCTGAACACTTCGTTGGCATACTGCGCTTGTTCGGCAGGAAGAGTGCGGTCGAAATTGT
>ERZ1026901.2015-NODE-2015-length-10140-cov-9.513634_pt1 | contig 10140 bp, 7 predicted proteins | sample MGYA00380179_ERZ1026901 | MGnify/ENA primary metagenome ERZ1026901 (study PRJEB33269, sample SAMEA4719815) | human gut metagenome | biome: human-associated habitat; feature: organic feature; material: feces | place: Cameroon | collected 2013-10 ...
GTTTAGAAATGATAGAAAAGTTGTACATTTGGTTTTTCTTGCACAATTTTAAAAAATCATACAAATGGTGCTAACTTGCTAATAATGCATATAAAAAATATTTCGGTGTAGTCCTTTCGTCATGTAAAACGTTCTTGTTTTTTCTCCACACCTCCGTGGACAATTTTTTACTGCAAAAAGACGAGGTTTGTCACGGCTTGTGCGCAAGACATATCGCAGCAATCAGCGACGGGCAAGAAGAATGACTGTCTGGTGATTTTTGATTGCGGAAAACCGAAATTTAAAAGAAAACAAAATATTTTTTTGCGTAGATAACAGCGTATTTACGTGGGTTTTAATACTTTGGTATGAACAAAAAAAGAAAAATACAACGCGCAGGTGAGTTATTAAAAATATTTCCGCAGACATACTTTCCATCGTAACGCGGCGTTAACAAAATACAGGTTGCGTTAACAACCAAGTTGAAATGATTTAATTTCTTAAATGTACGACCAGGTCCAGGGTGACAACATGAAAAACAAATTGTTATTTATGATGTTAACAATACTGGGTGCGCCTGGGATTGCAGCCGCAGCAGGTTATGATTTAGCTAATTCAGAATATAACTTCGCGGTAAATGAATTGAGTAAGTCTTCATTTAATCAGGCAGCCATAATTGGTCAAGCTGGGACTAATAATAGTGCTCAGTTACGGCAGGGAGGCTCAAAACTTTTGGCGGTTGTTGCGCAAGAAGGTAGTAGCAACCGGGCAAAGATTGACCAGACAGGAGATTATAACCTTGCATATATTGATCAGGCGGGCAATGCCAACGATGCCAGTATTTCGCAAGGTGCTTATGGTAATACTGCGATGATTATCCAGAAAGGTTCTGGTAATAAAGCAAATATTACACAGTATGGTACTCAAAAAACGGCAATTGTAGTGCAGAGACAGTCGCAAATGGCTATTCGCGTGACACAACGTTAATTTCCATTCGACTTTTAAATCAATCCGATGGGGGTTTTACATGAAACTTTTAAAAGTAGCAGCAATTGCAGCAATCGTATTCTCTGGTAGCGCTCTGGCAGGTGTTGTTCCTCAGTACGGCGGCGGCGGTAACCACGGTGGTGGCGGTAATAATAGCGGCCCAAATTCAGAGCTGAACATTTACCAGTACGGTGGCGGTAACTCTGCACTTGCTCTGCAAACTGATGCCCGTAACTCTGACTTGACTATTACCCAGCATGGCGGTGGTAACGGTGCAGATGTTGGTCAGGGCTCAGATGACAGCTCAATCGATCTGACTCAGCGTGGCTTCGGTAACAGCGCCACTCTTGATCAGTGGAATGGTAAAGATTCTACTATGACTGTTAAACAGTTCGGTGGCGGTAACGGTGCTGCTGTTGACCAGACTGCATCTAACTCCAGCGTTAACGTCACTCAGGTTGGCTTTGGTAACAACGCGACCGCTCATCAGTACTAATACATCCTCTGTATTAAAGAAACAGGGCGCAAGCCCTGTTTTTTTTCGGGAGAAGAATATGAATGCGTTATTACTCCTTGCGGCACTTTCCAGTCAGATAACCTTTAATACGACCCAGCAAGGGGATATGTACACCATTATTCCTGAAGTCACTCTTACTCAATCTTGTCTGTGCAGAGTACAAATATTGTCCCTGCGCGAAGGCAGTTCAGGGCAAAGTCAGACGAAGCAAGAAAAGACCCTCTCATTGCCTGCTAATCAACCCATTGCTTTGACGAAGTTGAGTTTAAATATTTCCCCGGACGATCGGGTGAAAATAGTTGTTACTGTTTCTGATGGACAGTCACTTCATTTATCACAACAATGGCCGCCCTCTTCAGAAAAGTCTTAATTTGTTGAAATATAGAGCATAAGATGAATCTGGAGAGAATGGTCTGCTGCGGATCAGCCAACCTGAAAGTATGGATAACACAACCCTCAAGGATGACTAATCATTGAGGAAATAGAATAAATGTTCAGACCTTTTTTAAACTCTCTTATGCTCGGCAGTTTGTTTTTTCCTTTTATTGCCATCGCAGGAAGCACCGCGCAAGGGGGCGTGATCCATTTTTATGGCCAAATTGTGGAACCGGCATGTGACGTCAGCACCCAGTCATCACCCGTAGAAATGAACTGCCCACAGAATGGCTCTGTTCCGGGCAGAACCTATTCCAGCAAAGCGTTAATGAGCGGCAATGTCAAAAACGCGCAAATAGCCTCAGTAAAAGTGCAGTATCTTGATAAACAGAAAAAGCTGGCTGTAATGAACATCGAATATAACTAAGTTTCTGAACAACTCACCTTGCTGAGCAGAAAAATGCGATTTAACCAAAAAGCCTGCTGTACACTTAAGAAACAAGAAGGTGTAAGGAGGCGTTATGAAAACGCGTATTCATGTTGTGCAGGGTGATATTACCAAACTGGCCGTTGATGTGATTGTGAATGCGGCTAATCCGTCATTAATGGGAGGCGGCGGCGTCGATGGAGCCATTCATCGCGCAGCGGGTCCGGCCCTTCTGGATGCCTGTTTAAAAGTCAGGCAACAGCAGGGCGATTGCCCTACGGGGCATGCCGTTATTACGCTTGCAGGCGATCTTCCCGCGAAAGCCGTAGTGCACACCGTCGGCCCAGTCTGGCGTGGTGGTGAACAAAACGAAGACCAGCTTTTGCAGGATGCCTATCTCAATAGCCTACGACTGGTGGCGGCAAACAGCTATACGTCAGTGGCTTTTCCTGCAATTAGTACTGGGGTTTATGGTTACCCTCGCGCGGCAGCGGCTGAAATCGCAGTAAAAACCGTTTCAGAATTTATTACCCGTCACGCTTTACCCGAACAGGTATACTTTGTCTGTTATGATGAAGAAAACGCCCACCTCTACGAAAGACTCCTTACCCAACAAGGAGATGAATGATTTGCCCCGGCTGGCGAGCGCGGTGCTGCCACTGTGTTCGCAACATCCCGGTCAGTGTGGCCTTTTTCCTCTGGAGAAAAGTCTGGATGCGTTTGCCGCCCGGTATCGTCTGGCCGAAATGGCAGAGCATACGCTGGATGTTCAGTATTACATCTGGCAGGACGATATGTCGGGTCGGTTACTGTTTTCCGCCCTGTTAGCCGCAGCAAAGCGTGGCGTTCGCGTCCGTTTGTTGCTGGACGACAACAATACACCCGGACTTGACGACATTTTACGCTTGCTTGACAGTCATCCCCGCATTGAAGTCCGACTTTTTAATCCTTTTTCGTTTCGACTGCTACGTCCGCTTGGTTATATCACCGACTTTTCCCGTCTCAATCGCCGTATGCACAATAAAAGTTTCACCGTCGATGGTGTGGTGACTCTGGTGGGGGGACGAAATATTGGTGATGCCTATTTTGGTGCAGGGGAAGAGCCACTTTTTTCGGATTTAGATGTCATGGCAATAGGACCAGTTGTAGAGGACGTTGCCGATGATTTCGCCCGCTACTGGTATTGTAAATCGGTTTCACCCTTACAGCAGGTGCTGGATGTCCCGGAAGGTGAAATGGCGGATCGCATCGAGTTACCCGCCTCCTGGCATGACGATGCCATGACGCATCGTTATTTACGCAAAATGGAATCCAGCCCGTTTATAAATCATCTGGTTGATGGAACGTTGCCGCTTATCTGGGCGAAAACACGTTTATTAAGTGATGATCCGGCGAAAGGGGAAGGCAAGGCAAAACGGCATTCACTGTTACCGCAGCGCCTGTTCGATATCATGGGCTCACCCAGTGAACGCATCGATATTATCTCTTCCTATTTTGTACCGACACGCGCAGGTGTGGCGCAACTCTTACGGATGGTGAGAAAAGGGGTAAAGATTGCGATCCTAACCAATTCTCTTGCCGCTAACGATGTTGCTGTCGTCCATGCCGGATACGCGCGCTGGCGCAAAAAATTGCTCCGCTACGGCGTGGAATTATATGAACTCAAGCCGACGCGTGAACAAAGTAGTACGTTACACGATCGCGGCATAACCGGTAATTCCGGTGCCAGCCTGCATGCTAAAACCTTTAGCATCGATGGTAAAACGGTGTTTATTGGCTCTTTCAATTTCGATCCACGTTCGACATTGCTCAATACTGAAATGGGGTTCGTGATAGAGAGCGAAACGCTGGCACAGTTAATTGATAAACGCTTTATTCAGAGCCAGTATGATGCGGCCTGGCAGCTCCGTCTGGACAGGTGGGGGCGGATCAACTGGGTTGATCGTCATGCAAAGAAAGAAATTGTTCTCAAAAAAGAACCCGCTACCAGTTTCTGGAAGCGGGTTATGGTCAGACTGGCGTCGATATTGCCTGTGGAATGGTTATTGTAAACGCGGCTTAACGGGCTGGTGCTTTATCGTTCTCACGCTTAACAACCGGTTTACCAGAGAACAAAAACTTCAGTAACGGGATGCGTAAATGAATTTCATACAGAATTATCGCAATCCCTACTACGAATATCAGGCCACAGAGAAAACCAAGCCAGTTGGAGGTGATGTGCGGTGTAATGTACGCGCCGAAAAACAGCGTTAACGGGTGGTGAACCAGATAGATAAATAGCGATGCGTTAACAAAGTAAGTCACCCGCGCTGACTGGAAGTTAAGCAAACGGTGGCCGAAGGAGAAGACCACATTCACCATCCACAGACCGAGGACCATGGTGATCACCGACTCGGTTTCGTACATCCAGGCATCGCCACTGCCATAGCGCTGGTTGAGTAAATAAGCGACAAACGCCAATGCTGCTGCAAGGGTACAGCCACGAGACGGCGTGGTAAACAAGGCTTTAAGATGAGGGAAAATGAAAGCCAGTGCGCCGAGGATAAAGAACGGCAAATAAAATAACGTTTGCATGACAATAAAATTGAACATGCCGTTACTCAGAATGGGTGGATACACAATAAAAATCGTTCTTCTTATTACCGCATAACCGATGCCGAGGCACAAAAAAATCACCGATAATTTTACCATCGAGAATTTTTTATTCGTTTTATCAGAATTTTCTAAATTATTTCTGATGCGTTTAAATATCCATACGCATAGCGTCGTCATGACCACTAACACCAGTAAAAACCACAGGTGTGATATTAATTCCCAGGCCAACGTATTATATTTGTCATACAATGACAGCCCAGGCCAACTTTCCGCTTTCCCTTTGACGTATTGCAGCATAATAAATTGCGGCCATGTCAGTAGGGGGATGGCTGTTAACATCGGGATCCCTACACGTTCGACACGTACTTTCCACCATTTTTTCAAGGGATAGCGTAAAAAAAGCATGTAAGAAAAGTACCCGGATATAACGAAAAATACCTGCATGCGGAACGAGTGGATGAAGTCATTAAAAAGGGTCAGCCACAATGACGGTTCGGCGCTATTCACATGCCATGTATGGCTCGAATAGATTAAAGAAATATGAAAAGGGATCCCTAACAACATCAGCCAGGCGCGGATGGAGTCGAGGAAATATTCACGTTGCGCGGGTACTGGATTCATATATGGTTAACTAATCTCGGATTTTTCGTCTTATCCCTGTCGGGTTATGCCTTTAGGCTTGTTGCCATAGCGACACCGACCTGACCGCGCCAGACGCAGGCTTCAAGGTTTTTATGCATAGCATCATCGCTACCACTAACCAGAATGGAAGCGTCTGTAAGACGGTTGATAAATAAATTTGCTGGCAAACCCTACACGAAGTCGATGCTTCTGTCTTTAGGAGAAGCACGGAAAGTGAAAACGGTTGCAATCAGGTGCTTAATCCATGAGCCAGCGTGCTGAACGATACCGGGATTCTGTTGTCGGAATGGCTGGTTATCCATTAAAATAGATCGGATCGATATAAGCACACAAAGGGGGAAGTGCTTACTAATTATGAAACATAAACTACAAATGATGAAAATGCGTTGGTTGAGTGCTGCAGTAATGTTAACCCTGTATACATCTTCAAGCTGGGCTTTCAGTATTGATGATGTCGCAAAGCAAGCTCAATCCTTAGCCGGGAAAGGCTATGAGGCGCCTAAAAGCAACTTGCCCTCCGTTTTCCGCGACATGAAATACGCGGACTATCAGCAGATCCAGTTTAATCATGACAAAGCATACTGGAACAATCTGAAGACCCCATTCAAACTCGAGTTCTACCATCAGGGTATGTACTTCGATACCCCGGTCAAAATAAATGAAGTGACTGCCACCGCAGTCAAACGAATCAAATACAGCCCGGATTATTTCACTTTCGGCGATGTTCAGCATGATAAAGACACGGTAAAAGACCTTGGTTTTGCCGGTTTTAAAGTGCTTTACCCGATCAACAGCAAAGATAAAAACGATGAAATCGTCAGCATGCTCGGGGCCAGCTATTTCCGCGTGATTGGCGCAGGTCAGGTTTATGGCCTTTCTGCCCGCGGCCTGGCAATTGATACCGCCTTGCCATCGGGTGAAGAATTTCCACGTTTCAAAGAGTTCTGGATCGAGCGTCCAAAACCGACTGATAAACGTTTAACCATTTATGCATTGCTTGACTCGCCGCGTGCGACAGGTGCTTACAAATTCGTGGTTATGCCAGGGCGTGACACGGTTGTGGATGTGCAGTCGAAAATCTATCTGCGCGATAAAGTCGGCAAACTGGGGGTTGCACCGTTAACCAGTATGTTCCTGTTTGGGCCGAACCAACCTTCGCCTGCAAATAACTATCGCCCGGAGTTGCACGACTCTAACGGTCTCTCTATCCATGCCGGTAATGGTGAATGGATCTGGCGTCCGTTGAATAACCCGAAACATTTAGCGGTCAGCAGCTTCTCGATGGAAAATCCGCAAGGCTTCGGTCTGTTGCAGCGCGGTCGTGATTTCTCCCGCTTCGAAGATCTCGATGATCGTTACGACCTCCGTCCAAGCGCATGGGTGACTCCGAAAGGGGAGTGGGGCAAAGGCAGCGTTGAGCTGGTGGAAATTCCAACCAACGATGAAACCAACGATAACATCGTCGCTTACTGGACGCCGGATCAGCTGCCGGAGCCGGGTAAAGAGATGAACTTTAAATACACCATCACCTTTAGCCGTGATGAAGACAAACTGCATGCACCAGATAACGCATGGGTGCAACAAACGCGTCGTTCAACGGGGGATGTGAAGCAGTCGAACCTGATTCGCCAGCCTGACGGTACTATCGCCTTTGTGGTCGATTTTACCGGCGCAGAGATGAAAAAACTGCCAGAGGATACCCCGGTCACAGCGCAAACCAGCATTGGTGATAATGGTGAGATAGTTGAAAGCACAGTGCGCTATAACCCGGTTACCAAAGGCTGGCGTCTGGTGATGCGTGTGAAAGTGAAAGATGCCAAGAAAACCACTGAAATGCGTGCTGCGCTGGTGAATGCCGATCAGACGTTGAGTGAAACCTGGAGCTACCAGTTACCTGCCAATGAATAAGACAACTGAGTACATTGACGCAATGCCCATCGCCGCAAGCGAGAAAGCGGCATTGCCGAAGACTGATATCCGCGCCGTTCATCAGGCGCTGGATGCCGAACACCGCACTTGGGCGCGGGAGGATGACTCCCCGCAAGGCTCGGTAAAGGCGCGTCTGGAACAAGCCTGGCCAGATTCACTTGCTGATGGACAGTTAATTAAAGACGATGAAGGGCGCGATCAGCTTAAGGCGATGCCAGAAGCAAAACGCTCCTCGATGTTTCCCGACCCGTGGCGTACCAACCCGGTAGGCCGTTTCTGGGATCGTCTGCGTGGACGCGATGTCACGCCGCGCTATCTGGCTCGTTTGACCAAAGAAGAGCAGGAAAGCGAGCAAAAGTGGCGTACCGTCGGTACTATCCGCCGTTACATTTTGTTAATCCTGACGCTCGCACAAACTGTTGTCGCGACCTGGTATATGAAGACCATTCTTCCTTATCAGGGGTGGGCGCTGATTAATCCTATGGATATGGTTGGTCAGGATGTGTGGGTTTCCTTTATGCAGCTTCTGCCTTATATGCTGCAAACCGGTATCCTGATCCTCTTTGCGGTGCTGTTCTGTTGGGTGTCCGCCGGATTCTGGACGGCGTTGATGGGCTTCCTGCAACTGCTTATTGGTCGCGATAAATACAGTATATCTGCGTCGACAGTTGGCGATGAACCATTAAACCCGGAGCATCGCACGGCGTTGATCATGCCTATCTGTAACGAAGACGTGAACCGTGTTTTTGCTGGCCTGCGTGCAACGTGGGAATCAGTAAAAGCCACCGGGAATGCCAAACACTTTGATGTCTACATTCTGAGTGACAGTTATAACCCGGATATCTGCGTCGCAGAGCAAAAAGCCTGGATGGAGCTTATCGCTGAAGTCGGTGGCGAAGGTCAGATTTTCTATCGCCGCCGCCGTCGTCGCGTGAAGCGTAAAAGCGGTAATATCGATGACTTCTGCCGTCGCTGGGGCAGCCAGTACAGCTACATGGTGGTGCTGGATGCTGACTCGGTAATGACCGGTGATTGTTTATGCGGCCTGGTGCGCCTGATGGAAGCCAACCCGAACGCCGGGATCATTCAGTCGTCACCGAAAGCGTCCGGTATGGATACGCTGTATGCGCGCTGTCAGCAGTTCGCGACCCGCGTGTATGGGCCACTGTTTACAGCCGGTTTGCACTTCTGGCAACTTGGCGAGTCGCACTACTGGGGACATAACGCGATTATACGCGTGAAACCGTTTATCGAGCACTGCGCACTGGCTCCGCTGCCGGGCGAAGGTTCCTTTGCCGGTTCAATCCTGTCACATGACTTCGTGGAAGCGGCGTTGATGCGCCGTGCAGGTTGGGGGGTGTGGATTGCTTACGATCTCCCGGGTTCTTATGAAGAATTGCCGCCTAACTTGCTTGATGAGCTAAAACGTGACCGCCGCTGGTGCCACGGTAACCTGATGAACTTCCGTCTGTTCCTGGTTAAGGGTATGCACCCGGTTCACCGTGCGGTATTCCTGACGGGCGTGATGTCTTATCTCTCCGCTCCGCTGTGGTTTATGTTCCTCGCGCTCTCTACTGCATTGCAGGTAGTGCATGCGTTGACCGAACCGCAATACTTCCTGCAACCACGGCAGTTGTTCCCGGTGTGGCCGCAGTGGCGTCCTGAGCTGGCGATAGCGCTGTTTGCTTCGACTATGGTGCTGTTGTTCCTGCCGAAGTTATTGAGCATTTTGCTTATCTGGTGCAAAGGAACGAAAGAATTCGGTGGCTTCTGGCGCGTTACATTATCGCTGCTGCTGGAAGTGCTTTTTTCCGTGTTGCTGGCTCCGGTACGTATGCTGTTCCATACGGTATTCGTCGTCAGCGCTTTCCTTGGCTGGGAAGTGGTGTGGAATTCACCGCAGCGTGATGATGACTCCACTTCCTGGGGCGAAGCGTTCAAACGCCACGGCTCACAGCTGCTGTTGGGGTTAGTGTGGGCAGTTGGTATGGCGTGGCTGGATCTGCGTTTCCTGTTCTGGCTGGCACCGATTGTCTTCTCGTTGATCTTGTCACCGTTTGTTTCGGTGATTTCCAGCCGTGCCACCGTTGGTCTGCGAACCAAACGCTGGAAACTGTTCCTGATCCCGGAAGAGTATTCACCGCCGCAGGTGCTGGTTGATACCGATCGTTTCCTTGAGATGAATCGTAAACGCTCCCTTGATGATGGTTTTATGCACGCGGTGTTTAACCCGTCATTTAACGCTCTGGCAACCGCAATGGCGACCGCGCGTCACCGCGCCAGTAAGGTGCTGGAAATCGCCCGTGACCGCCACGTTGAACAGGCGCTCAACGAGACGCCAGAGAAGCTGAATCGCGATCGTCGCCTGGTGCTGCTAAGCGATCCGGTGACGATGGCCCGTCTGCATTTCCGCGTCTGGAATTCCCCTGAGAGATATTCTTCATGGGTGAGTTATTATGAAGGGATAAAGCTGAATCCGCTGGCATTGCGTAAACCGGATGCGGCTTCGCAATAAAACGTAGTGGCCTGATGCGCTACGCTTATCAGGCCACTACGTTCTACGATGTATTGATTTTGCAATATTTTTTAGGTCGGACAAGGCGTTCACGCTGCATCTGGCAAAAACAACGAGCCAAATAAATATCCTCCGGCATAGCCGGAGGTTTTTCAAATGCGCCTGTAAGGCTCT
>ERZ1026901.2032-NODE-2032-length-10057-cov-35.919416_pt1 | contig 10057 bp, 3 predicted proteins | sample MGYA00380179_ERZ1026901 | MGnify/ENA primary metagenome ERZ1026901 (study PRJEB33269, sample SAMEA4719815) | human gut metagenome | biome: human-associated habitat; feature: organic feature; material: feces | place: Cameroon | collected 2013-10 ...
TTTCTCTATAGATTGTCTATGATCTTTGGGTAGACACAGGGTTTTACGGGTGAGCAGAGAAATCCAAGGACTTTTTTCTTCATAAGTTTGCAGGTTTCAACAAAGGAGAGAATTGTGGCAGCTGTCCTTGCGCCATTCTCACTGCTGAAACCACCAAAGCTTTTCCTCAAATTAGTGAAAGGTCGGACTGCACGCTCACAGCAGTTGTTGTCTATCTGGATGTTGCCGACATTTACATAACCAATAAGCTCTTTCCAATTCTTAACCATATAAGTCAAGGCCTGATGTAGTTTTGACGACATGTTCTATAGCTTCTTGTCATATCTCTCAAGCATTGATTTTGCCTTTTGGATAAGTTCATTCAATACTGGTATTGATATCGATCTTCGTGCTTTGACTATATCCTTTTCTGTTCGTCCAAACACCAGATTATCAACTTCAACCTTATAAAGACAACTTATTAGATCTATAAACATCTTGGCTTTATCATCCTTGTAGTCACGCAGCGCTGAGTCAAAGATTCTTCGCACATGCGCACAACAGCATACATGGATACAGTCCTTCAATTTACAGAAATAAGTATAGGCTGCATAGGCGTCAGTCATCAAGGTGCCGGTAAAGCCTCTAAGTAAGTGATCTAAATTATTTATATATATCAGTACTAATATGGTTCATTTTCCGTTTTATAGAAAAAATAGAATTATGAAACCAATAAAAGTACTTGAATTATCAGAGGTTGATCGCCTCAAATTAGAGAAAGGCTATCATAATGGCCCTACTCATAGTTTTCGTATCAGATGCAAATCCATATTGCTGAAGTCAGAAGGTAAATCAGCTCCCAAAATAGCAGAAATGCTTGAGGTAACAGTACCTACTGTCTACACATGGGTAAAACGTTATGAAGAAAATGGCATCAAAGGCTTGGAGACACGTCCTGGTCAGGGGCGAAAGCCTATTATGGATTGTTCTGATGAAGAAGCAGTCCGCAAGGCTATTGAGGAAGACCGTCAGAGTGTGTCCAAAGCACGTGAGGCATGGCAGAATGCGACTGGTAAAGAAGCCAGTGACATTACCTTCAAACGTTTTTTAGAAACATTGGTGCAAGATATAAGCGTATAAGAAAACGCCCAAGGGGCAAACCCTCACCGCAGCTCTACGCATACAAGAAAGAGAAGTTGCAAGAACTTGAAGAACTTGATTCCAAAGGAGAACTTATGCTATATTATGCCGACGAAAGCCATGTCTGTACAAACGGATATGTTCCATATGGCTGGCAATTCAAGAATGAGGATGTTTACATCCCATCCGAGAAAGCTGCCCGGCTTAATATCTTTGGTATGATTACCAAAAGGAACCAATATAAAGGCTTTACCACAAAAGAGTCCATCAACGCAGACAAGATTGTGGACTATCTTGACAGATTCTCTTTCAATGTCACGAAGAAGACTGTAATTGTCTTGGACAATGCTTCTGTTCATAGAAATCGGAAAGTTAAAGAACTGAGGAAAATTTGGGAGAAAAGAGGATTGTTCCTCTTCTATCTTCCACCTTATTCTCCAGAACTTAATCCTGCCGAGATTCTTTGGCGTATACTTAAGGGCAAATGGATAAGACCGATAGATTACGAGACTACGGACTCGCTTTTCTATTGTACGAACAGGGCCTTGGCATCTGTGGGTACGAACTTATTCGTGAATTATTCATATTTGTAAAATTAATTTTGAACAGTTACTTAATAAAAGGTTTTGATATATCAAAGCAGAAAAACATAAACTATCGTATCGGTGATAACAAAACAGAAAATACGAACAGTATTAATGAAAAACAAGCTACCGGATTATTAAAACAGTTGAGAAGGCTACAGAGAAGACTGGCGGTAAGGTTAATTTGTAAATTTTACCACTAGTAAAGACTACGCAGAAGCACGTTGGCCAGTGGAGCTATAAGGGTGAGCTGAACGGCGAGAAGCAGAACGGTGAACAGATGGTGTTCGTGAAGGACAACAAGGGCAGAGTGCTGATTGTCGGAGCGGGTGATGTGGCGTTTGACGGTGAGGGCAGAGTACGTGACGGTGATATGCTGTCGGTGTATGACCCTGCTACTCGTGAAATGGACTTCGTGCATGCAAAGGACGTGACACTGGAACGTACCGCGTCAAGCGAAGAGTATGCGAAGGACTATCAGCGACAGCTGGAAGAGTTGAACTCTACAGTATACGCTGAAATGCAGTCTGGAGGTGAGGAAGGACAGCCGAGCCTTACTGAGCCTGCTGAGCCGACTGAGCCTGTGGGTGAGAAAGAGACTACTCCTGTGGGTGAGGAGCCGGTTGCTACTTTTGCGGACGGTACGCCTGTGCCGATGATGAAGGACTCGAAAGATCGTGAGACTGCTGACTACTCGCAGATGACGGCTGAGCAGGGTGCGGAGTGGATAAAGACACGCTTCGGAGAGAATGCGGACGGCTTTGTGGACGGACGAATAAAGCGTGCGGAGAAAGCCGTTAAGGATGCCGAGAAGACGAAGGTAGACATGACGGGCGAGGAAGAGGACGTTGCAGAGGCTTTGGCGTCAAGAAAGGCAGCTATAGAGAGTGCCGAGAAGGAACTCAACTACTTTACTGCCGTGAAGAACGTGATGAAGCAAACCAAGGCTGCTGAGTCTGCTGCTGGTGGCGAAGGAGCTACGGGCAACAGATACGAGCAATGGCGCAAGGACGGCTATCATATTGGCGAGGGCGGTGTGAGATATGACCGTCAGAAAAAAGAAGACATGACGGGTGTATATGGTAAGGATGTGAAGGTGGACTTTACTCCTACTGTAGGCGTGAACGGTCGTGCCAAGGTGGTAGAGGTAGACAGCGTACAGGCGAGTCATGTGAACGGGCAAGTGAACCCGATGCACTTCGGCCCCGATTGGCAACCTAAGGACAGAACGGACATTGCTTCGAAGACAGGACAAGACAAGGCTCTTGCCAACTTTGACCCGGAGAAGATAACGGGCGACGGTAACGCATTTATCGGCAGTTCGCCAAGTGTGAACGAAAGACACGAGGCAATACAAGGCAACAACCGTGTGGAGATACTACGCAGACTGTATGACGAGCAGCCGGAAAAGGCAGCGCAGTACAAGCAGTGGCTGATTGACCATGCAGAGGAGTACGGTCTTGACGCAGCAGAGATAGCCAAGATGAAGAAGCCGATACTTGTAAATGAGTTGCCAGTGGACGACGCAAAGGCATTGGAACTTGGACAATACAGAGCGAGCGACTTTGAGAGCGGTGGCAAGGAGCTACCGAGAACAAGCGTTGTGATAAACCGCCTGGGCGACAAGATGCAGAACGTAGCCAACATTATGTTGAGGCAAGGTACATTGCCAGAGGACGCAAAGATGAGCGACCTTGTATCGCAGAACGCTACCAAGGTTCTTGATTACCTTGTAAAGGAGGGTGTAGTGTCGGCTACAGAGGAGCAGACATTACGCAAGGACAGCACAGCCATGAGGCAATGGATGGGAGAATTGCTGAAGACTGGACTATTTGAGGGCGACAAGGAGACAGAAGCGGCATTCAACCAGTTGCCCGACAACGCACGTAGAGCCGTGCTTGCCACATATCTGCGTGACGCGAAGAGTGGTGACGCTGCAAAGATAAAGCAGAATTTGCAACGTTCGTTTGAGGCATACAGCAGAATGATGAACAATCCAGCCTTTGTAAATGCCAAGAACGTGGAAGAAGCGCGTGCAGCTGTATCGGCAGAAATAGAAAAAGGCAATAATTCTTTGTTTGGAGAGGAGCCAGTTAGAGAGTTATTTAGTAACTTTGAGCTCGAACTTGCAGTATTGTACAAGGGACTGAAAGACCAAAAGACACTTACGGGTCTCTTGAACAAGTATTTTGACGCTGTGCAGGGCGACAAGGTTAGCAACAGACAGCTTGAAATAGGCGAGGAGCCACGTGAGGCAATCAGCAAGGAGGAAGCTTTGAAGGAAGTGTTCGGCTTGCATGAGTCGAAGCCAGCTGAAACACAGAGGCAGGTGGACAAGGCTGTCAAGAACATTGCCACGGAGATAACCAAGAAGACTGGTATTGAGGTGGTGACGGACGAGAAGGAGGCTGAGGAGGCTCTTAGAAATGCAGATAGCGGAGAAGGAAGCGACGTTAAGTTCCATAAGGTGACAGACCAAGCGGAGCTTGACATGCTGAACAATGAAGATACGTTCCCGATGTATAGCGGAATGCAGATTATTGACGGCAAGCTTTATTCTCCTATGGCGGCTATTATTGACGGCAAGCGAACAGACTCTGTCGAAATGGGCGATTGGCATCGTGCAGACGAGCGTCCTGACCTTGTGAAAGATGATGGTACATTCGTACTTGTAAAGACAGACAAGAAGAAAGGAGCAGGAGAAGGCGATGTGCCAGCAGCCTACAATCCTTATATGCACACTTCAACATCTATGATGAACGACCAGTTTACTGGAGCTTATGCACGCGGAAACATCAGAGTAGTGGAATGGTCTATTCCTAAGAGTGAGCTTGATAGCGGATATCATGCCGAGAAAGCTAAGGACTCTGTAGGTATGGTGCCTTGGCATTCCGGTTCGGTTAATGGTCTTTTGCCGAAGGAGCGTCAGAGAAACGTGATGTTGTCAAGATGGAGAAAAGCTATACGAGTAGTGCCAGACTCTGAGGTGGCCGAGAAGGTTGCAAAACAACTTGAAGGCACAGACCTTGCAATTCCTTGGAACACATTTACCCCTAATCAGATAAGAGAGTTTGCCAAGCTTGGCGTTCCTATCACCATTAAGGAGACAGGAAGTGTAGGCAAGGAGACTAAGGACGCTTTCATGAAGCAGAAGGCTGAGTTGGAGAAAGAATTTCCACAAGCAAAATTCGTTGATGTAAAAATGACGAAGGACGCTTATCTGAAATGGGGCAAGAACGAGGAGATAAAGGCTTCCATTAAAGAACAGAAGAAAGCCGAGCGCAAGGTAAAGAAAGCCGTGAAAGAGTTCCGTACCAAGGACGGCGAGGTTTATGGCTTTACTGACGGTGAGAAGATTTATCTCGACACGAAGAAGATGAAGCCAGAGACACCGCTGCATGAGTATGCGCACTTGTGGTGTGACATGCTGCGCCGTGTAAATCCCAAGGAGTGGGAGAATGTGAAGAAGCTCTTCGACAAGGTGGAAGGTCTGAAGGATGAGGTGCAGAAGCTGTACCCCGAACTGGAAGGCGATGCCTTGTATGAGGAAATGATTACTACCTACTCAGGACGCGAGGGTACGAAGAAACTTGAGGACGTGGTGAGAAAGCTTGCTGCGGAGGACGGCAATAGCGTGACTGAGAGCGCGAAGGCAAAGGGATTCCTGGAAAAAGTGAAGGAGGCTCTGACAAAGTATTGGAAGGGCGTGGCTGATGTGCTTGGCATTCACTTCACTACGGCTGAGGAAGTGGCAGACAAGGTGCTGGCAGACTGGGCAAAGGGAGTAGACCCGAGGGAGAGTGAAAAGGGAAGAGGGAAGAGTGAAGAATCCGAGAGTAAGGTTGAGGGTAATGAGCCTTCCGAAGCCTCTCTGGGCCTTACTGAGCCATTGGGTGAGAAGGGCGCTGCTGAGCCTGTTGGTGTGAAACCGCTTGCTATTCTTCCTAAGAAAGAAGATAATACGTTTAATCCGATAGTGAAGGCTGCGGAGAACTACAAGAAAGACCATCCTTTGACTGAGGGTGAGATTAGAAGTAGCGATGTGGACGACATTGCTAAGGATATGGCGGTGGATTATCTGAATGGCGAGGTGACGGATGATTTGCATCGTGCCGTTTATGAGAGCATCTATGAAAAGGTGAAGGATGCGAAGATGAAGAACGCTGCAGAGAAGTTTGCTAAAGAGAAAGAGGCTGCTGCAGAAGCTATGGGCGAAGTGAAGAAGCCTCAGCAAAAGGCAGACGATGCAGCTGTGGAAGCGTCGAACAAGAAGGTTAACGACCTTTGGAACGACTTGCTGAAAGCAGGCAGAGAAGATTTGTCGGCATCGTTCATTGGACTTAATGCAAGACAGCTTGAAGTGCTGCCAAAACTTGTGAGCGCAATGGCAGAGAACGCTTACCTAAGAATAAAGAGAGGTATGCACAATCTTGAAGACGTGGTGAAAGAAATGCGCAAGGAGTTTGCTCCAGCAGCCCAGGTGTTCAAGAAGGAAGACGTGGATGCCATCTATGAGCAGATGATGAACATTCGTTATCGTGACGGTGAGCAGCGCATGAGCTTGAAGGAATGGGCAGACTACTACGAGAAGAGTTCGCCCAAGCACAAGGAGGAGCTTGTGGGCGACTCCAAGGAAGCAGAGCGCAAAAAGGTAAGCGAGAAGAAATTTATAGACAGAGTGAACACCCGTCTTGGTTTCGGACAGAAGATTAACGGCATTGTGGAGCTGAGAAAAATGGCAGAGGAATGCGGACTGAAAGACGTGAAGGATACGGACTTGCAGGAGCTTGCAGAGACAGCCATCGTACGGAGAGCAAGAGGTATAGCCTCTTCGGAATCGACTAACGACGCAAAGAAGTTTGAGTTGATAAAGAAGCTCTACGAGAATCAGCCGAGCCTTAATCAGCGTGACTCAGAGAGAGTGATGAAGCAGCAGTATTCCACACCTGCACCTTACGCATTCCTTGCAGACATGTATGTGAAGGCAGGAATGGAAGTGAAGAGCGCATTGGAGCCAAGCGCCGGAAACGGAATGCTGACAATCGTCTTGCCAAAGGATGCAGTACATGTGAACGACATCGACGCCCAGAGACTTGCCAACTTGCAGAGACAAGGCTTCAAGAACATAACAAGCCAAGACGGAACACAGCCGTTTGCGGACAAGGACGTAGACGTGGTTGTGACAAACCCACCATTTGGAAGTGCCACACCAAGGGATTATGACGGTTATACAATCTCCACATTGGAGGGACAGATGGCTATCAACGCCTTGGAGAGCATGAAAGACAACGGTCGCGCTGCCATTATCATCGGTGGCAAGACGGAATACGCCAAGAACGGAAGTCTGAACCCGAAGGACAAGGCTCTGCTTGGCTATCTCTATAGCCACTATAAGGTGGAGGACGTGATAAACGTGGATGGAAGCCTATACGCAAAGCAGGGCACAACATACCCGACACGCATTATATTGATAAACGGACGACGCTTTGACGAGAATGCCTATCCTCCAGTGAAGGACAAGGCAAGAGCGGAAGCCGTGAAGAGTTATGACGAACTTTATAAAAGAATAAACGATGATATACTACGAAGTGGAAGGATGGATTCTCCCGTCGGAGAAGGAGGAGAAAAAGTTAACGCAGAACCTGATAAACAAGGGGCTGCTGGTGCTCATGAAGAGGGATTACGAATGGGACAATCCCGAGGAGGTAAACGCAAGGCTACAGATGGATCTGGAGGAATATTTGACGAACCTTCCGTACGAGTACCCGACGATGAGTTGGGAAATGGACGAAGAACCGGACGAGAGCCAGATGGAGAACTTCATAACGGAGATTCTGGAGCAGACACAACAGGGACAGAGCCTACTCAGAGCGAGGGGCGAGGAAATAACTCCAATAGACACGGAGTCGGTGGAAGCTTACGTCAGCCAGGAAACGCTGGACGAACAAACACTGAGCATATTAATAATGGACCTTCCACAGTATTAAAGCCGAAACCTGCTCAGGAACGTAGCTTATCTACCGAGAAGGTAGGCTATGCACCGAAGAGTGAAAATCCTTTCACTCTGCAATCAGTTATGCCTGCCGACCAGCAGGAAGCTGTAAACAAGAATCTTGAAAAGTTGGGCGATGCCGACCAGTTCCTTGTTGACGAGCTGGGCTACAATGATAAAGATGATTTGTATTCTCACCTTGCAGCAGAGCAGGTTGACTCTGTGGCTCTTGCCATACAGCAGGCAAAGAAGGGTAACGCCTTCATCATCGGTGATATGACTGGTATCGGTAAGGGAAGACAGGCTGCTTCGCTTATCAGATACGCCAAGAAGCAGGGGCAGGTGCCAGTATATTTCACCAAGACTGCTGGTTTGTTGAGCGATGTTTATCGTGACTTGGTAGATATTGGTAGCCCAGAGCTTCGCCCATTCGTTTTTGGAAGTAGTGACGAAGCCAAGATTACCGATAGTGACGGTAAGGTCGTGTACAAGCTTCCAACCAAGGAAGAAAAAGAAAGAGTAATCGACTACATTGAGAAGAATGGCAAGCTGCCAGAGGAATACGATTATGTATTAACGACCTACAGCCAAGTAGGTAACGGTGTGTATGAGTTTGATGAAAACGATAACCGCAAAGAGCGTAAGCTTAAAAAGGGAGACAAGTTTGGCCCTAGCCATTTCAGCGGACAGGCAAGACGAGACGCAATCGAAAAACTTATCTCTAATGGTTATTTGATTCTTGACGAAAGCCATACTGCCGGTGGACAGAGCAATCAGGGTAACTATTTCCAGCACATTATTCAGAAGGCAAAGAACGTTACCTTCTTCTCGGCAACCTTTGCCAAGAGACCAGACAACATGCCTATCTACGCTTTGCGTACTGCCATGAACGAGGGCGGCATGAAAGCATCCGACTTGATTGATGCGGTGAAGCGTGGTGGTGCTACCTTGCAGGAAATCATGAGTCAGACCCTGACACAATGCGGTCAGATGATACGCCGTGAGCGAGACATGACTGGCGTAACCATCGACTGGAAGCCTATTGATGATCCTGTAGTAGTTTCGGAACAGCGTGAGCAGTACGATAAGACTATAGAGCTTTTCAATGACATCATAAACTTCCAAAAGAACTATGTGATGCCTTATATCGACGAGCGCAACGAAGAGCTTGCAGCCATTCAAGCGACCATCGGTTTGAAGAAGGGAACTAAGGCTTTAGGTATTGCAAGTACTCCTTTTGCAAGCAAGGCGTTCAATACTGTTCAGCAAGTTCTTTTGTCATTAAAAGCAAAAGAGGCAGCTAAGCGTGCCATTGATTATTTGAAGCAAGGTGTAAAGCCTGTTATTGCTTTGAATAATACCAATGAAAGCCAAAGCGGCGAGATTAAGGAAAATGAGGAAGTTGAAGAGCCAGACTTGGGAACATCTTTAAAGAAAGGTCTTGCCGGTACACTTCGCTACACTAAGAAGGATTCTAAGAACAATGCGGATTATGGAACCATTGACCTTGCTAGTCTTGGCGATGAGGCAGTAAACGCCTACAATCAATTAATGACTAAAATAGAACACGCAAGTACAGGTCTTGCCCTCTCTCCTATTGACGTCATTAAGAACGAATTGCAAAAAGCAGGCTACAAAGTTGGTGAGCTTACAGGTCGTAAAACGCAATTCATATATAATGATAATGGCTCTGTTTCAAAGGTAAAACGCACAGATACAGATAAAAAGAAACTGGCAAGAGAATTCAATGATGGAAGTTTAGACGCTCTCATTCTTAACAAATCTGCATCTACAGGTATTTCTCTCCATGCTTCAAGCAAGTTTAATGACCAGCGAAAGCGTGTGATGATTGTGGCTCAGCAGCAGCTTGACGTAAACGATGAGGTACAGATGCGTGGACGTATCGACCGAACTGGTCAGGTACAAAGAGGTGCATACGAGTACATCGTGTCACAGATTCCTGCCGAGCAGCGACTACTGATGATGTTTAAGGCTAAGTTGAAGTCTCTTGATGCTAATACTACATCTTCTCAGAAGAGCAAGTTCAATGAAATGGAAGTTGCCGATATTACCAATAAATATGGTGATAGAATTGTCAAAGAATACATGGCAGAGCATCTTGACCTTTATTCTCGTATGGCAGATCCATTCGGATGGGAAAAGAATGGTGCAGACCTTTATAACATAGACTCTCAGAAGCTTATTAACTCCAGTGGCGGTAAAGATTACGAAGACGGACAGGCAGCCAGCAAGCTTCTTGGGCGTATGGCTCTGCTGAGAGTAAACGAGCAGGAGAAGATGTTGCAGGAGATAGGCGACCTTTATGCAGCCGAAATACAGCGTCTGAACGAAATGGGCGAAA